>Ga0209935_1004076_pt1 | contig 13916 bp, 16 predicted proteins | sample ThiBio_1000_plan_2_FD_183958 | JGI IMG/M metagenome (GOLD analysis project Ga0209935, IMG submission 183958) | Wastewater bioreactor microbial communities from Cape Town, South Africa - Thiocy_cont_1000_plan (SPAdes) | ecosystem: Engineered > Bioreactor > Thiocyanate-remediating >... | reverse complement strand
TCGAATAGATCGTGTCCATCTTCCTTCGCAGCCCCAACACCTTTTGGAGATTCACGTTCCTCGAAGATGTAGAGGATGTCTTGATCTCTCGCAAGACTCTTAACAACAACTGTACACCACGCCCCTTTGCTGACCTCTTCGCAGCCCTAATGTACCACACCTACAAAATGTATCAGGTGAGTGTGCGTGTTGTCATAGGAGTGAGCCGTTGTGAGTACCAATGCATCATACAAATCCACAATGTACACATCTTTCACAAATGAGGGTCCTTCTTCGAGAAGGAGTTCAAGGAACCAATAACCTTTAAAAAGAGTAAGATTAATCTTCTAGCATGAAAAAAAGAAAGAATGAAAAAGGTACCTAATTCAAAGTTGAGTCCCTTAAGTGCCTGTACATCATTGAGTCGCCACTCTAATGGGGTGATCGAAAATTTATAGCCCCAAAATGTTGCGATGGGTCCACTCGTGAATCGGAAGAATACAGTATCCCCAGGAACGATGATGGGTTGGAACATGTTGGCAGCTCCCCTACCTGTCCGACCTAAAGAGAGCATAATTCTCAGAAGATATATTCTTAAAATAAGTAAATTCTACCTCTATAAATAGCAATTGGGTCCTGATACTGTTCATCACGATAGAATGCTACTCGAGTTAGCATGTCATTCGCTAAAAATGGATAAAAATAAGTATTGGTAGGTTGTTTCAAAATTTGCATATTAGGTTGGTTGATTTTACCTGTATTACATTTCGGATCGAACCGAATGATCAAGCGACTAGCTCCATTGATGTGGAATCTAATAAAACGAAGAAGATAAATTAGGATATTGATGCTGTGATGGTTTTTTTACCTTTTTCTGATATCTTGATTAGGTTCGTAGTTATGCGCACTTTCTTCCACAATCACTGGAGGCGGGACCGAGACAGCTTGGACGAAGTGAAGTATGCATTCTTCCGTTAGCAACTTTGTAATGGAAGAGAAGCTGGTCCGAACAGTCGACAGTCCTGTTGTCGTTTCCGATTGGCTGGTCGATGACGAATCCTTGAGGGGCTCATCGGAGGCGGGTTTCTTAGCCTTGGCATACTCAGGGAGCTCAAGCGAGGGGAGTGCCTTAGAGTCCATGCCCTCTTCGGCCTTGAGTAGCGCGCTGAGTTTCGCCTTGAACGAGCTGAGCACATCCACCCTCTCCACCACCGCAACGGACCCCACACCCCCTGCTGAGGGCACTGCGGCCTCTCCTACCTCGCCTGTCGACACATTTCCGGCGCCGCGGCTTTTGGCTTTCGAGGAAAGATGTTCCGATGCCGCGAGCTTCAACAGATCGATGACGTAGCTCGAGCCGCCCAATAGGGTGATGTCCAGGCTGGACCATTTGGAGATCAGCGACAGCACACTGCGGCGCACTCGCAGGACCAACAACGCGTTGCACACGAAGGCCAGGGCATTGCGGATGTTAGGCAGGCGGTCCTCGAGGGTCTTCTTGCGTTTTTTCTTGGAATCGCCGCCGGAGGACAGGATGTCCATGCAAGGGTCCTGCCACATGTTCTCGGGCTTCTCGAGGTCATAGAAGTAAAACCAGAACGAGTGCTTGCTGGCGGTCTCGGAGTTTGTGAATCGGAGTTTCACCTTCATGTTGTTGAGGTCCAACGAGGTGACGATGCCCGTGCGACCCACGGTGTGCATGATGGAGGAGTACTTCTCTGAGGTGCATGCGATGGGGGACACGCTGAGTTGCATCCCAGGGCACAGATCTTCTATCTTCATCCCTTCGAGCACTTTATCCCTTCGCTCGATTTGCACGGGCACGTCGGCGCCTATTTCGTCGTCAAGGAAACGACTGGCCTCTCGGTTGTAGTCCTCATCATAGGTACCAAAGTCCTGGATTGTTTATGATATTTGATTGGTTGTTTGTGGGAGTGGGTTGGGGGAGGGAAGAATGAAAGAGAACATACGTCTTCTTCGTCTTCTTCCTCCTCTGATATCTCGCCGTCTTCGTCCTCTTCTTCATCACCGCGTCCCTCTTGATTCCCTTCGCCTCCGCTAGGTCCGGCTGTTGTGGTGGTTGTTGTGGTGGCCTTCTCCTCAGGTGCATCATGCATTGCCGCCTTCGAAGAAGAATATTATAAGTCTATTAATAGATGGGAGGAATAAATGACACTACCTTGTCCTTGTCATCTTGAAGCTTCTTGCTGATATCGATCGTTTGGCGGGTCCACAATTCCAATTCCTGGAATCCTTTTTCAAGCAGCCAGTTGGCAGAGTATTGCATGTCATCGCGATTCTTTTCAAGCGCTACCACACACAATTCAAGCGGGAAAACCTCCATCATCAACATTAGGTCCTCTGCCATCGTCCTTCTTCGAATTTCAGCCACCGACATTCCCTATTTTATACAAATATGTTTAAATTACGCACAAAAGAGAGAGAAAGAGAGAGAGATAGAGAGAGATAATAAACCTTAGTCTTGGACTCAAGGTCCTGCATATCATCGAGGTAGCCCTCAGGTAGGGTCCTAGCAAAGTCAAACACAAAGGGCTGTTGTCCAAAGTTGACTTCCACACGGATGTGATTGCTGCGCACCCACACCACAGGGAAGAATCGGCCCGTTACTCGTTCGAAGGCGGGTCCGAGGGTCTTTCCGTTGTGAGTGAAATAGATCCGTTTGGTTTTGATGTCCCAACCGCATCCAACGACATCGCCGAGGGTGAATGTCGGTCCATAGGAATTCCTCATCACTTGGGACTCGCGAAGATTACCCACGTTATGATATATCCTTCCTGAATTACCTTGGTAGGCATAGCTGGTATGCTCTCCCGGTACACCCTAAAGGAAAAAAATAAATAATCAAAATAAAATAAATTTAGTTTGCTTACCTGAAGGGCGAAGCCTTCGCGGAAAAGACCGAGAGCTATGCAAGGCACATCGTCGGATATATCGTCGACATCGACAAAGTCCTCTTCATCGAGTACTAGGACCTCTTCTTTCTTTTCCTCTTTAGGTGCAGGAGGAGGAGTTGCTGGGGTGGTTGTGGAGTCCCCTGTTGTGGTGGGAGTCGCTGTGGTGTCCCCAGTTGGAGGAGTTGTTGGTGTAGGAGTTGGAGTGGCGGGTGGAGTCTCCGTTGCAGCCTGCTTGGGTTTCTCTTCGGCTTCCTTCTTCTTGTTCTCAGCCTCTATCAACTGCAGCCTCTTATCTTCTTTTTGCTTGGCTTCTTTCTCCCAATCAAAATCCTCGTCATCTTCCCCATCGCCCTTACACAATTTGATTTCGAAGTAAAAGGCGGGAAGCGAGTTGGGTATGACAGCATTGGCCCTGCTGATGCCCACCCGTTCCACCTCGAGGTCGCTGATGCGTCCCACTATGTTGCAAAGGTTGCCCTTAGCAAACGCGACATGTCTCGCTGTGCTCCGATCGAATGCAGAGGGGAGAGTGACGGGTTGTCCCTTGAACGGGGAATACTCCAGCACCTCGGCCTGAGAGGACTGCTCGGGCCCTCGCTCTTCCTCCATCCCCATCTTGAACTGCAACAGCAATTCCAATAACCTGGCCTCCCTGCTCTCCAATTGGGCCAAGCTTTTGAATTCCTCGAGGTTGGTCGGAGTTACAGCAGTGCTAAGGAGTGTCGACAAAACTCCGGCCTTGGCGATGAAGGCCGAAGCCGCGGGGTTGTCCATCAGGGTGCAAAGGGCCCGGATGCTTCGGGATCGAAGCTGTTGGTACAACACATCGGTGTCGGCATAAATTAGGGCTTCTTCCTTTTCTTCTTCCTCTTCCTTTTTCGGTGGCACCTTGGCTGGCGCCTTCTTGGTCTTTTTGGCGGGTGATTGTCGGGGTGGCGGTCTGCTAATCGGGTTGGGGTTCGGCGACTCGCAGACGGCACAGGTCATCGCTGTGGGCTCATTCAACAGTGTACACACCTCGCACGCCCACTGCTCGAAACTGATTGGAGGAGGTGGGGGTTCCTCAACTACTTTTTCCTCTTCCTCCTCTTCTTCCTCCACAACAGCGATGGGCTGTGGGGCCTCCTCGGCTTTCTTGGGTTCTTGCTGTGCGGGTCCTACAAGGACCTCCTGGGGCACGTTGAGAAAGACGATGAGGGCGGATATCAATTCAGTGTCCAATGAGAATTTCTCCGAATCGACGGGTAACTCCGGGAGCGCGTCTACCTTCGACGAATCGCATTCGATGACCTTGCGCGGGTTGGCGTCGAGGATGAGTTTGGCTTTCGAGGACTTCCTATCAAAGTCCACCAACACACCCCTCTCCTTTGTCGCCTTCACCTCGACTCTTCCACCCACTCTCAACCCGTCTGTGTGGCCCCCTACCAGACTCAACGCGCTCAACACGTAGTAGAGAAGGTCGGAGCGCTGTCTGCCAGTCTCAGATAGGATGGACTTGTGGGGGTCCACTAATGACGGTATCCTTTTAAGGGAATCCAAAATGACTGGGGAGAGCGCATCGAGCCAATCGGGAGAAACACTCATGAGGTGGCGAAGTAACATGATGATTTCGCACGAGTCCGCGAACATGATGTGGCCATCGCGGTAGTTGTGCGAAAAGGATGTTGTGTGCGAGGAGGTGAGGAGATTCGATGATTTATCGTCGACATGCAAAGTGCGGCCCATGGTCTCGAAGAAGTATCGCAGGAGGCCGTTGACTTTGGGTACCCCCTCTCGCAGGCCTTTGTTGAATGAGGGGTCATCGATCACTGCGGCCAGGTCCAAGAAATCGGGCGAATCGAATTTCTTTGGTCCTATCAAAGGCAATGCTGTACGCAACAAGCGCAACGCTGATCGTTGAAGCTGCGGAGTCCCTGTTGCAATCATTGGTTGAGCATAAATAAGCAAAGTAGGGATAACCCTTACCTGAATAGTGAATAAATATGAGCAAGCGAATCGCGCGTTGAGAGCAGATGAACTCTCGGCTGTCCTTCGCTTGTGCGATGGTGTTAAATAGAGACATGCGAGACACGCATAATCTCACGTTCTTGTGATACGCGAGGATGTCAGAATCTTCGGAGTCGTCTTTGTCCGGCCGATCGGGCTTGTGTCCCAATTGGCGTCGCTGGGTCAGCAAGAGCGCGATCGACTGCTCGAGGTCCGCGGTGACCGATTCAAGGATATAACTCCGCAAGTGGTCGCCATCCGATTGGATATCGTCGTTTCCTATGCAGCGGGTCACAAGGAAGGTGTAGGCGAAGCGGCCGAGAAGGCGTTGCCTCCTCTTGGTCTGTCTAACAATGAGCCCTGCGAGTGTTTCCTTTTCCTTCTCCTTGCCTTTGCCTCCCTTGCTGGCTTTCTCTTCAGGTTCCATCTCGTGCGAGATATCGATCATCTCATGCAAAGTCTCCAAGACTTTCATCTGGTGCAGGAATGGATGGTCCTCCCCTCTGAAATCAAGACTCCATGCGTCCACAATAAGGCGCAACAGGGTGGGGTTGGTTGCGGCCTCCTTCAGCAACCCCATCAGGTAGGTGTAGAGCGAGTGGAAACTCTCGCGCAGTTGCGCCTGCAGAGTAGGACCGCTGGATTCCGTGTTGGTGAGGTAGTGACTCCCACCCGTTGCACCATTTTTGGTAGCGGTGGCCTTGGTTGTGGTGTCGGTGGGGGTGATGCTGCGGAGACTGCGCAGGGCAGGACCCAGGACTCGCAAGACATCCTGTTTCACAGACAACATCTTGATGGACCCCAACAGATCCTTGAACACCCCGAGGGCCTGAATCCTCCCTCTGGCTGTCTCACCTCTGCGTCGCAACGCTTCGAGTGGCGACGCGTTGGAGTTGACCTTGGCATAGCTCACAAGAAGTTGAAGTAACTCCGATGAAGGTGACGATGCCGCGGGTACCACCTTGAAGAGGGTCTTCATCCTGTTCACGAAGCACTCGCTGAGATACTCATAGGACGATATATCGATCTCAGGAGTTTCGGGTTCGATCGGCTTTTTCTCAGAGTTCGAGGAAGATGCTGACGAGGACGCGCTGCTTCCCTCGTCGTCTCCTCCTGAGGATGATAATGCAGCAGCTCTCTCGGCGGCCTCTCGGGCCTCCCTCTCGGCTTTCTCTTGCTTTTCCTTCTTTTTCTCGCTCAGCTCGTTGGCAATTCGCTGATGTTCCGAGACGACCCATTTGCGCAGCTCCTTAGCCTCCCTAAACACTTGATCGAGTTTCTGTTCGTCGGCCGCCTGCCTTTCCTCCTTCGATGACATGGCAACGTCGACAAGATTCAAATGCTTCAACGCGACACCGACGAACCACCGAATGGCCTCGTTGAGGACCTCGCCGCCGAAGGTATCGAACAGGTCTTTCACCTTGAAGTATTTTTCGTCGAAGAGCGCCTTGCCGCCGGATTCCGGTTGGGCCTCGATTAACTCCGTCAAGAAGGTCGTCCCCCGATTGGCTTGTCCCACCTTCTCCTTGCCTTTGCCGCTACTGGTCTCCGGAGTTTCATCCTCCAATCCCCCAAGAAGCAGTGGCGAGTTCAACCACTTCGCATAGAGGCGCTCCAATGAGGTGACCTTCTGGCCCGATACGAGAGTGCGCAGCGATCGGCCTACCAAATAGGCGATCGTCTTCTGCAAGTCCCATAATGGCACCATGCTGCTTTCCAAACACAGGCCGGTGATGATGCACCGGTAACCCCAGAAGGTGTTGAACGGGTTGGAGGTGAAATGAAACACTATCGTGTCACCTTCGACGATGATAGGGATTTTAGGCCACGCGTTTGGAGAACCGGTAAATGGAGTGAACACAGATTCTTGCTAAATATAAAGATAGTTAGAATAATTTCTTCTCTCTCTTGCTTTTTCTCTTCATACCTTGCCAGGTCTCTTGTACAGGCGAAGAAAGTCATTGTCCTTTTCCTATAACAAAAACAGTGAGCATAATTACTACAGTTTGTTGTTTGAAGGGAGCAAGTTACCAGGCTGCAACGGTCATCAAAAGTTATGCACAAATGGGTTGCGCCGGGAATAGTAACCACGGTCTCTTCGTCGGTGTTGGGGTAATAGTTGTGAGGGGTTTCAACTTTTTTCCTATCCACATATTTGAGTCCCACCTTCACCTCCTCTTTTTCCAAATACTCAAACTCTGCCCCTGTTCAGTAAAATAAGGAATGTAAGCAAGCTGTTTCTCAAAAAGGGCAAAAACCAAATGGCTATGTAAGGAACGTACCCAATGCGTCGGGATTCTTGGAATTGTAAAGATCTATGTCGAGGAGAAGCTGCACCAGTAGAGGTAGTATAGCAACTGCGGTCTCGTAGCAGCGCGGTTGATCGAATATTACACACAGCGTAGTTACAAGGGGGCGAAGAAGGTGAACGAGCATTGATGTTTCCATGGCAGCGAGCACCTGTTCATGAAGAGTAGTCCCGTCCTACGTATTATGATAATATAGGATTAACAAAAAGGGCGTAGATAGAAAGTAAAGGAATGAGATGCTCACTTTCTTATCTGCCGCGTTAAGACGAGTGCTAACCTCCATGGCGGTTTTCAACAGAGAGGTGCTGTTCTCCACCATTAATTTTACAAATAGAACAAGAGTCTAGGAAATTATAGCCAACAATAAGCCATTGATGAATAGTAGGTACTCTTGTTTGGGTAAATACCTTGAGGGTGTGTTCAGCGGCGGCCAGATTGGCTGCGGCCTGTTTAGGTTTGGTTGCGGGATTGTTCGCGCTGTTGAAGAAATATTCCAACGAGCCTGCCTCTTTTAGTAGCTCTCTCTGTAGTACTTGCACCAGGGCTACTGACGGCCTATGTAACATAATAAACGAGTTTCAATTAGACATGCACGATAGCAGGAATCCAAAGGAGTACATACCGTCTCTCCTTGGTGGATGTAGTTGAGGTTGTCGTGGTTGTGCCCTGTTCAGCGGCTGCTGGCTCTTCCTCTTTCTTAGGGGGTGTAATTTGAAGGTCTTGAAGGTTCTTCTCTTCCGTCTCGAAGATGTACCTAAGCAAGTAGCACAACAAGCTGTCGTTGAAAAACGGCTTGATCTGTTTGCGCTTCTTGTGTTCCTTTTCTGTTTCCTTCTCCTTTCCTTCTCCTTCTTCTTCTTTCTCTCCCTTTGCCTCCTTTTCTTTTCCTTCCTCTTCCTCTACTACATCCTCTTCGCCTTCTTCTTCCTCATCGACTTGGCTTGTATCTTTACGCCAATTGTATTCAGCCTGATCATGTTCGTAGTACACCAGATGGTCCTCATCAGGAAGTTCGGCGAGGTGTGGTAAAATTATGTTTAGCAAGTGTTCTTCAACCGATCCCATGAAGAGATCATGTACAAAGATTTCCTCGCCCGATCTTTTTGGAGTCTAAATTTGAATGGGTTAGCTAATATAGAATGAAGATTCGATATAATTTCTACCTTCTCCTCTGTCTTCTCTGCAGCAGGGGCAGATTTTTCAGGTTGTGGGGGCGCGGGCGGGGCGTTGGTGGTCTCTGTTGAGACTGGGGCGGTTGTTCCTCCATCCGATAAATTTGTGGGCGTGGGCTGCGTCTGCGTAGGTGTGCTTATATCTGGCACCTCTTCTTCATCATCACCAAAAATTCCTCCAAGGACTTCCGAATCAGGCTGTGCGGCTTGTGTTGAATTGCTCAAATGATCTCTGATGAAAGATATTAGAAAAGACATTCTGGATGAAGGAATGACATACCGTAATACGGTACTGATATCTACTGGACCTGAAGCTGGAGCTTGCTGGACTGGTGGAGGCGCTGGGGCAGGCGGTGCCACATCAGTGTGAAACTACATGCGGTATTAGTACTGAAGGCAAACAAATTGAATCCTAACCTTCTTTCTCTGGTCATATCGTAGCAGTGCGGAGTGTATTTGTCGCAGCAAGAGGAGTCTTTTTTCAAGCATTGCAGCGAATGAAGGGTAAGGTGATTGCGCAAGATTGTTAATCTCACGCTTGAGCCAGTTAAGCTGTTTGTGTCTGAAGGAGGCATTTGCTTCGCCGCTGGTGACAACCCCAAGAGCAAAATTGAGGTTTCGCCCTTTCTCATGCCTCTTTCCTTCCCGTTTCAACAGTTCATCCTCTTCTTTGTACTTGCTGGTTGTGTTTTCTAGTTCTTGCAAGAACTTTTGGGCGAGAAAATCGTCGTTGAACAGCTTCTCTTCCTCGCATGTTATCTCGTAGAGAAGGTTATCTCGCGCTAATGTGGAATTGAGTTGGTCTGGATTCCACTGAGTGGATTCCGTGTTCCCCATTTTTGGCCTCGATTAACGAAGACGCAACTCTCTGGAGAGCAGCCAAGACACTGCTGGCAGCACCAAGTGCAGTGCTTTCCTCGCGTGTTGTGTTTGATTTTTCAGGTAATGGAAATTTTCGATTAGCCAAAAAGGCCAAAAAGGCCGCCGGCAAACACACTTTGATTTGGATTCGGCAAGCTTTTTTGAATTTGAATAACTCCGTCGAGTAGCGAGTGTTCGTGTCCTTCCACCAAAAACTTTGGGAAAAGGAGAGAACTCGAGTAGATTGTGTACAACAGTGTTGAAACTGTCAGGACCATGGAAGAGGAGTACGTAGAGGCCCCAGCGGAAGAGGAGGTCTACGCAGAAGCGTACGAAGAAGAGGGCGCGATGGTTGATGAAGGCGCTGCTGTGGAAGGCTTCGGGGAAGGCGACGAAGTGTTCGAAGACTGGGGCCAGGAGGCGGGTCAAGAGTCGTCGGATTACTCGGCTGGATTCGAGTTCACTACATCGAGCGAGCTCGACGAGGGCACTCACTCCGAAGAAGGCAGCTTCTATGAGGACCAAAGCGAGGACCCTTCTCTCTATGAGGAGCCATCAGGAACAGAGGAAGGAGACGTTGTAGCGGATGAGGTAGAGTACGATGGCGAAGGTGGCGGCGGCATTGGTATTGAGGAGTTGAAAGAGCAGATGGGAGATCAGCCATGGGTGCTTGAGGTGGAGGAGAGGGTGCAGAGCATATATACGTATATGCAAGCTACGAAAACCGCTGTGCCTTCAAATAGTCGTATTGGCAAAGCGAGCCCACTCCCTGTGGCGGAGACAACACCGACACCAGAAAAGACCACCAGCCACTCAGACAGCTCTTCCAACCTTCTCGCAGAGGCACGAGAAGCCAGACAACGTCAGGCCGAAACGTTGAAGGCTGTCGGGGGAGGTAGCCCCAGGACCAAGAAGAGGGGTTTCACTTTCTTCAAAAAGAAGGGAGGCATTCAAGGTCCCTGCGCTAACCCTCGCGCATCGATCATCATACGCACCTCACCTGTAACAAATAAGATTCAAGTTAACTTCAAATACGATTGGGAAGGTAAGTCGAGTAGTCTCACCTATGAAGTCACCTCACTAAATTGCGTATTTTTAGATGGCGATGATATTATGTCACAGTTCAAGTTGGATGCCAAATTGGGAGCAGGGTAAACGCAATACCTCGGTTGTCACTGCGTGAGGACTCTAACCTCTCGATTCCTTTCCTTCTTTCAGACCTCATGGCAAAGTATACAGGGCCAAGCATGTGGACACGGGCTTTGTGTTGGCAGTGAAGGGCGTGCCCCTTATGGCGCCCAACAAGGAGGAAGAACTTGCGAAACGAGAGAGCGTTCATTCGGTGATGGGGAGGTTTTCGCATGAGAACTTGGTCGCCTACTATGGCAGCGGAATACAACGCGGGTCTCTGTTTGTGAGTGTTGAGAAAGGGTGTTTTTGTGTAGTTAAGGTTAATTACCCCTTTGTAGATCTTCCTTGAACATTGTCCCTCGGGTTCCCTTGGGGATATACTCCGTTTGATGCATGGAGGCTTGAATGAAGTCGATGCCCTTCATATCTTACACGATGTCCTCACAGGACTTCATTACCTTCACGGCAAAAATGAACCGCACAGGTACGCGTTATTCTTAACGCCCTTTTTTGCATACTCATAATATATACAGGGATCTGAAGAGTAATAATATTATGGTAAAGGGAAGTAAAGTTAAACTAGGTAAGGAGAGGGAGGTACTTGTAGTTACTTACGTCCTTTATAATTAGCGGATTATTGCATCGCGAATCACTTCAAAACAGTGAACTCCAAAGGCTTTGAAGAAACAGATACACGTGAGTCAATTCCTTTAATAATTGTCCTATTGTATTTACCTTTCTTATGCAGTTTATAACGAATGGCCGGCACCCGAGCTATCCAATGGGAGTGCCTTTCAACTGAAATCTGATGTATGGGCAATTGGTAAGCTAGTGTGTGTGTGTGGGGTGTGTGTGTGTGTGCTTACATTTTCCCTTTAAGGTCTGTTGTTGGTTGAGGTGATCAACGGCAAATCCAAGAAGGGCTACAAGGGCACACCGAGCTTCAACAAGAATCGGAAAGTCTCGAAGCACCTCATGGATTTCTTGCAGAAGTGTCTTCATCCAGATCCCTTCAAACGCCCCTCGGTTAAAGATCTGCTCTATCACCCGATCTTCAACGTGAGACCTGCGAATCATGATCTGGCTAAGAGCCTCCGCGTGTCCACCCTGAAGGTCCAAAAGAACGTCGACAGATCGCGGTTCACAGCTCAAGGTGGCAGCGTCATCGTGCGCCCTGATGCCATCAACCACAACAACAACAACAACGCCGAGAGGAACGTTAGTGGTCGCTCGCTGAGTCTACGAACCAAGCGTCAGTCTTCAAGTGGCAACATCGCATCGTCAGAACAATCCATTCTACAACAACTCAAACAACAACAACCACCCCCTCAACAACCCAAACCTCAACCGCAACAACAACCCAAACCTCAACAACAACCCGAAAAAGAAAAACCAACAGCGGACTCACCTGCCGACGAGAGCTATGAGGTGGTGGCGTTGCAAGCGCATAAAGGGAAACACAAGATGGAGCTGTCGTTCCCTAAAGGGGCCGTTATCATCGTCTCGAAAGAAGATGAGGACGGTCGATCCTTCGGTAAATATGGAAAGAAAACCGGCTGGTTCCCATCCTATTATGTCCATAGAAATGGTGAGTGTACATGTATACGTGTGTTGTGTGGATTGAGCTTGTAGTATTGTGTCGTATGTAAGCAAAATTACTTACTAGTGTTTTGAAATCTTTAGTTGAATCCAAACCAAGGCCGCAGCGCGGTGGTCGCAACACGGTACTCAAACCGACTCACATCGTCGCTCCATCCACATCGCCTCGTGGGAGCTCTACCTCAGCGGCGACCTCCACCGGTTCGCAGGATACCTCAGGTCCCCAACGTAAAACAGATCCTCCGATTCCTGTTACCCAAGAGCCTGTTAAGTCTGAAGAACGACACAAGTCGGAGATTCTCATGTCATCAACACATGTGCCTACAACTGCAACGGACACTCGATTCGCGGGGGCCGCCGATTCGAGTGTATTCACGACGAGCGTAATTGGGGCGACCTATTGGGCCTATAGAGGAAGCGATGAGGTTTCGGAGGAGATCGAAGAAGGGGCGGAGGAAGTGGAATCGGATGAGGAAGCGAAAAAAGAGGAGGAAGAAGCCAAACCTGCGGCAGCTCCCAAAGGCGCGAGATTTGGTGTGCCTATAATGGGCATCGATGTGCAGCAAGTAGCGATGATGGCGAAATTGAGGCAACAAGCGAAGGTTCGGGGAGCAGAAGGGGGAGTCTAACTCAAACGCGCCACCACACATGTCTCCTTTTTCTTGTACAAGAGCGCTGCACTGCAACTAACTTTGGCAACTTTTCAAACCACAAATCAATCGTTAGTTTTGATACCCAACACTAAACCGGATTGACTTTTTGTCCGATGACCTTCCTGAAGAAGGTATCGCTTTCCATTTTAGAGAAGACAGATCTGAGTCTGATCTCACTCTGTTCTGATTGGGAAAGCCAAGGATCCAAACTATTTAAAAGCCTTCTCAGCAACCAATCACCTTCAGTACACTAAAGGAATACAAGCTCCAACAACGGCAGAGCGCATGCGAATTGATATGGAATAGGGCACATCTTGTTAAAGAATCTCAACAGCTTGTTTTTGTCCTCATCCATGCTAGTCAATCCATGGCGCTCTCTTCTTCCGCAAGAGGCCAGTCGCAAGACTCAACGCTAGAGGAAGATGCGAATAGCTTTAATTGCCCCTCTCTATGAGAGTGTGCCACCCAAACTCTATGGCGGAACAGAGCGAGTAGTAAGTGCCCTAGCTGATGCCTTGGTTGCTAAAGGCTGCAAGGTCACCCTTTTCGCTAGCGGCGATTCAAAGACTTCTGCAAGACTTCAAGCGATGAGCGAGGAAGGCCTGCGGTTAGACCGGACGGTTTACGATCCACTTGCGCATCACTACGCGATGGTAAAGGAAGTATGGGATAGAGCGGCTGAGTTTGATGTTATCCACTCGCACGTGGATTACATCGCCTTCCCCTTCGCTCTGGCTCATCCTGAGGTAGCCAGCGTGCACACAACACATGGGCGGTTGGACAAAAAGGAAACTCGTCGAGTCTATCAGTCCTTCAAGGGAGTCCATCTGATATCGATTAGCGCAAGCCAGCAAGATCCGACGAAGGATTTGGCCTTAAACTGGATGGGTGTGGTGCCCAACGGACTGCCTCTGGATAGGTTCAGTTTCGAGCCTCATCGGCCGCTCGATTCATCGGCATATCTTGTTTTCTTGGGGCGCATCTGCGCTGAAAAAGGTATCGATATTGCCGTGCGAGTGGCCCACAGGGTCTCTATGAGACTCGTCATCGCCGCCAAGATCGATGAGTGGGAGAGAGGGTACTATGAGAACGAGGTAGTGCCCATGATGAGGGATCATCCTTGCGCTGAGTACATAGGGGAGGTAGACGAAGCGAAAAAGAATCAGTTGCTAAGCGGCGCCTATGCGAACTTGTTCCCCATAAAATGGCCCGAACCTTTCGGCCTCACCGCGATCGAGTCGATGGCCTGTGGGGTGCCAGTGATCACCCATCGATGTGGTGCCATGGTAGAGATAGTCGAAGAAGGGGTCA
>Ga0209935_1004073_pt1 | contig 13918 bp, 17 predicted proteins | sample ThiBio_1000_plan_2_FD_183958 | JGI IMG/M metagenome (GOLD analysis project Ga0209935, IMG submission 183958) | Wastewater bioreactor microbial communities from Cape Town, South Africa - Thiocy_cont_1000_plan (SPAdes) | ecosystem: Engineered > Bioreactor > Thiocyanate-remediating >... | reverse complement strand
GCGTGATGAGCTTGACTTGTGTGGGCTTGCTTGCTCGCGATGTGCTTGTTGATCGATCGGTCGAGTGAAGGGAGAGCAGAGATACAGAGATACCAGACGAGTGCGCTAGACTCGTGACTCTCTCTCTGTCTGTCTGTCACACGATGTGGGAGGAGATGGGATGGATGGATAGAAATAGAGAGATGGGGATGGAGATAGAGCACGCGATAGAATATGGAGTATTGATAGGTGTGTGTTGGTGTTGGTGTGTGGCGCGTGAGAGAGAGAAACAAAAGAGATCGACACAGGAGCACAAGAGGCCTCTCCCCTGCTGCCCCAGCTACCTTATTGTAACCTACCGTCTCTCTCTCTGCGTGGCTCTCCGACTTGTCCCTTGGGCTCGTCTGGTTATAAGCGCAGGCGACTATCACGTCCCGTAGCGGGTGAGTAGGTGTGGGGGAATGGATGGATGGATGTGTTCGTTGATCCTCCTGACTGTGTGACTGGATATCACGCACACATAGTTCTATGCGCCCGATCGACCTTCCAAACAAAGCCAGTCACTACACTCGATCCTGCACCTCATATCTCTCCCTCTGTCTCTCTCGCACCTCCAGCTCCCATTCGCTCGCCTAACCACGCCCACACCATCCATCACTCCCCTCCTGGCGGAGCAGCAGCGGCGGTCAATCTCGCGGGCCCGTTCCGCTGGCACAGACCAGCCGCACAGACAGCCAAGAGAATCTCACGCGCTGCAGCGCAATATTCGAGTGCAGCTCCTCACCGTACCCCGCTGCTCTTCTCGACGCCGAGGAACAACAACAGGAGGGCTACTGAAGCCCGCACGGCGTGGAGCAGCCCTCACGGCTCGACAGGCGCTCTCTCACGCGTCACCGGGGTGTGCTCTTGCGGGCGAACCAAGAGACCGAGGAGCGGAACTCGAGAGGGAGTGGCATTGAGAGAGGGCGCTTCTGAGCGGCTTCTGCGGTCGGCAGCGAAATACTTCGGACCTCGGACCTCTAGCCGCGGACCTCGGGTCTCGTTGGCTGGAGCCGCCCGAGCACAGCCGCGAGCCACGGCATCGACGCATCAACGCCCGCTCGGACTAAGAGCGCCCGATACCACGATCCGCGAGCGAGCCATCCCTCGCGGTGAGCCGCTTATTCCGCCAGAGCCAGTTGCTTGTTGCCTTCGCTGCCTTCACACGCTCGCTCGCTCGTTCTTGCTCGCTTGGCTGAGATGGCTGCCTCGACTGAAACGCTCGACAAGGTTCTCGCTGACCAGGCCTTGCCGTCACAGCCATCGCTCGATGACACGCTGCGATCTTGGATCGCTGTGCCCGCTGACGACACTTCCTACCGCACTGGCTTGAAGGTCTCCACGAACCTCCACGAACCTCCACGTCCTCACACGCGTCACACACCTAGAACTACCATCAATCGATCGCGCTCGATATCTTCTCTCGATAGATACCAACTACATCACTACAATCTGAAGATCCAACGAGATTACTCACCATCTCTCTCTCTCTCTCTCTCTCTCTCTCGATATGAACGATATCTATCTATCTCGCTCGCTCGCTCGCAGGTGTGGAACAGCCTGTCGCGTACCAAGTCCGAGTTCATTCCTCGCAATGGTCGTCATGTATCGTGGTACATCTGTGGACCCACAGTCTACGATCACTCGCACATCGGCCATGGTTCGATATCTCTCTCTCTCTCTCTCTCTCTCTCTCTCTCTCTCGCTCGATATCTCGCTCGATGATATCTCACCGCTTCAATCACTCGACACAGCTCGTAACTACGTCTCGTTCGATATTCTGCGACGTATCATGACCGATTACTTCAACTATGATGTCTTCTACGTCATGAACATCACGGATATCGACGATAAGGTTGCCTCACTCACCCCGCGCTCCCCCAAGCAAGCCCATACATCCTGATTAACCATCAATCGCATCGAATCGCATCGAGTAGATCATCATTCGAACCCACATCACGCACTTGGCGAAGCTGAGGAACGCTGCCATCAATGCCAAGGTCACCGATGAGAGTCTGCTGGAGCTATCAAAGAGTCTACTCGGTACGTTCTCGAGCGCTCGAGATCGTGCGTGTGTGCGTGTGTGCTCATGGTCCATGGTCAACGCAGAGAACAAGAAGCCCGATCTCGCGCAAGTGCAGCAGACAGCCGAGGCTCTTCGTGTGGCTATCCTTGCCATCGAGCCCAACAACCAACTGGCACTCGATGCTGCAAACGTACGCCAACACACTCTCATCACCAGATGCATCGCCATTGATTGCTTACTTATTGATGATTGCATTGATTGGATTGATGATTGGATTGATGATTGCATTGATGATTGGATTGATGATTGGATTGATGATTGGATTGATGATTGGATTGATGATTGCATTGATGATTGGATTGATGATTGGATTGATGATTGGATTGATGATTGGATTGATGATTGGATTGATGATTGGATTGATGATTGGATTGATGATTGGATTGATGATTGGATTGATGATTGGGTTGATGATTGGATTGATGATTGGATTGATGATTGGATTGATGATTGGATTGATGATTGGATTGATGATTGGATTGATGATTGCATTGGATGGTCGAGTAGTTCTCGATCCAAGAGGCGTATCTCGCTCTCGCTGGCGGCTTCGAACGAGAGTTCCTGGAGGACATGAAGCTGCTCGGAATGCGACCGGCAAGCGCGCTGACTCGCGTCAGCGAGTACGTGCCCGACATCGTGCGATACGTTCAACAGATCATCGACAACGGCTTCGCGTACGCCGAGGAGGAAGGCGTGTACTTTGACACGCAGGCCTTCCACAACGCTGGCTTCGCGTACGGCAAGACCTCGCCGCACATCAAGAACAAGGCCGAGCTGCTCGCCGAGGGCGAGGGCGCCCTCTCGGCCGAGTTCAAGAAGCGCTGCCCGAACGACTTTGCTCTGTGGAAGAAGGCCAAGGCCGCCGAGCCGCGATGGGACTCACCGTGGGGCAGCGGTCGTCCCGGCTGGCACATTGAGTGCAGCGCCATGGCGTCGGATCTCTTGGGCGCCGACGTCGACATTAACTGCGGCGGAGTCGATCTGCAGTTCCCGCATCACGACAACCAGCTGGCGCAGAGCGAGGCGCACTTTGGCTGCAAGCAATGGGTCAACTACTTTCTCCATACGGGCCACTTGCACATTGGTATGATGCGAGTGCCATTCAGGCCAAGGCAGCCCAGCCCAGCCCAGCCTAGTGGCTCACCACTCACTCCTTGATTCCTTCGATTGATATCGACAGATGGCCTCAAGATGTCCAAGTCGCTCAAGAACTTTATCACCATTCGACAATGCCTCAAGGTGCACACGGCACGCCAGTTGCGACTGCTGTTCTTGATGCGTCTATGGAACGCACCGCTCGATATCTCGCTCGCCGGTGGCGTGCCGCAGGCCGAGATCAAGTCGGCCGTCGTTCGCACGGCGCTCGGTCAGGAGCTCGACGTCACGGCGGCGGTGCTCAAAAAGTTCGTCAATGGCCGCTTTGCCCTCAAGGACGGAGCCAATCTGCTCAAGGAACTCGGCGTCGCCAAGACTGACTCGCCGCTCACCGAGCTGTCGATTCGAGCGAGCGTCTACGGTGGTCGCGAAGAAAGTCACAAGGTCATTGCTCTCGAGGTGAACGAGAGTGGCGTGCTGCAGAAGGCCATCGAATTCGAGGGTACGCGTTGGCGCAGCCAAGGTAGAGTGCACTACGACCTCGGTTGCGCTTGCCACTCACTCGTACCTGTGTGTGTGTGTGTAGGCGAGCGAGAGACTGGCTTGCTGTTCATCAGCGACGCAAAGCTGCTTGCTGCCAATGGTGCCGTGGTCGCCGACGTGACTGCACACCTCGCAGCCTCGGTGGTGGACGGCGAGTTGCTGCTCGCCAACGGCGTTCGAGTGGGAGGCGCTGCGGAAGCAGGCGCCAGCACCTTGATGGTGTCGTATCGCATCAACGGTCAGGACAAGAAGCGAGCGTGGCGCGTCTCGACCATTGATGGCGCGTTGCTCGAGCCGATCGAGCTCGTTGCTCCGGGCCAGGTGGCCGAGATGGATGAGGTGGTTGCGGTCGAGCGTCTCTTTGCTGACTTCTTCTTGAACCTCAAGACCATCCAACGTCGTATCACTGAGCCACAACGTACGTGTGCCCACACAACGCTCGTGCACAAGCACAAGCACAAGCACAAGCTTACCCATGACGCATCTCGACAGCGGAAAAGTGGCACGCTCCCGAGCGAGAGCTCCACAAGCAGTTCCAGCTCGAAAAGTCCAACGTGCACACGGCTCTCTTGGACTCGTTCAATACACCTGCTGCGTACGTGCTCGTGATTCGTTTGTTGTGCACATTGGTAATGGACCATTGTTGTTGAGGTTGTGTATGTGGTGGGTGGCTAACGTGGTTCATTCGTTCATTTGATGCGCCACCAGCATCTTGGCACTTCAGCGTCTGGTCGGCGCCAGCAACCAGTACCTCGGCACCGTGCTGAAGCCCACCGAGGAGGGCTCGTACAAGCTCATCAACCTGACGCTGCTTCGCGACGTTGCGCAGTACCTCACGCGCATCCTGACGACCTTTGGCGTCATTGCTGAGGATGACGATCGCTTCGGCTTCGCGTGGCCGGCCTCGAGCTCGGCCTTGATCGAGCAGCAGCTCGGCGCGACGCTCGACGTCTTTACTCGCTTCCGTGATGCAGTGCGCAATGCGGCGCGCACCAAGCAGTCGAGCGACGAGATCCTTGGTCTGGTGCGCGATCTTGTGCCGCACCACGACGGTGGCGCTGCTGCGCCGATCACGCCCGAGCACGCCCAAGTGCAGCGACTATTGCAGCAGTTTGCAGCCGAGGTCCAGGCGCGTGCCACGTCGCCCAACGAGCTGCTCGAGCTCTGCGACCAGGTGCGCAACGACTGGCTGCCGTTGCTCGGCGTGCGTTTCGAGGACGACAGCATCTCGAAGGGCCGCTCGGAGTGGAAGCTCGATGACGTGCGTGCGACGCTCAAGGACCTCGACAAGCGCCGCCACGACGACGTGATTCGCGCCGAACTCGGCGCCGAGAAGGAGCGCAAGAAGCAGGAGGCTGCGCGCGCCAAGGCGGCCCAGGAGCAGGAGCGCCTCGAGCGCCTGCAGATCGCACCCGACAGGTTCTTTGCCGAGTGGCGCGAGTACGCGGGCAAGTTCCGCGAGTTCGATCAAGAGCACTTGCCGACGGTCGACATTGAAGGCAACGCCGTCTCGAAGCCCATGCGCAAGAAGCTCGCTGCTGTACTCAAGAAGCACACGACCGAGTATCAGAAGCACCATGGCAAGTAGATCTACCGATACCATCATGATCTCACGCTACAATCACGGCACCACCTCACTCTATCATCCTATCATCGAACTACAACTCTCGCAGCAAGCCAATCAATCAATCAATCTCGCAATCAAGGATCCAAGCAAATAATCAGATAATACAACAATTTTGTGGAGCTACATTGATTGGATAGTGATTGCACTGATGAGTGCAGCAGTAACAGCAGCAGCAGCATCACTCGGTATCGAGCACAACGCGGTCCAGTTCGAGTGTATCTCGTAGAAAGGGATCGCGCATCTCGGCAAACTCCTCTAGTGTGTATGGTACAAGGTCTCCGCCATCTGCCGTTTGTGACGCTCGCAACGCTACATGGAGACACAAGCGCCACCCAAGTGAGACAGTCTGATGCCAGATTGACTCACGATGAGAGCAGCTCGCACGTACCCTCAACGTATTTGCGGTACTCGTCGGCTAACTCGGGTCGCGAGCGAGTGATACGCAGCTCGGCTTCTTGCTGGCTCACCGATCGAACGATCTTGGCTTTGAACGAGGACGACGAGGTCGATGATGCCAACGACCGCTGCCGTTGTTGGAGCAGAGCATTCTCGGAGCTGGCAGATACCGTCGGCGTGAGAGTACCGACGCTCGATCCCGATGCACCTCTGCCGCCGCTGCTGCTTCTTCGTTGTTGCGGTGGTTGCTCGAGTGGCAGCGTGGGCGTTCGTGCGAGCGACGCTCGTCGCGACGATCGAGAGTCGGTCTCTCGTTCCTCGTCGGTATCGATCAAGTCGCCATCGGAGCCATCGCCATCATCAAGGAGAAACAAACTGCTCTCTTGCGAGTGTTGTTGTTGTTGCTGGCTGCTGTGCTTCTGCTCGAGCAGCATGTTGACGAAGCCATGCGGGCGAGCCGACGTCACTTGAGACCGCGCGTCATGATCGCTGTCGTCGTCGTTGCCACTGCCGCTCTCGCTCTCGATCAACGCAACCTCGTCGACCTCGTGCCAGTAGCGCTTCATGGCCTTGAGCTTCTGCGAGCTCGGATCTGCGTCTGCCTCGTCGCTCGATCCATCGCTCGAGGATGAGTCGGAGTCGCTGTCATCAATCGTCATCATCGATCGGAGCGAGCGTCGTCTCGATGCCGGCTGCTTGCTCGGAGGTTGTTTTCGCTGTTGTGACGATGGCGTCGAGCTGGTTGAGGCTGCTCGTCGTCGCGATGTCGGCGCCGATGCAGGTTCGGTCTTGGTGGCAGTCGAGAGAGTGGATTGCGGTGCTTTGCGAGTGGCAGGTGTCTTGGATCTCGAGGTTGCCTTCTCGGACTTGGGTCGTGCTGTTCGACGACGCTTGGATGGAGGAGTGGACTCAGGCGACGATGATGATGAGGATGATGATGACGGCGATGGAGAGCGCTGTCGCTTGGTTGATGATGATGATGATGATGATGATGGCAGAGTGGAGGTCTGCTTCTTGCGGTACATGATGACTGGTCTCTTGGGGTGTGTGATTGTCGAGGTCGAGCTCGCGGTCGTAGTTGGCTTGGATGACGTCGTGGTGGAAGCGATGTACGGCGAGATCCATGTACCCGATGACAAGGTCGGAGAGGGCGAAGTGGTTGACATCGAGCTGCTGCTGCTGCTACTGCCGCTGTTGGGCGATGGAGATAGAGCTGGAATGATTCGATTCACGATCGAGGATGGAGTCGTGATGGCAGTGGCGGTCGTGGTGCTCGATGGTGTCGAGCGAGCTCGCGTGGTTCGTGGCGACGGCGTTGGTGCCGATGGAGTCGTCTTGATCGTGGCAGTTGCTCGTACGGTACGTGGCGTCGTTGGCTGCGAGGTCGTTGGCTTAGACGATGTCGTACTCGTGCCATTGGATGGCGCTGTACTCGTGCTGGTGGTGCTGGAGCTCCTTCGCGATGACGTCGGTGTGAGCGCGTTCGAGCGAGTGGCAGCTCGTGATGTCGATGTCGATGATGCCGTCGAACTGCCAGACGCCTTCGTCACTACTTGATACTTCGAACCAATGATTGGTGACGGTATCGATCTCGTGGCAGCCGTATCCTTGGAGCGAGTCTGCGAGGTGCCAGTGCCAGCCTTGCCACGAGCCGACGAGCGCGAGCCCCTGCTTCGCGTCGTGGAGCTCGAGCTCATGTCATCATCGCTATGATCGCTCTCGGATTCGATGCGATACGCATCTTCCTCTTCATTCAGGACTACGGGCATGATCGCTTGTTGCGATAGGGTCTCGAGGAGTCGCTCGCTCGAGGAGCTTCGTTCCGAGAGTCGCGCTCTCGACGAGCCGTACGTGATGGGCGCCGCCTTCTGCTGCAACGGCGAGATTCTCTGACGCTGGTCGTCGGGAGACTCTGATTGGCGTGGACCACTGCTAGCGCTGGGAGATGGGGGTTGTGGTGGGGGTGGCTTTGGTGTGGTTGCGGTGGCACGGGTGCGGCGAGGCATCGTGGTGGGAGGCGCTGGAGCTGCGTGCGAGCTGCGGCTGCCAAGCAAATCAACGCAGCAACCCAGCAACCCACTCCAATCATCAATCCAATCCAATCCAATCCAATCCAATCCAATCCAATCCAATCCAATCATCAATCCAATCCAATCATCAATCCAATCCTCAATCATCAATCCAAGCCAGCAAGCCAATCCAATCCAATCAATCGAATCAAGTATCGAGAGCCACATATTTGCGGCTTCATTTGAGATTTGTTGATCGTTGGCTTGCGAGATTCGATGGATCCTTGAGTGCCATCACGCGTCCTTGACATGCAACACCTCGATCTCTGCTACTTGGAATGCCGTACGGCCAGTGAAGAAGTAGGCTCCTTGAGGCTGGACCTGGTACGAGTTCCCGATGTTCACTCGAGAGTTTGGTTTTGTGTTGGAGTTGGTAGCAATGCACAGATCAGGGTTGCTGCCGAAGCCTGGGCCGCAATTTGAGTGGTCATACACTTCGCTGCCATTGCCAGACCGCGGCACTCGAACGGGACCCGTGTTCGACGGATTCACCAGCGAGAACAAGAACGCGTTGGGATCGTTGTTGTAGGAGTTGCAAGATCGCCACGGGGCAGACGTGTAGCCTCCGAAGAGGTTGCCGACCGAGTCGCGCACGATCGTCACGGTGGCTCCCCTGTTGTTGCATCGCTCGTGGAAGTGATTGGCACCGAATCCATGCTCGGTTGCTCGATACAACAGCTCGAACGACTTGTTGGGAAGCCAACCTTTGACAAATGCCCACTGGGCAACTGTAAGCATCTTCGATGGGAGTTGAGCATCGATCCACGCCTCGAGATCCGGAAGCTCGAAGAACTGGAGCGACCGAGAGAGTCAGTGCCTTCGAGACCAAGAGCCAACCCAACGAGACGATTCGAGAGCACCTTGGCTTCTTCATACAAGATCTCCAAGTGTCCTGGAGGGAGCAAGCTCAATCGAGGGGGCTGGCCTCGAAGGAAGTTCAGCAGATGTCCGAACACGATCGGGTCTCTGTCGAGCCCAGAGCTGTGAGCGACCGATGCGCGGTGACTCACGAGATGATCGAGCGGACCTGTCGATGAAGTACGTGCCGTCTTCCTGAGGCTGGACGTCCAATCGACCACTGAACATGCCGGCAAAGAACGAGTTGGGTCGCGAGAGCAACGTCGCCTTGCTGATCGAGAACAGCTGTCCACCGACATCGAATCTGTCGATCGACATCAAGCGCGAGCATCAGCAGAGGCTCGCGGCGGCTGGTTTGATGGCTTGAGTACCGAATGCGATCGGGCAGCAGCGACATGTTGAACTTGCGACCCAAGGCATCCCAGGTGGCTGTGCGCACACACCTCAACACACAATCAGCATCTGGAGTGGCTCAAGGCTGCCTCCCATCGGTCGCTCGCGATGGACCTTTGGCTTGCTGGAGCTGAAGCTTCTCGCGCTCGATCTCGGCCATCCAATCATCAAGCAGCGATGCAATCGCTGCTTGATGTCGGAGGATCTGCTCCTTGCGATCCTCGGCAGGACGCTCAATCTCAACCTCAATATCTCGAGCGGCGGCAGCCATGGTGGTTGGAACGATGGACGGACAGAGCAACGAACGCAACGAAGCAACGAGACGAATGACGAGGCCGAGAGTCCAACAATCCAATCCAATCCAATCATCAATCCAATCATCAACCCATTCCAACCCATCAAACCAATCAATCCAATCATCAATCCAATCAATCAATCGAATCAAGTATCGAGAACCACATATTGGCGGCTTCATTTGAGATTTGTTGGTTGTTGGCTCGCGAGATTCGATGGATCCTTGAGTGCCATCACGCGTCCTTGACATGCAGCACCTCGATCTCTGCCACTTGGAATGCCTTGTTGCCAGTGAAGAAGTGGGCTCCTTGAGGCTGGACCTGGTACGAAAACCCGATGTTCACTTGAGAGCTGGCTCCCGCGTTGGAGTTGGTAGCAATGCACAGATCGTGGTTGCCGCCGAACGTTGGGCCGTTGTTTGCGTGGTCATACACATCGTTTCCATTGCCATTGCCAGACCGCGGCACTCGAACGGGACCCGTGTTCGACGGATTCACCAGCGAGAACAAGAACGCGTTGGGGTCGTTGTTGTAGGAGTTGCAAGATCGCCACGGGACAGACGTGTAGCCTCCGAAGAGGTTGCCGACCGAGTCGCGCACGATCGTCACGGTGGCTCCCCTGTTGTTGCATCGCTCGTGGAAGTGATTGGCACCGAATCCATGCTCGGTTGCTCGATACAACAGCTCGAACGACTTGTTGGGAAGCCAACCTTGTAGCGCTGCTCGCCGTTCACCTGCCACAAGCTTCGATGGGAACTGCATGTCGTCGATCCATGCCTCGAGATCCGGAAGCTCGAAGAACTGGAGCGACCAAGAGAGAGAGAGAGTCAGTGCCTTCGAGACCAAGAGCCAACTGAACGAGACGATTCGAGAGCACCTTGGCTTCTTCGCGCAGGACATCCAAGTGTCCTGGAGGGAGCAAGCTCAATCGAGGCGGCTGGCCTCGAAGGAAGTTCAGCAGATGTCCGAACACGATCGGGTCTCTGTCGAGTCCAGAGCTGTGAGCGATCGATGCACACACGAGAGCGCAGCGACTCACGAGATGATCGAGCGGACCTGTCGATGAAGTACGTGCCGTCTTCCTGAGGCTGGACGTCCAACCGACCACTGAACATGCCGGCAAAGAACGAGTTGGGTCGCGAGAGCAACGTCGCCTTGCTGATCGAGAACAGCTGTCCTCCGACATCGAATCTGTCGATCGACATCAAGCGCGAGCATCAGCAGAGGCTCGCGGCGGCTCGGTGGCGGCTGATTTGATGGATTGAGTACCGAATGCGATCGGGCAGCAGCGACATGTTGAACTTGCGACCCAAGGCATCCCAGGTGGCTGTGCGCACACACACCGCAACACACAATCAGCATCTGGAGTGGCTCAAGGCTGCCTCCCATCGGTCGCTCGCGATGGACCTTTGGCTTGCTGGAGCTGAAGCTTCTCGCGCTCGATCTCGGCCATCCAATCCTCGAGCAACACCAACATCGCCGATTGATGTCGGAGGATCTGCTCCTTGCGATCCTCGGCAGGACGCTCAATCTCAACCTCGACATCTCGAGCGGCGGCAGCCATGGTGGTTGGAACGATGGACGTCTGAGTGGACAAGGAGATGGCTATTCTCCCGGCCACCAAGACGGCACAGAGCAAGGCAGCCGAGCCACTGCGAGTCTCGCACGGTGCGGTGGGTGGGATTGTCGGCAAGCTCGCTGGTCCTACATTCCGCGTTTCCGGCGTGCAGCGAATCACTGTTCTTAACTTCATGATCGAATGCCGCCTTCTCCTTCTCCTATTGTTTGTTTGCCTGTTCTGCCTGTGCTGCTTGCCGTGATGATGCAGGCCTCACAGGACCCAGTTCCAACCACTGCTCCACCGTCATCCACCGTCCACGTAGATTGGTGGCGACAAGAGCGACTCTACAACACCGTGCCATCGTCGTCAGTGATGTCTGTCGCCGCTGCTCCTCCGCCACCGCCGCCATCGCTGCCGCTGTTGTTCCACTTCAATAAGGAGAGCCAACCCGCGAGTCCCTCGTCGCACATCCCTCTCGACCTCGGAGACGACCGTTTGGTCGAAGAGCGCACGTACTTCATGGGCTGTGGCGAGGCCGCTAGCAGCGTGACGCTCGCCGATCTGGCGTTCGAGATGGTGCCCGACACCGATGCCGACACCGATTCGATGGCCCTTGGTTCCGAGACCACATCGAGATCGAAAGACGTTCAACCACCTCCGTACTTGGTGGCCGATCTTGTACGTGGCCTTCGGAGTGGCGATATCTGCAACGTACGATGCGTATCTGACCTTGCATTCGCTCGCAGGCCGTACTGCAAGCGATACAGCGCTACTTGCAACTCGCGAAGTACGCGTGGTTCGTGATTCCCGATCCGCTCTCGACGGTTGAGTGATCGAATCGCTGGGTTGAATTACAGAGGAGCATATGCAGACGATGACGAAGATCTACGAGAACGAACGGGTCTCTCGAGTGCTGATATCTATCAGTCAGATTGGAGTGCCAGCCAACTGCGGCCAGCGTACGGCAGCCAAGGTCGATATCGCGTCCTGCTGCGTGCTCACGTGCATCGTGCGTGGGTGTAACACAGCTTCTACGTCGCCGTCGACTCGACATTGCAGGCAATCATCCTTGGGATCCGTGGCACGCACTCGCGCTTTGAACGTACGACTAGCGATGATACCTTGCCGGTGCTCGTGGTCTCACTGTTGAATCAACAGTCGGTATTGGATCGAAGGCGAATCTCGTCAGCTTCGAAGATGACGCCATGGGACACGAGGGAATGGTGACTGCCGCACATTGGTTCATGGCTGCCTTGCTATCACGACTGCTCGAGATTCAAGAGGTTGGATGTGCTGCGGCGCCATCAGAACGTGGAGCCCGAGTAAGACCTTGACACTGATCGCGACCTTGCAATGTATGCACAGCTGTTCCCGACTCATGTGGTTCGCATCGTGGGCCATTCGCTCGGTGCTGGCGTGGGTGCCCTCGTGACATTGCTGGCTCTCCCATGTACGTGCCTACCTCTCAACCAATCTCGCGATTGATGCCTCTCAATCAAGCTCTCACGAGAGAGAGCTCCAATCGATCAAGACTTTCGAGACGTCAAGTGCATCGCCTTCGCTCCTCCAGCGTGTATCTCGTCCATGTACGATCAACAACAACAACACGAGCACGGTTCGTGAGCTGCCAACGAGACTGGACTCACCACTCACACATTCGCCAATGCTACTCGTGCAGGGTTGCCGAGCACAGTCGATCATGCATCTTAAGCATCGTCAATCAATCAGACGTGTTCCTCCTCTCGTGGCATCGCTCGTTCAACGCCATCTCTGACTGGTGGAACGGCATCAAGAACAAGCCCTCTGAGCCTTCGTTAGCCGTGAGCGACGTGGTCCAGACAGGTGTATGTCTCGCGCCTGCTCTCATATGCGAGGGAGCATTGATTGATTCTCATCGGCGCCATCGTGAGGAGAGTAGATTCAGCAAGACGACAGCAATGCGACAGCAACAGGAGCAGCAGTCAGACACGAGCTGGTGCCTGCCGGCGTGCTACTGCACATCATCCAGTCCAAGGTCGGCACGTATCACATTCGAACAGCCGACATGGAGTACTTCAACGCCTACACGTACAGCAGCACGCGAGCCCTCACGCACCATCGATTGACCTCCTACGAGGAGGTCCTCGAAGCCGTCGTGCGGGATGCCTACCGATAGAGGGCCTGGAGAGGATGTATTCATTATCGTGCGGTTTGATAGCTGGAGTAATGAGTGCAATCGTGATAGCTGCTTCTGTCGGTGTGTGTATGTGAAAGAGTGTGTGATATTGAAGAGAGTGTGTGAGAGACGCCAATAGAGCCTCGACCGGCTATGTAGGCTCGTTCGATGTAGTGGCATCGTCTATCGTGTCAGGTGAGAGCGCTTGCACTTCGGCAGGAGGCGGCTGGTGCTCACACGCGACCGCGGGCACTCCTTGAGCGTCGCCGTCGTCTCCCTCATCGTCAACATCCTCATCCTCGTCATCGTCGTGATCATCGTGATGATGATGGTGGTGGTGATGATGGTGGCCCTTACCATCGTCGCCATCGACCCACACGGCATCGGCCGGCGGGATCGGCAGCAAGCCGAGGCGATGCAGGATGTGCGCCTTCTTGAGCGCGAGCTCCATGTCGTCAGTGCGAAAGTCGATCAGACTCGCCTCGGCCTCCTTGCGAATGATCTCGACGTTGGGATTGACGCCGCCCCAGTTGCGACGAGCGTCGGCGTCGCCGACACGCAGAATGTTCTCCATGCCCTCGAGAATCGCTTCGGCAGTCGAGGGGTCGGCCGTGTGAAGCATGCGGCACATTGGAGCGATACATCCGTGTGACACCAGCGTTCTAAGCAAGGTCAGCAGCATGCGGTTAGAGTCACGCACACACTCTCGCATCGAGTGCGACAACGGCTGCGTACCGAATCTGCTCATCGGAGCCATTCGAAAGCGCGTTCGCCAAGGCCCAGGTGGCTTCGATGCGCACCTCGGGCTTGTTGCTCGTGTTGTA
>Ga0209935_1004072_pt1 | contig 13920 bp, 20 predicted proteins | sample ThiBio_1000_plan_2_FD_183958 | JGI IMG/M metagenome (GOLD analysis project Ga0209935, IMG submission 183958) | Wastewater bioreactor microbial communities from Cape Town, South Africa - Thiocy_cont_1000_plan (SPAdes) | ecosystem: Engineered > Bioreactor > Thiocyanate-remediating >... | reverse complement strand
GGCAATGGCATCGAGGCCACCAAGGATATTGACCTTCATGGGCAGATTAGGATCGGGCGAATCATTGGCAATGTCCAAGAACGCATACAACTCGACGGCCTTCTTCAAGGCATCGATCGTCTGGTTCCTGACGACGGGATCGAACGGGATCGAGTAGAAGCACTGCAGCACCGAGTCGTACGACGTGTAGGCGCCCGCCTGGAACACACACGTGGTGGAGTTCTGCGCCTGGCACACATTCACCGACGACAAGAGTGTCGTTGCTACGACTAGCAACACCACGAGGCCGAGTGGCTTGTTCATTTGGTGGATCGTCTGCTCGCTCGAGTAGTGATAGGAGAGAGGGAGGTGATGCGCGAGCGAGAGGGCGAGAGAGAGACTGATAGGGAGAGACAGAGGAAGAGCTCCATCGACTTTTCCTTCTTCAGTATCCGCGTCTGCTGTTTCGGCTCTCCTCGCACAGCAAAAGAATGAGAGCGTGTGGTTCATGTTCATCATCGGGCATGGTGGGCATGGGTAGGTGGTGGTGGTGGTGGTGCTCGAGTTGAGATCGAGGCGTGGAGCTCCGAGAGCAAGGCCTCGGCATCGGCGCGAGTGAGGGCATCTCGCTTGAGGAATTGTTGGGTGAGGAGGAGGTCTTTGAGCTGCTGTATCGCTGCCGATGGTGGGAGTTTGAGCAGCGAGCCGATCTCCGTGCCCTGTGCATATCGTAGGCATGATGTCAGGGGGAGAACCCGAGGGCAGTCGAGCTCGCCACGTACGTCGAAGAGAGGCTCGACTCTGATGGCATACTCGAGGTCGAGTTCTCGTATGGCAGCGATGAAATCTTGGCGGAAGAACGGTTGCACAAACAAGCCTGCGGTTATCTCGGGCGAGTTCAGAAAGATATCGAGGCAGCACGTTCATAGGTACCATTGATCGTTGCGACCGGCCAGGCGGACGTGAGGCTTGCCACGTTCTTGGCTACCATTGCGAGTACCGCAGCTGCCTCCCAGGCTTCTGTACCTGTTCGTCGAAGCCACCAGCACAGTTCAATGTACCGGTCCTGGTTCGCTTTCATCCACTCGGACCAGTTTGTAGGTGGTTCAACAGCAGGCAACATGGAGTCGAGTTGTTGCGATTGTGCCAGTAGTAGCAACACGGAATTGAATTGTGCGTTGGATAGCTGTTGTTACACATTAGCGATCGTACTTGTTGCAAGGTGACGAGTACAACAAGTACAATGTACCTTGAGCGAGTGTTTGAGAGTATCATGGATCAGGCGCTTGTCGAATTGCACACGTTGTGCTCGCTGCAGCTGCGCCAGTGGCCACGTGTACGCCGCGAGTAACACGTTCGCTCGCAACTCGAGTGACGGCGTGCACGTTAGCCCCTTGAATGCTCTGACGCACGCCATCCAGGCCGGTGAGCAGCAAGAACTTGCAAGTGATCGATTCGATGCGACAACACGTACTGGTCTGCCAGCCTCACGAATTCTGTGGCATACGAGGCATCCCAATCGAGCCTCGGAAAGAGGATACGTTTGGCGATACCGCTTGATGCAAGCAGCGACAGTGCTCGTACTGGATCTCTACCGATGAGCATCTTGTTGACCTCGATTCCGATACGCTCCTTGCTCACTTTGTAGTCGAGTAGCTCCTGGCCGTAGTGGTCGGTCGGTCGACGGTGAGGACACGTGAATGTCACCGGGTGCAGCAGCGTTGCGCAGCAGCGCGTACGTGAATGTGACCATCGGTCAAGGCTTGTTCGAGCTGTGACTCGAACGATAGCTCGTACTGGCACGCGAATCGAATGGCTCGCAAGGCTCTCAGCGGGTCATCGACCAAGGTCGTTCGAGATGGAAGTGGAGTGCGCAACATGCGGCTCTCGAGGTCACTCAATCCCTACATTGGCAGATGCTCGAGTGAGTGAGTCGCCACGCACTTGTGCATGACGGCTCGCTTGGTGGCTTGCTTGGCGCACGATACCATGCCGGTCAAGTCCTCAATCTCTCCCGTGTGTAGGTTGTAGAACAGCGCGTTGAGAGTAAAGTCTCGACGCAGCGCATCACTACGAGGAGTTCCGATCGTGACGCCGGACGGTATGCGGCTGTTGCTCGCATACTCTTCGGTCCGGAGCTGTGCCACATCGACCCACGCTCCGTAGACTTGTACCACGGCGGTCTCGAGATGCTTCGACTGTACTCGATGGGTCCAGATGAGTCCAGATGAGCCCAGACCCGAGGTGCTTGCATCATCATCACCATTGTCGTGCTGGTGTGGTGCGTACTTGCTCTGGATTCTGCTTCACGACAGCAGCTTGCATTCGTTCGACGTTGGGGTTGGCTTGGTTCCAGTGCTTGCACAGAAGCTGGCTGAACTCCTTGGCGCCTACTCGATCGATGACAATGTCGATGTCGCCGCCTGGAAGCTCCAGCAGCTACCATCACTACCAAGTGAGCGATGGCTCAGCTCGTTCGTTCAAGCGCACTGATTCGGTCAACTCGATATCGGACAGACCTTGTTTCGAACCCAGCCACCAGCGACTCGAATCGTGCAGCCGAGCTTGTAGTACTCGTTGACGGCAAGGAACAGCGCGAACACACGCTGCTCGTCGGGTGTGATGTTGATGCGCCTGCGCGTGGCAACGCCTGCAGCCGTGCTGTTGTTGCTGCCGTCGGTGCATGATGGCGTCGCTTCTTGATGATCCAGCAGCGTCGTTGAGGCGAACCGAGAGAGCACGGCGCGTCTTAACAAGGTGCGAGACGTTGCACGAGCAGGCAGCAATGTCGTGCGCGACGAGGCGACAGGCGATGTGACCGGCGCGCCCACTACTGCGGCGCTGATCGGTGTCGAAGAGGTCGAGGCCCGTCGTAGAGAGAGGGCGTTGATTCTCGACAACACGCGAGTGGTGGTGGTCGATCGACCAATGCGACCAAGAAGCGGCGCTGGCAGCATGGCGCGGCGCCGAGCAGGAAGCGAAACGAATGAACCGGAATGATGCTGTTGTATTGATGGTCGATTGCAGCCGACTTGTTGCATTACAGACACATAATACGGAGGTGCCGGCTACTGCCTGCCCCAACAATAATTTATACACGAGCGCTGATCTCGAGACAACAACTATACAAGCAGTTGAGACGCGGCTCTATACGGTACATTGCACGAGATCAACCGGAGATGAGCGCTATCCTGTCGGCACGATGGTGCTTGTTGTGCTCGAACTTGTTGTACAGGCGCTCGACCAGGAAGCCCAGTAGCGGCACGAGCATCGTGACGACGGCGAGGTACTGCAGCGTCGAGCTGAGGAACACGAAGCCCGATGTGGCGAGAATCGCACGATCGTCGGTCAGCAGGTCGATCGGGCCGAGGTTTCCGACGAGGGCTGCGGCGTTGTTGGCAGCGTCGGTGACATTGAAGCGCGCAACAAAGTAGTAGTGCGCCGTGGTGGCCACCATGTCGAGCGCTATGATCGCCAGACCCAGGCACACGACAAAGCTCTGGCGCAGGAGATAGGCCAGCCACGAGCCTGTTGAGCTCGGGAGACGTTCGAGGTTTGCCATGCTCTCGGAGGCTGTGAAGGCCGAGGAGTTCGAGGAGCTCGAGCGTCGGTCTGGCAGCTCTGGCGCCACGGTATCGGCGCCGCAGTGAAACTCGGAGACGTCGTAGTCGCCGGACAATGCTTCCGGTGTACTGGAGAGTGGCAATGGCAATGGAGATGGCGAGGGCGAAGGCAGCGTGTATTCTGGCAGCGAGCTGCTGCGGCTCGGGCTTTGTGAGCGGCGACGAGTGGGCAGGTGGTGCGGGCTAAGCGACAGACGATCGAATAGCCACAGCACCCACGGACACACAAGTACCGCCACCAGCAGGCCGTTGAGCACGTTGCAGTACAGGGAGTAGATGGCGAGGAAGATGCGCGCGCCATCGTTCGGAGGCGGAGCCACAGGACCCATGCCTGAGAGGATGTTAGCGGCGGCGTAGATCGACCAGTACCAATCGAGCCCGTAGACCCAGTGGAAGCACAACATGCCCCAGACCCAGCTCGTGAAGAACAAGATGGTCGCCACGATGATCACGCCGAGCCGCGTGAACAGCAGCTTCTCGCACATTGCTCTCGAGAAAGGGAGCGAGCAGATCAATCGAGCAAGAGAAAAAGTTCAGTTTCGCTACAGAAAGGAGCGACGATATTGATGATTTGATTAACTCGGCTAAGAATAGAGCGCGCTGCACATCAAGCCAATCAACATCAGCATCAACGCGTAGAACCGTTGCCGCAGCCGAGTACACGCCAACAAGGCACAAGAGCGTGCGAGCGTGCGTGCGTGAGGGAGGCAGCGAGAGCGTGCGAGGAGGGAAGGAGCAAGAAACAACAAGGATCGAGTGGGAGAGCGAGCAGAATAAGGCTGCCTCTACTCCGGTGGCCTGCTTCCCGTACCGGAGTAACTACGGTGACGCGGCTCGCCTGCGTTTATGAACCAACTCGTCCCGCTTGTTATTGCCTTGCTGCAACTCCATTGCTCGCGCGATCAAGGGCCACATCTGCGCCATCCTCATGTCTCCCAACGACCAAGTGGCGATGGAAGCCGCCTCACCTACTACCGAGGCTCCAACTGCCAAGCGCACGAGCAGCAGCTGTGGCCTACTCGCATTGTCGGTGCTCATACGCGCCTTGCTGCTGCTCGCTGGCGTGCTGCTGATTGCGGCTGCACAAACCGTGGGCCTGCTGGGCTACCATTGGATCGGTGAACTCGACTGGGACGAGTCGTGGTTCGTCTCGGGCATGGTGCTATCGGGCATGAACACCGTGGACGTCATGCCGAACGCCGGCGCCAAGTGGTGGCAGGTGTTCTTCATTCTGTGCTCGACCACGTGGTTCACCGTCGTGGTCTCGATCGCCATCGCACCGATCGCCTCGCGAATCATTTACACCTTTGTCACCAAGCCCGTGAAACCGAGGAACAAGCCCAGTACAGCACCATCATCGAGTCGTGCCACTGATACCGCGGTGGCCGAGGTGCCTGATGATGATGCTGAGCGAGACGATGATTCGTACCACCATCTTGACGATGAGCAAGATGCACTCGACGATTCGGACTCTGATTCGAGCGAGCGCGTAGAGCCGCGGCGGGCCCACCGATGGACGTTCATCAGCCAACACCTGGCGTTTCGCATGGAGTCCATGTACGAGCCACTGGCCTCCGTCACACACTACGCCGTGCGTCAGGCGGTGGTGTTGGTGCTGGGTAGCCTCATCATCGGCCTGGTGCTCGTGCTGGGCATGTTCGGCTTCCACTGGATTCTCGATACCACGTGGGTCGACGCGTTTCTGAACGCCAGCTTGAGCGTTGCCGGTATGGGCCTCACGGTGTATCCCTCTACGACGGCTGGCCGAGTGTTTGCCGGCTTCTACGTCGTGGTCGCCAACATCGTACAGTGCGTGGTGCTGCTGGCAGTCCTGGCGCCGCTTCTGCATCGCATCTTGCATTCGTACTACCTGCCTCGTTTAAAGTCGCGAGACCGAGGAGAGCGCGACAATAGCATGGCAAGCATGTGAGATACACTGTGTGAATGAGTAGTGAATATGTATAATATGTGTATCATAGTCGTAGCAGCATCCCTTCGAACGAACTGTTGTACTGCAATGTGATGCAATGTAATGTACCTGATTTATTGTTGATGTTTGATGTTGCCGATCGCGGGTACTCTACAAAGACATTTAGATCTCTAGATACTTGCTACTTGGTTGGCGAGGGTGCAATGTGTTCAGCAGGCTTGGTGGGCTCGACCTGGTTGATGAGGCGAATCGCATGCGGCAGCGCAGGCAGCACGAAGCGCAGGTTCTCGACGGCTCCTTTGGGAGAGCCAGGCAGGTTGATGATCAAGGTCTTGCCTCGGATGCCTGCTGCTGGCCGCGACAGCATGGCGTGCGGCGTCACCTATTCGTTGTTTGCATCATGCGCGTATCGCATCAGTGCTGGTTGATTGAAGGCGAGCGATGCCGATTGATGCCGCACCGCAAGCGAGCCGGTGATCATTGCCACGACGAGGCCAGGGCACTCACGCTCGATCACGGCCTTCGTGGCCTCGGGAGTCACATCTCGCGGCGTGAATCCGGTACCGCCACACGTGAGCACCAGCTGCAGATGATCCTCGTCAGCGAGCTTGCGCAGCAAGGCCGCAATGCCCACGGCATCATCCTCGACGACAGCCGTATGTGTCACCGAACTCCCGGCCAACGAGTTCGTGACCGCCTCGATCACCGCCGGTCCCGTAGCATCGATCGCCTCTCCTCGCGATACCCGATCGCTCACGGTCACCACAGCCACATTCATCGATGCAGGAGGTCGTTCTCGACACGTGTGTATGGATGTGTGGATTGGCGAGGCAGCTGAACTAAAGAACAGTGGTGCGGTGCGTCTTTCTCTCAGCGCTTTCGTCATTCGCTCGTTCTCCCTCTCGCGCGCTCACTCGCTCTCGCCCACGCACTCTATCAATCAATCGAGCGTCCACTCTCGTACTCGCTCTCGCTCGCACTAGTAGCGTAAAGCTCCTTGCATCTTCCTCAACAGGCGTCTGGAACTACCACTAGAGTATCTCGCTCTGCTCGAGAGGTTTCTCGTTTGACAGTTGAGAGAGAGATATCAATATTGCTTGATATCGTTCGTTCGATCGCTCTCTTGACTTGACGTTGCTCGTAATCGTGCACGAATGGCACTCGAACACATACACATACGCTGCCACTGCCACTGCCAGAACCATGCCACGACTCGTGTGCTCTACTTGATTTTCGTGGGCGTACGGCTACCGGTCATTGATTGCTCTCTCCTGCACACCGTCGAGATGCGTTGCTGACATCAGTTGTTCGTGTGCCACATAGATGCTCGTACTATGCTCCCACATCGCCTCGAGTGCACACGCAAAGCTCGACATTGATGAGTATACGCCAACGTCGACCTCGTTCTCGCTCAACATTTCGATGCCTGCCAACTTTACTACGATCGAGGTACGATCGCCACAACCACACCTGCCTTGCTTCCCCAACTCACTGCCAACGCGAGCTCTCGTCGTACAGGGCCACAAGTGGGCGATCGACCGGCCTGCAGGCATGATTGGCGTGATTGGAGTAACGATCGAGGTCGAAGCTGACGAGTCGCCCATCGTCATTGGAGGCAACTCTCCTGCAGCCGAGCACGATCCGATCATCGTCATTCGGCACGCCGAGTTCCGCAACTCGGATCGAGTCAGTCGACCTTGCGATGGTAGGTTGCTGCGGCTGCTCGATTGCACACACGCACACACACTCACGATGGTGCCTGCATCAGCAAAGGAACGCTTTGCCATCTTTACTGAAGAGAACACACCGCTAGCGATACCGGCGCCGTACGTGTACTTGCTCGACGAGAAGGATTCGATCGAATGTACGAGCGTGCTACCGCATTGAAGCCGTCCGTGTTTGTTACTCGCGAGCTAATGCCTCTGTCGCATCGTGTGGCCAGTGTCCTACTCGCTCGTTCGAGCGTTGCATCGCCACACCGATACAAGCGCTTCGACCGTTGATACATCGAGCCACGACCTGCCCGTAACACTGGTGTACACGTTCACGTGGTTCTCGTTGCAGAAGGACGCTGCAGGCTCGTATCGCGTTGCCGATCCCGATGTCGTGTCGACCCCGCTCATGCTGCCTGCAACGCCCGTCGTTTACGATATCATGGGTATGGCGCGCACATACCGACACAGCCCCGACTTCAACTGCTCACCAAACTCGCTCGCCTGTAGGTTGCTCTCCCAACTCAATGTACATTGTGGAAGGCACCGATGAGCTTCAGAGTACGACCGATCGCTCGCTCTGTTTCTCCTGCAAGTGTGAGATGGCACGCGTGCTGATATCGCCGTGTGTCGTGCCGCAGTCAATCATGCCACCTTTACGAGTCCAGCCGACAGTGCCATCGTACTCGCTACGGGCTTTATCAAGAGCACCGGTGGTCTTTGGATATCGCTCGAGACCTCGACGGCATTGGTACGTTGGCAACGACCATTCGCTCCCGCCACTCTTACACCGCGGCGAGAAATCCTCTGACCTGTCGTGTGCCGTGGTGCGTGCAGGTGTGCAACAGTACCGCCGTGTACACCAGTGGCTTGATCTCGAATATGGGCGTGTGCAAGCTCAACTTCTCGGTATCCACGAACGAGACCCTGACATTGAAGGCCGGTTATCGCTTCGCCAAGACCGTCAAAGGTCCGTGACCAGCTAGCTGCTTGCGCACTGCAGATGGCAGCGACTCATCTATCAGGCGTCTCTCTCTCTCCTTGTTTGTAGTCTCGAGCATGATGATGACATATCACTACTATGCTACCGAGTCATCGAGCGACCCAATCGGTATTACCGGCGCTCGTGTTTGCTGATGCTGCGCCTGCTCATCTAATCGCGTGTTTGCCATATGCTCTAGCACCGCCGCCACACCACAAGCGCTCGCCGTGGGGCAAGATCTTTGTTGGCGTGATGATTGGGACGTTTTTGCTCGGCGCCATTGCGGCTAGTATTGTTCTTGCACGATATCGCAAGCCAACGTTGAATGATTGGCAAATGCTGTCGGTGCGTATAATCGCGAGGCTCTGCTTGATTACGTGCTGGCGGACTCACTCGACGACAATCTGCAGGACGGAGAGGCAGACAAGTTCATGGATATGTCGCTTCCTGGTGGCGGCATCTCGACGGGCGATGCAGATTCGGGGCCATACTTTGATCAAGAGCTTCGTCAGATTCATTTCGGCGAGGTGGAAGAGGACGACGAGGAAGAGGAGGACCAAGAGGACGACTATGATGCCAACGGAGCGATTCCCGTTGATCAGCAGCATGGCCACCACTTCCATCATCATCACCACCAGCAGCAGCAGCAGCCTCAACAGCAACAACCACAACAGCCTGACTACAGCACGCTTCAGGTCACGCATCATACCGCCGAGCACCACTACCAGCCAGGCGACCAGGAAGAGCTCCGATTCGATGAGGTTAGTCTGAGCGTGGACGACCAAGAGGAGGACGAGCCACCGACGCCACTGCTGTTGACGACACCCACCATCCAAGCCGAGGCGGCGTTCCTCATCGATGGCGATGACGATGGCGCATGGTTCGACGAAGAGGACGAGCCAGCGGCCGAGATTGTCGACACCACGGCGCCGGTGCCGGAAGCCGAAACCAACAACGACGCCGCCGATGCCGCGAGCACGCTGCTATTAGACGATGTCGATGATGACGAGGAGTACGACGAGCTGTGAGGAGGAGTAGTCGCAATAGCCACCACGCCACACGTATTCCCGGCACTTGATAAATAGTGTATTCTATCAACCAAGCCAAACCAGAGAGCGAGAGCAACGGGAGCCAAAGAGCAAGAACAGCGATTCGTTCGTTCGTTTGTTTCGTTGCTCTCGCTCGCGCTCTCTCCGGCATCCGCTGCTGCTTGGCGTCTTGGTGCATCGGTCATCGTCGCCATCCGATGCCATCCGCTATCGCTCCTGCGGTTATCGCGTTGCTGGACGCTCAGAGTGTGAGCACACAAGCGCGCAAGTGCCGCAGATGACCTGCAAAGAGGTACTTTGAGCTGCTCTGGCGCTCTCTGTCGCTCTGTCGCGTTGTTGTCATTTTGTCGTTGTCGTTGCGTCCACTGTCTGAGCGCCAGTGATTACATCATGCACCACACATAACGGAACATGCATACGGCATGATTCTTGCTGATAAATTCACCAATTTGGATGAGGCCTCACGATCTATAGTCAGTATTCGTTTGTTTGTATGTGTGTGTTCGTTTGTTTGTGTTTGTGATCGATCGTATCGCAATCTCCTGGTCGTGCTCGTCTACTCACAATCTCTCCTGTCGTCTGTTGCACTATTGCGATTGTAGTCGAAGCGAGCCTGCCGATGTGCGGCGCTGTGTAGATTGAGGAGGCAGCTGCTTGGTACGTACTCGCCTCGCCTCGCGTGCCCTTCCTTCCTTCTCAGCAATAAACCACGCCAAACGAATTGCCTGAGTCAACAAAAGACCCTGTCCCTTGCACAATCAAAGAGATGAGGCTTTCGATATCGCTGTGTCCAATCATCCATCCATTCATCCATCTATCCATCCATCTATCTATATATCTATCAAGCAGTTAGTTTGTCAAGTACAAGCGAGAGCGAGGCGCGCGTATCGCTTGGCACTTTCCCGCGCTTTTCAATCCAGGAGCGCGCGCGCTCTCGAGCACATTGAATGATTCAGTACCATCGGCTCCTCACAACGCACGCACCTCGTTCGCCTGACAAGATGGAGGTCGAAGGCTCATCGACTGCACCGAGTCCCTCCTCGCACGTACCATGGGTCGAGAAGTTTCGACCGACGTTGGTCGAGGAGATCGTCGGTAACCCGGAGGCTGTCGAGCGACTCAAGATCATCGCGCTCGAGGGCAACATGCCCAACATCATCATCTCGGTATCGATATCGCACTCGAGTCGCTGAGCTCATACACGATGGCGATTTGGAATGAAACCTCTCTCTGACGCACGTTTGTTTGTTTGGTGGTTGCTAGGGCCCTCCCGGTACCGGTAAAGTACGTACTCACGACGTACAAGCCACCTTGAGCAGCGAACTATCTAACGTGTCGTTCTCTTTGGTTTGTTCATTTGATACCACCACGGCGATCGAATGCAACGCAACAGACGACAAGGTACAGCTACCGTAGGCGATTGGATTGTATCAGATCGATCGATTGATGGGGAGAGTTGCGTAGTATCCTGTGTCTTGCACACGCGCTGCTGGGTCCGAGCTACAAGGATGCCGTACTCGAGCTGAATGCTTCGGACGATCGGTATGGTGCTCTCGCAAGGAGGGCCGAGGTCTCTGGCGGTCCACGTGAAGACCTCGGCTGATGGTGCACACGGTGCTTGGTATGATGCGCAGAGGCATCGATGTGGTCCGTGGTAAGATCAAGATGTTCGCACAGAAGCGCGTCACATTACCCAAAGGTCGCCACAAGATTGTGATTCTCGACGAGGCCGATAGGTACTGTTCGCTGAGAATGCGGTACCGAGAGTACATCGATGACCGTAGGAGCATGGTCAATCGTGTAGTATGACTGAAGGAGCACAACAGGCACTACGTCGAACGATGGAGATCTACTCCAATACTACTCGGTATGTTGAGTGCGAATCGGCGACGACGACCATGATGATGATGGCCGATCGGTACTCATGAGGGCGAGCATTTGTATGTGGTTGTGGTGAGGAAGATTCGCGTTGGCATGTAATACCAGCACCAAGATCATCGAGGCGATCCAGAGTCGATGCGCCATTCTGCGGTTCACGCGCTTGAGTGACAAGGAACTCTTGGCTCGCATCATGGAGGTCATTCGTACGGAGGAGGTACGAGAGGCTCTTGTGGTTGCCGTTGCATATCGACAGGAGCTGAAATGCAATGCAATGGCGCAGGTGCCTTACAACGAGACTGGCCTGGAGGCGATTCTATTCACAGCCGATGGCGATATGCGTCAAGCAATCAACAACTTGCAAGCGACCTACACGGGATTCGGCTACGTCTCGGCCGACAATGTCTTCAAGGTACGAATGCCACGATTCGAGCGATGGTGGTTGGCCTCGCTGCATTCGCTGACGACCTTGCCGTCGCGAGTGCGCGCTCTCTCTAGGTCTGTGACCAACCGCATCCGCTCCTGGTAAAGGAGATGGTGCAGTACTGCATCGAAGGAGCGCTGGACAATGCGCTCGGCGGCATGCAGACGCTCTACAACCAAGGCTACTCGCCTCTCGACATTGTAACGACGCTGCACCGTGTGCTCAAGTCACACGATATGATGGAGTACCTACGACTCCAATTCATCAAGGTACGTGAAGGAGGCGGTTGCTTGCTCGCTCGCTAGCATTGATTACGGAATCGTGACGCTGATGCTGCGATACTGCTGCTGCTACTGCTACTGCTACTGCTGCTACTACTAGGAAATTGGCATCACTCACTGCCGCATGGTAGGTGCTGGCGTCACGACTCTGGTGCAACTGACAGGATTGGTTGCAAGGTTGTGTGCCGTGAGTGAGGAAGCAAAGAGCGGTACTGGTGCTACCGCTGCACCAACGAGCAAGTGAGCCACACACGCACGCACACCCATGCAAATGACCGCTCTTTGAAGGCAGGCGGGCAGCAATGATTAAACACACACACACCGATAGCTGCCGCGAGAAAGAGTGAGAGAATGAATGTCGAGAGTGAAACCGTTCACAGTCGAAGGCGAGAGAGTGGATACGGAGCAGGTGGCAGCATTGTTGTCGGTAGTGGTGGTGGTGGTGATGACGACGGCGGTGATGGCAGTGGACGGAGGTGAGGAGTACGATTCATTCATGGTTCATTCAGTGGTCTCGAATCGGAGTCGCTCACTTGGCATGCGGGTGAGTAGCAAAGTATTGAACAGCCTCAGGGATCGAGGTGATTTTGTCGGCAGCCTCGTCGGGGATCTCGACGGCGAACTCCTCCTCGAGAGCGAGAACGAGCTCGACGGCATCGAGGCTGTCGAGGCCGAGGTCTTTGTTGAAGTGCGCGGTGTTGGAGACCTTGGCGGCGTCGACCTTGTCGAACTTTTTGACGATCTCGATCACGCGCTCGGTGATCTGCTGCGGCGTGAGCGCGGCCGGGGCGCTGAAGAACCTGTAGCGAGGAGTGCCGACGGCCGGGAGAGGCGAAGCGAATCGCGAAACCGACGCGCGCGTGGCGAAGCGAACGAGGCCGACGAACGACATGGCAGTGGAGGAGAGGTGAAGGCGAGAGAACTACGGCAACAACCACACCAACAGCAGCACGCACACGCCAAGAACGTGCACACGAGAGCAAGCAAGCGAGCGAGCGCGTGGGTGCGTGTATGTGAGATCGAGTGGGTTAGTCCCAGCAGCAGCAGCGTGCACGCGCGAGCACACGACACACGAGAGAGGGAGAGTAGGTGTAGATGGATCGAGATTGGGGGTTCTCTCTCACACCACACCCCACACCACGCTGAACAACGATCGAGGAGTGAACGAACGTACGTACACACGCAGAGAAATGGAGAGAGAGATACGCGCAAGCACGCCGGCAACAGCAGAGCAACGAGCGAGGGAGAGCGAGAGACGAAGGAGACGACGCGAGAGGCGAGATCGACGACGAGCACACACTCGATCGCAGCGTAGGACAACCACGAGCTCGTTGAAACCCTTACGAGAGTAAGGGGGCTCGGGAGCCTGGTATCGCGTGACAGTGCGTTCCTGTTGTTTGCTCGCTCTCGGTAGAGCGGTTCAGTCTGCGAGAGAGATACCTTTCGATCAGCCTTTCTCCTCTCTCCTCTCTCTTGTCTCGTCTCTTCTCTTCTGCTGCTGTTGCTCTCGTCGCTCCTCCACTGTTGGTGGTTGCTGCTCGCTGCTGTGCGCGTGTCGGGGCTGCTTGGTTGTCTTGCGCCCGCGCTTTCTCTTTGTGCGTTCGAACGCCGCCGCCGCCCGGGAGGTATGTAAGCTTCGTGCGTGGGTCTACGAGGGCGGCACACACACACACACACACGGTAGAGTGACGTGGCGCGCATATCTGCTGCTCGCGGACCCAGTGTCCTTGAGATTCGTGATGGTAGTAGTAGTGGTGGTGGGTGGTGGATGGTGATGACGATGAGATATGCGTCTGTTTGATTACAGCGAGACAGATGCTGCGCAGGCGCAAGTTGTTCATATATCGCGCGCGCGCATATCGAACGGCTTGTTGTTGCTCACTTTGCTCCTCCGTTGTGTTTGCGATAATAGTCCCCTGTTGTACCACCACCACCACCACCACTACCACCACCATCACTATTACCGCCATGGAGTATGTGCAACTCGCCTTGCAACCTCTGTGGAACGTTCCCGAGATCAATGTGCGCGACTTTCCGATCATCTCGACGCAATGGGCCGAGG
>Ga0209935_1004071_pt1 | contig 13922 bp, 11 predicted proteins | sample ThiBio_1000_plan_2_FD_183958 | JGI IMG/M metagenome (GOLD analysis project Ga0209935, IMG submission 183958) | Wastewater bioreactor microbial communities from Cape Town, South Africa - Thiocy_cont_1000_plan (SPAdes) | ecosystem: Engineered > Bioreactor > Thiocyanate-remediating >... | reverse complement strand
GCAATGCCGACATCGCCGCTCTTCCTCCTCCAGTTCCAGCCAGATTTCCTCTCCCTCATTGCTTTCCCTCCGCTCTTCGCGGTATCCTGCCATTCCTATACACACCGGGGCCATGTTGGTCGTTCTCAGACCTCATGGCCCCACTTTTTGATCAAGAGCCGGAACAGATCATCCGCATCTTGAGGGAAGCGGATACGGGAGTTGGGGTGGAAGAGGTGTGCCGGAGGCACAACGTGAGTACGCAGAGCTATTACCGGTGGAAGGCGAAGTATGGGGGGATGGACTTGAAGGAAGCGCAGCGGCTGAAGGATCTGGAGAAGGAGAACGGGGAGCTAAAGAAGATGCTGGCCGACCAGATGTTGAAGGCGAGGGCCTTGGAAATCGCGCTGGAAAAAACATCTAAGCCCGGAGCGGCAGCGCGGACTGGCCGAGAAAGTACAGGCCGCGCTGCGGTGTTCCGGGCGCAGAGCGTGTCGGTGGCTGGGGTTCCATCGTTCGACGATGAGGTATCGTCCCCGGCCAGTAGCGGATCGGCAACGGCTGCTGGAGCAGGCAATCGTGCGGCTGTCGGGGGAACATCCAACGATGGGGTACAAGAAGATCACGCGGTTGCTCCGAGACAAAGGTAAGCGACCGAGCAAAGGCACCCTATTCGGAGGTGGAGGAAATTTGCAAAGCTGAGGGGGATGGAACCCCGAAGACATTACAGCGTAGCGGAACAGGAGATGGTGATAGGGTTGTACCGGGAGAGTGGCAAAACCCGGAGGGAGTTTTGTGAGAGCGAGGGCTTGGAGCCGAAAAAGTTGGAAAGATGGCTGAGGGCGCAAAGAGCTCGGCAGGAGGGTGTGGGCAGGGAGGTGAGCATTGTGGAGGTGGAGGAAAAGCCCGAATCGGCAGGAAAGGAGACGGCGGCAAAATACCGGCTGGGATTTGGGGTGGGAGCGTGGCTGGAAGTCGAAGGAGACTTTGAGGGGGCCCGGGTCCGGGAACTGGTGGAGATCCTGAGGGAGGCGGCATGCTGAGCATTGGGGGAGCGACGACGCGGGTGTATCTGGCGGTGGGAGTGACCGATATGCGCAAAGGCGTTGACGGGTTGTCGGGGCTGGTCAGGAGCCGGATGGAAAGCGATCCAGCGAGCGGGCATCTCTTTGTCTTTTGCAATGCGGGGAGGACGAGGCTGAAGGTGCTTTATTTCGACGGGAGCGGAACATGGCTTTGCGCGAAGCGGTTGGAACGAGGCCGGTTCGAGTGGCCGGAGGATCTGGGGGAGGAAAAGAAGATCGCCCTGAGTGCGACGGAACTGGCGGCGCTGGTGGATGGGCTGGAGCTGACACAGACGAGAGCGCGGCGTTGGTGGCGCAGGAAAATAGCGGCGTAAACGCTTTGCGTAATCGTTCGAAAGAAGCTAATAAAAGCAGCCATTAGCCATGGCCGCGGTAACGATCTCCCAAGCTGAGTATGACAAGCTGGTGAGAGGCGTGGAAAAGGCGGATCGGTTGGAAAAAGAGGTGGGGTTGCTGAAGGCGATGCTGCGCCTGATGAGGCTGGAGAAGTACGGGAAGAGGAGCGAAAAGCTCAGTGACGACCAGCTGGAGTTGCTGGAGGTGGAGCCCGGAGTGCATGCGGGCGAAGTTGAGACCGAGGCGGAGATCGTGCCGGAGGCGCGCCCGGTGCGCGTGAAAGACCATGCGGGACGCAATGCGTTGCCCGCGCATCTGGAGCGGCGCGAGGAAATCCTCTCCGGTGCCGAGCGGATGTGTCCATGCTGCGGAGAGGCTCGTTGTGTGATCGGCTACGAGGAAAAGGAAGTGCTCGATCTGGAGCCCGCGAGGTACTTTGTGCGGGTGATCAAGCGGGAAAAGCTGGCCTGCCGCAAGTGCCCGGAGGCTGGAGTGGTGACGGCAGCGGTGAGCGGACCCAAGATCGTGGAGAAGGGAAAACTCTCGGACGCGGTGGTCGTCGACGTGCTCATTAAGAAATACGCCTCGCACCTGCCCATTTACCGCCAGCAGGCGGACCTGGAGCGCGATTTTGGGATCGAGCTGTCGCGCAGCACCCTGAATGCCGCCGTGCTGAGCGCGGGCGAGTTGCTCCTGCCGATGAGGGATGTCCTGAAGGCCGATCTGCTGGCGGGAGGCTATATCCAGGCCGATGAAACTCCGGTCGGTGTGCAGAGCGCCGAAACCGAGGGGCGCAACCATCAGGCCTATGAGTTCCAATACAGCCGACCCGCAGGCCCCGCTGTCTTCGACTTCCAGATGAGCAGAAGTCGGGAGGGTCCGGCCCGGTTTTTGAAAAACTACGGCGGCATCCTGCAATGCGATGGCTACGCGGGCTACGACAAGGTCGGCGCACCCCGGATGGTGCGGGCAGGCTGCATGGCCCATGCCCGCAGAAAGTTTAATGACGCCCTCAAGGTGGACCCGCAGGATCGGGAGGCCGCTGCCGTCCTGGCCATCATGGCCAATCTCTACGCGGTGGAAAAAGAAGCTCGTGAAAACACCCTCTCCCAGGAAGAGCGGGCCGCACTTCGTCAGGACAAGAGCATACTGATCATGCGAGAACTCCGCGCTAAAATCGAACAGGTCGCCCTGACTGCCCTCCCGGCCAGCAAACTGGGCCAAGCCTGTACCTATGCGCTCAAACAGTGGCCCCGCCTCCTGACCTTCCTGGAAAACGGTCGTATCGAGATCGATCAGAACCTCTGCGAGAATGGCATGCGCCCCATCGCCCTTGGCCGCAAAAACTGGCTGCACCTGGGAAGTGAGGGCGCCGGTTACAAGATCGCCGCCATCCTCTCCCTCTTCGCCACCTGCAAACGCCTCGGACTAAACCTGCGCGATTACCTCAACGACGTCCTCCCCAAGCTCCCGGACTGGCCCGCCTCCAACGTCGCTGACCTCTCCCCCCTGCGCTGGCGTCCTTCCTGAAAAACCTCTTTCCCTCCCGCCCCTGTCAACCATGCCGTTGCTCGCACGGATACAGACAAAGGGTATCGCATAAACAAAAAACAGGTGCAGCGGGTGCGGCGCGAGGAAGGGTTGCAGGTGCCGGCGCCGAAGCCACGCCAGCGAAGGCAGGGGCTATCGACCGGACTGCCCCAGAAAGCGCAGTACTGCAATCATGTGTGGTGCTGGGACTTCATGAGCGACTATACGCAGCGAGGAGGCAAGCTGCGTGTCTTCAACCTGATCGACGAATACACCCGGGAATGCCACCGCATCGATGCGGACCGGGCCATCCGGGCCACCGATGTCCTGGAAATCCTGGCTGAGGCCATCCAGAAGCACGGAACACCCGGGTACATTCGCAGCGACAATGGCCCCGAGTTCATCGCCAAGGCGATCCAGCAATGGCTGGCCGAGCACCAGATCAAGACGATCTCCATCGATCCAGGGTGTCCCTGGCAAAACGGATACGCCGAGAGCTTCAACAGCAGGTTCCGGGCTGAATGCCTGGATCGCGAGTTGCTCTATACCCTCAGCGAAGCCCGCTATGTCTGTGGAGAGTGGCGCAAATACTATAACGAAACCCGCCCGCACCGATCCTTAGGCTTGCTAACCCCGAGCGCCTTTGCCAAGGTCGCCCAAGATGAAGGCGTCGACTCCAGTCGGGCTACGCCCTCCTTCCGTCGCCACCTTCATCACAAAACATCAACAATCCGGAAATCCTCTCACATCATCCGGACCTAAAGGGGGGGCCCAAGCAGCAGGACGAATTATTTCTGGTTCATCACCGTTGCCGTCTGAGGACGCTGGTTCGGCAATGAACTTTCGTCACGGTTTTGGTGTCCGACGACTGTGCCGTCATCAAGGTGATCGATTCTCTGCTCTTTCAGCCGCGCGAAGAGTCCCCGGATGTCTCTCACTCCGCCCCAGGTGAACCAGATTGCGGTCACGACGGACATCAGAATTGGAACACCAATACCCGCGATGTGCCAGTAGGTGGACCAGGCCGATTCCGGCCAGGGAGCGACGAGATTCCATATGGTGCCGATGGCAAAGATGCCGACCCATAGCATGCTCCACCCGAACAGCCCCCCTGCGATCCATTTGTCCGAAAGGGTGAAGTTTTCATCCATGCCGATGAGTTTCCCCCAGCCGAGGCTGCGTCGAGGAGGCACCTCCACCACCTCGCCGACCTGCTCCTTGATCGCCGCGTATTTCCCGCGATGGAGGAGGCGATCCATATCGTGATCCCCGCGGCAGGTGAGCAGGGAAACGACAATGTAAATCGTGATCGCCACGAGCGTGGCGATGAAGGAAATCTGTGTGCCGTTGAGGGGGAATCCTGTGCCATAGATCTGCCGGGCGAGAATGCCGCCGACGGACAGGCCTGAGCCGGTGATGAGCGCGCACCAGGCTCCAGCAGTGGTTCCCTTTCTCCAATAGAGTCCCCCGATGATACAGGCTCCCGCTCCGCCGACATAGATCGCCGTCGTCACCGCCCACCACATCACGATGTACTCGGTCTGTTGGAAGAGGGCGCCAAAGAAAAAGGCGAATACCGCCACGCCAACCACCGCCCAGCGAAGTACACGCACATGTTGCTTTGGCGCAAAAGGCTTCCGCCGTAGGGGCATCAAAACATCCTGCACAAAGATCCCGCTCCAGGAATGAAGGTGAGTCGAGTCGCCACCGAAGATTCCCATGACGAGGATCGCGCAAAGGATGCCCCGCACGCCGACGGGAAGCAGATCGGCAAGAGCCACGGGGACTTCCATCTGCTTCCGGGTCTGTGGATCGGAGATCTGTGCGAGCTGATCGTGAACCGCTGCGGCTCCCCTGGCAAAGTCGGGGTGCGAGAGATACGTCATTGCGCAGACAGCGAGCAGTGTCACGACTGCCACCTTTCCGGATTCCCGCCAGCGCCCGAGGATGCCGCCCATTACCGAGGCATGAGGCGTGATCGCGGCGGAGTTGTAGGCACTGGCATTCTGCCATGCCATCGTACCGTACACGCCGACAAACAGGCTCATCAGGACGTACCAGATGTTAAAATCCTTGAGACCGCCGGAATCAAACGGATTGATGAGCGAGTGGCCCTCAGGCTGGTTCGTCAGCACCTCGCTGATCTGCGACCAGCTAAACATCATCAGCAGCGCCGCGATGATGATGATATAGAAAAACTGGGAGAGGATACCCTCGATGCAATCGGTCACCATCACCGTGATCAAGCCGCCCGAGAGGGTGATAAATACCGTGATCGAGAGAAAGACCGCCATGAGGAGGATGGAGGTCGAAACCGTCGTGGAAAGAAGGTTCACCGTGGGAGGTAGGCCCAGAAAATACACCATGCACCGTGCGCCGACTGCGGGAATGATGCCAAAATTAATGATGCCTGCCGCAAAGCCCAGCATGCCCGTGAAGATTCGAAACCTCTTGCTGTACCGCAGCTCAAAGAACTGAGCGAGCGTCATGGCACGGGTTTCCCGATAGCGATAAACGACAAAGCCGGAGATGGCCACGATGAGTGTCACGGGCACGGCGATCCAACTCCACCAGACGAGCGTAAAACCAGAGCGGGAAATCACCTCAAAGCTCGCGACAAAAACCACTGCCCCCGCCTGGAGTTCGCCCTTGGCCACAGCCAGCAGGTAGGGACCCGCGAGGCGGCCGCCCGAGAGAAAATCAGCAACGCTCCGCATGTACTTTTGCGTCAACAGCCCGACGCCCAGCACCAGCACCAGAGGAAGCCCAAAGACAAGCCAGTCAATGATTGTCATAGTTTCCGAACGCGAGGAGCCTCAGGCGAGATTGGCCAGCATGGAGGGCGACACGGCGTAGCGCAGGGCCTCTCCTTTTTCCCAGGCGCAGAACTCCTCGATACAAAAATCCGCCATGCGCAGAACCTCGTCTCCGACTGATCCCGCGATATGGGGAGAGAGCCAGACATTGGGCAGAGAAAAGAGCGGGGAGTCCGCAGAGGGCGGCTCCGGCCAGGTGACATCGAGAAGAGCAGAGAGGTCCGGCCGCTCGCTCAACACCGTGATCATGTCAGGCTCGACGACGGTAGCGCCCCGCCCGGTGTTGATAAAGGTGGCATCTTGAGGCAAGCGGGCAAAAAGACTGGCGTCCAGCATTCCACGGGTTTCCGGCACATCGGCCAGATGGTTGCTCACGACATAGGCCCGCTCAAAGGCCTCGCGGAGGGAGACCTTTTCCACCCCGAGCCTCACGGCGTCCTCGTTGGAGAGGAATGGATCGAACACGATCACCTTGAGCCGGAAAGGCTTGAGCCGCTCGATCACGGCGCTGCCGATGGCTCCTGCTCCGAGGATCGCCACGGTCGCCCCATAGTTGCCGCGACCATGGAAGCCGGGAAAGTGATCGGGCTGGCGGAACTTCCGGGTGTTGCTCCAGTAGGCCTTGGTCGAGAGAAGGATCTGCGCCACGGTGAACTCCGCCACCGGGATGGCATTGGCTCGCCACGCGCTGACGACCAGTATGTCGCGCTTGAACAAGGGATAGGCAAAGTCCTGCACGGACCCCGCCGCGTAGAAAACGGCCTTGAGCGAGGGCAGTCGATCGAGCTCGGCAGGGCCGAGAAACGGCATGCTCCAGGTGCTGAAGATGACTTTGAGATCCCGCAGGTGATCGGCGTGCTCCTCGAAGTTGTCCATCGAGATGAGGGCAGGGTACAGGTCGGTCAGCGAGGACACCCTCTCGCGGCGCCCTTCCGCATAGACGAGGTCGATGACTCGCTTCTCTCCGAAGAATGCGGCCTTTTTCCGGCCTCCACCTTCGGACAAGAACGAGTAGGCGGCTCCGTTGATCCGGGCGGTGAGTTCCACATTCGACGCGATCATGTCAACCCTTCCCGCGGCTCAGGAAACATCCCGTATCGACTGTTCGCACCGAAAGTCCAGAGCCAAAGCCACGCGACCCGTCGTGGGCGTCACCGCCGCCTCCAGCCGCAGTTGCCAGACGGGGAACGGACAGAAGGAATTTTCTCCTCCCGGCCCCCATTCCCTCACTGGCACGGGCTGCACACGATATCCCCCCATCACCGTGCCGGCATCCGGAGCGAGCCTGGCCGTCACCATCGCACAGGCGGCGCCCCAGCGCACCGCCTCGGGCCATGCTCCATCATGTATCCCCTCTTCCATCGCCATCCATTCGCCGTTGCGAAGGAGTTTCGGCGACAACGTCTGCGGGATCGCGAGCAGATACGCAGCGGAGCGAATGACCAGCCCCTCGGGAAAGGAGGCTCCTCCCCTCAAGGCAAACTCGCGGGAGCCATAAGCTGCATGGGTAAAGAAGCGGATTCCCTGCTCCGCCAGATCCTTTGCCCATAGCACTTCCAACGGCTTTTCGCCGACCACGAGATTCAGCGGCGATACGTAACTGCCCTGAGTGTCGCGAGACAGGAGCAGGCCCTCGCTGGTTTGGACCGTCATGGAGGTGTGATCGCGGAATGACGTGCCGGAGCTGCGGAGGACGTTGCCGTTCACGTCGGTCAGTTCGACATGCCAGAGACCGTCAGGGTCATTGGAGGTGGCGTAGAGCAATTCGCTCCCGACAAAAAGGGTGGAGAGCAATGCGCCGCCATGGATGCACCCGAGATGGGGGTCGCCGAAGTGTCGCACCTTGGGGATGTTTCGCAGCGAGGTGGTGCCGACAAAGCTCGTTTCGTATGCTGGAGTGCTGATTCGCAGCCAGTCATGCCACCAGGCATAGCTGCCAAAGGCCGGGGGCGGCACCGGCTCGATCTCATCGAGATGGTACTCGTACAGGGCGCGGGCCAGATGGGAATAAAATCGCGCGCCGAGCAAAGCGGGGAACTGCTTCTCGATCGTGATATTATGCCCGTAAGGACATTGTTCCGTGAGGCCTGTCTGAGAAAATACCGGGCTGCGCTGGAGGAAATCCACATACCGGTCGGCATACCAGCGGAACCAGCCCTTCAATTCCGGGCATCCCACCCGATCGGCGAGGAACGCCGCCTCTACGGGAGCAGTCTCTACCAGGCATCCCGCATACCAGGCCCGGTGCACCCCATAGCCGTCCACATCGCTCGCGGTGTGGCCTGCCCGGGAAAGATTCCGCAGCAAGCCCTGAAAATATCTCCGGCAAAATTCGCTCCACACCTCATTCTCCTTCCAGACTCCATCCTTGAGTCCATGCGCATAGACAAAAGCAAATCCCTGCGGTTCGGTATTATAATATACCGGCGTATGGGTGTTGGTCGCATATTGTGTGGTCGTTCCCGCACTGCAAACATAGTTCCAGGTCCAGTCGGGATGCAGGCTCGGCTGGAGCAGGCCGCCATGCAAAGCCACGGGATTCTGATAGGCATGGATGCCGTTTTCCCAAAGCTCGAGACAGGCCTTCCTATATTGCTCCTCCCCGGTCACCCGCCAGGCCCAGTACCAAGCCCGCAGCTCGAATCGCATCTGCTGTGTGCGCCCCACCGTTCCCTCGGGACGGCGAACGACCGGATGCCGATCCACCATACGCCGTAACGCGGCTCTGGCGCATTCGATCACCTCCTCGTCCCCGGCCAATGAGGAGCCGTAGTAGGCAAAGGTCCCCAAACCGTCAGCAACATGGCAGGCGTGGGCGGGATGATCCACCACCTGTCCGTCCGGCTCCTGCAGCAATCCATCCTCCCGCACGGATGCTGCCAGACGACGGGCCAGCAGTCCGGCTCGCTCACGATGAGGCAGGGAGGAGTCTCCAAGCAGGGCCTGATAGATGTGAAAGATTATCAGATACTGCAGAAGCCCCGGCGACGCGGGCAATCCGGTGGTTTCTTCGCGATAAACGCCATCCGCCTCATTCCAGCAGCGATCAAGGAGGCGCAGAAAGCTCGGATTTTTCAGGAATTCTGTCAGACTTTCGTTCATTCGAGTACCTCCGAATAATAGTGATTCAACCCATGATGGGTATCGTAGCGTACCTCCAGTACGCCTCCCGACTGTAATGGCAGAGGGATTTTTTCGCTGGCACCCGGGGCGATCTCATCGACCCACTTCACATTTGAGACGTCCGGCCCGCGTACAATCTGAAAATTAACCTTACGCATCGGAGCCTCGCTGCGATTGGTAAAGACGACCACGTCTTCCAACTTTTTGAGGGTAAACGGAAGAAGAAGGCTGCGCACGAAGGCCCGGCCTCTTTCGTCCTCGAGTTCGCCATGAAAGGGAAAAAGGAACATTCCGACCACACCAGGAGCTCTGGACAATACCTCCCACTTATCGCGCATCTCTTTTTCCCAGGCGTCTTCCTTACCCTCTCGGTCCGGTTTTCCCTTCAGAGTTCCCCACTCCGTCACAACAATCGCCCGGTCGCCGACCTCCTTCTCCATTTCCGGAAGCTGCGCGGCAATACCCTCCGCCGACTGATATGTATTCCATCCCACGATGTCCTGACCTTCGGTGAAAAACCAGTTCTGGCGCCACTGATCCAGGTTGGCGTGGGTTACAAAGCGCTTGTAGGGATCGCTTTCTCGGAAGGCCTGCCGGATGCCCTCCAGATAATCCTCCATCACCTTCCGGTCCGCGTAGCCCGGTGTGTGATGGATTTCATTGGAGCCGTTCCACATCAGGATGTTCGGGGAATCATTCAACAGAAGCCCAAGCAACCGCTGACGGGCGCAGGCAAGACGGAGATCCGGCTCCACCAGCTGGCCGAAAACTCCAATGCTGAGGTCTGTTGAGGCGGCGGCCGTGACCGGAATGACCATCATGCCGTGTTTAAAGGCTTCTTCCAACTGCCAGGAAGCCCCCTCGATCCGCAGGGCATTCACGCCCAACTGCTGATACTGGCGAAGCAGCCGCAGAAATTCTTTGCGGGTCAAAGTCCGATCATTCTCAAACTCCACCCCGGAGTTGGAGTTAATACCGCGGGCAAAGAAGGGATCTCCGTTAACCTTCAGTTTACGATCCTTCACCTCCACCACCACGCCGTAAAAGGAAAGCTTCCGCTGATCAAGAACCTCGCCTTTTTGTCCGATGACAAACACCTCCGTGACATAATTCCGGAAATCCGCGGGTAACCGAAACTCAGCGGACACAGCCTTTCCCGGCTCAAAGGGAACCCTGATCTCGCGACCATCGCAGCGAAACAGGATCTCCTTGATGGCGCTTTCATCTCCCGACCGCAGCACACATTGAAATCGGTGTAGTGCAAACGCATCTCCATCAACCGTCTCCGGAGGTATCCTGACCAGTGACTCGATCTGAGGTCGCGCCACTCCGGCCAGGGTCACCGGAGCAAGGATTCCATAGATATTCTTCGCAGCCCGGTCGTCGCGATGACGAAAGATCCACCACGCCCGCATGGGATTGCCATAAAGCCGAATCGCAAGGGTATTTTTTCCCGGCTGAAGATAATCGGTTACATCATAGGCGAGAGGCCATTCAAAATCGTCGGAGTAGATGGGTAAAACCAGCCGGTTTTTCCCATCGGGCACAGCGGCCTCGTCAAAAGGAAAGGGAACACCGCAGCGATCGAAATGCTGCCACATGACGGCTTTTTTCACGGGCACGCCAAACATGAATGCCTTCCGGCTGCCATTCTCGGCCACCCAGTCGAGGCGCTTCTCGGTGGAGGTTTGTGTGCCGACCAGTTTTCCGTTCAGGTAAATCCTGGCGTCGTCGGCGAGATCGTCCAGCCGGAGATACACCCGTTTCCGGGGAAAATCCTCGGGAAGATCGAAGACGCGTCGATACCAGAAATATCCACCCTTCTGATCGGGCACGCTTGGTTCGGGGACCTGAACGGTTTCCCAATTCTCATCCAGGTAGCCGGGCTGGGCATACTGATCGTCGGCGAGAAACGGATAGTCCCATGTCTTTTCCCCGAAAAACTTTTTCCGCCAGGGACCGTCAAGAGATAGGCGGGTCAGGGACGGGTCGGAGGAGACCTGCTTCCAGTCCACTCCCTTTTCAAGATGCTCGTAATAAAGTGGCTCGATTTTTTCCACCTCCGGCCAGCGATATTGGCGGGCATAGGTCGATTTCATTTCATCGAGCCATCCTCCTACCGTCTCTCCCAGCACGACTTTGGAGATCTTTATTGTGGCATTGCCGCGGGCTTCGCCGCCGAGATCCTGAATGAACACATACAGGCGGTCATTTCCCGACACGAGCCGACTGGGCCTGAGTCCCGAAAAATAGAACCGATATGTCTGCCGGCCGGCGCGCATGAGCGCGTTTCCTTCCAGGTACTGATTGGTTTCCCAAAACTTGTCGGGGTCGGCCAGCGCGACGGTAATACGCGCGATGGGATTATCCGTTTCAGCCTCAACTTCGACATAGCCCCCCTCGCCCAGGTCGGCGAGCTTGGCCCGGCCAAAGTCGAGAAAGACATAATCGTCGGACGATTTGATATCGGAAAACTTGAGGACGATTTGCTCCTTGGTGGTCTGAACCTGAAAGGCCTTTCCTCCCTGCTTGGGCGTGGGCACGAGGCTTCCGTCAGGCCAGAGGGCGAGAGTTTTCGCATCGTTAGCCGCGGCCATCGCCGCCCCGGCCAGACAAAATGCCAAAAGGATATGCACGATTTTCTTCATAGAAACTTTCTGCTCTGCACCCGCCCGGACCGGAGGTGTCCGCCAAGCGGTCAAAACTCGGGATTGTCAGGGCTTGATCGGGGCGGTGCTGAAAACCACGGAGTCCAGATTGAGCCTGGCTCCCTGGCTGATGGAAAACTTGAATTCCGCCGATTCTCCCCATGTGTCACCCAGCCAGGAAGACGCATTGCGAAAGTTCAGGCTTTTGGCCGCTGGGGCGTTATCAACCCGGACATCGTATTTCCGCTCGGCAAAACGCTGCTCAACTCCCACGGTCGCCCATTTGCCAAACTCCCACCGGCCCACAACCTGCCACTCCACCATGCCATCTCCGGCGCCATTGGACGCAAGGATGACTTGCCCGCTTTTCTTGGGATCATTCGCGATGGCCAGAAAAGCGCCTGTCGCCTGATCATTTCCCTTCTGTGAGAAATAAAAACTCGCAAGAACGCCGGTCTGATCCTGTGCATCTTCGGGAACTACGAACGAAAACTGGGCATAGACCGTTTCGGCCTTCTCTACCGCCTTTGACCATTCCGAGGAAGGACGGGAACCCGGCGTCCGCATATAAACCGCATCGCCGCTTTCATTAAAAATCTGCAGCACCTGGCCGCCGGAACTGCCGCCTGCAATGACTTTTTGGCAATCATTGACTCCCGCAGGCCACACTCCCCAGTTTCCAGAGGAACCTTTTTCGCCCACCACCGATCCGTCCAGATCGTAGGATTCGAAACCCTCCTTGAAAAAGACACCGCCCGAGGCGTGGGGAAGAATGAGCCAAAGACAGGTCAAACAAGATGCTATTTTTTTCATAAGAACTTCAGTCGCCAGATTTTACTGTCCACATACCTCTCGGATTGCTCATGGATCCCGATCCAACAGTGGCTTCGGGTTTGAGATTTTCCACATGGCCATCGACAAAAAGGTAATTAAAGGTTCCCTGATGGAGTTGTTTTCCATTACCCCGGGAAAGCTGCTGAGTGGGACTATCGACGATCGATGATCCGGCATTGCCCGCCATGTTGTCGCCTGTATCCCCTTTCGCCTTAGCTGTACTATAATCCATGACCATTATGGTCTTGGAAGGTTCGGAAATGGACGCCAGGCGAACGCCGCTGGGCGCATCGGGGGAGACATTCAAGGTTCGTCCCACGCCCATGGGGCCATCGGCGTCCCAACTCCCACGAGGCATCGCATACGACCTGCGGGAAACTCCCGAGAGGGCAGGGAGTCTGTCTGCGGGACATATCAATATCGAATGACGCCCCGGCATTGATCCAGAAGAAATCTGCGAAGGAGTCAAAGTAATATCAAGATAGGAGCTAATGAGATCGTCCCAGGATACTCCACCCCCGCTCATTCCGACCCAGTAGCCATAGGGCAAGGTCATCTCATGGTCTCCGGAATATTCCTGAATCGCCACTCCGATATGCCTGAGGTTGGACATACAGCCCCCTTTTTGAGATGCCGCAAGACCACGGTTCACGACCGGAAACAACATGGCCGCCAAGAATCCGAGAATAGCCATGGAAACCAGAACCTCCGTCAAAGTAAAGGCCCTCAGATTGGTACTAATGCGCGGATGGGACACTGGAGGGAGAGATGGGGGATTGATTCGGGGGGACTCTTAGCCAGTCTGAATCAGGATCGGCGGCGTCGGCTGAGGACGAAAACTCCACATGCCAAACCAACCAACAGCGCCGTGGCCGGCTCGGGCACCGCCTGAAGGGACACATTGTCCAGATAAATGGGCGCGTAGGTCGCCCCCGTGGAGCCCATGGCAAAGAAATTCAACACCGACGTCTTATTCGCAGTAGAGAAGAAATTCATATTGAAATCCCCGGTCCCAGCCGAGCCAACCTGCTGAACACCATTGACAAAAAGCGTGTAGGTATTGGTCGAGTAATCAGCTATCCCGGAAATCGTGATCCATTGATCCAGCGAGCTCACCAAATCCGATCCCTGGGCGTTCTTCACAGTAATGTAACTTGTTCCGTCATTGAAATTCAGTTTGCCATTACTAACTAACTCTATCCGGAGAATCTGCTGACCGCTACCCATCTCGCCGATGCCATAGCGCAGAGAGCTCGCACTGGTGGAAGCAATACCATCGTAAAGATATTGAAAACCAAATGAGAGGACCGTCGAGCTGGAATTAAATGTGGAACCAATGCTGGGATTAAAAATACGGTAGAGGTCATTTTGCGCCCTGGTCGTATCAAAGAGCTCAACAACCTGGCTCGATGAATTTCCTGAGGAGAAAGAATTGCTCACTACTTGTTCAGTCCCAGAGAGAGGTGGAACAGGCGAAGCAAGCCTGCCAACCTTTGAGCAATTATGGGACAGATACTACATGGGAGCGCCCGAACGACGGCGGCAGTGCGTCGGGCGATCCAACATAGTCA
>Ga0209935_1004069_pt1 | contig 13923 bp, 19 predicted proteins | sample ThiBio_1000_plan_2_FD_183958 | JGI IMG/M metagenome (GOLD analysis project Ga0209935, IMG submission 183958) | Wastewater bioreactor microbial communities from Cape Town, South Africa - Thiocy_cont_1000_plan (SPAdes) | ecosystem: Engineered > Bioreactor > Thiocyanate-remediating >... | reverse complement strand
CCTGACGATGCTTATCGATGGCCATACAACGATTGAGCACTGCATTCCTATGGCACCTTTGTTCAATGACGTGGTATTGTTTCGTTTTTGGAAAAAGTCTCTTCATTGCTTTTGCATCCCTAAAACCAATCACACACATAGATTACCCTCTACGCCCAGAGCGGAACCGCCTACACTCCCACCTTGGTCGTCAGTTTCGCGGGTTTGTGGGGTGAAAACTATTGGTATCAGGTAGACAACGTATGGGAAGATACCCATTTGATGACTTTTTCGCCGCAAATGGATGTTATGGCGAGGTTAGTTTAGCCTCCTCATTTTTCTAGCTATGCTAATGATTATTTTAGGTCTATGCGACGGATATCAGCGTATGCAGAGGATGATTATCATCACTTCGCCATAAGCAAATCTGCCTACCAGATTGCTCAGGCCGGAGGCATTGTGGACGCCGGTGCTCACGGACAACGTCAGGGTCTCGGGTTTCATTGGGAGATACAGATGTTTGGCCAAGGGGGAATGAGCGCGCATCAAGCACTCTATGCGGGGACAATGGGTATATATATATATATAGAAATACCCCCAAAATTATATTCTCTTCTTTGAATTGGTTCTCACACTTTCTTACTTACTACACAGCTGGTGCCAGGGCGTTGGGTTTGGACGGCGATTTGGGCTCGATAGAAGTTGGCAAGCTGGCTGACTTGGTATTTTATGATCCTGCCAATAATCCCCTCGTTTCGCTGGGCTCTATCGATCAGGTGAGCATGGTAGCCAAAGGAGGTTACTTGTGGAATGCTGCTACAATGGCTGAGATACTACCATCTCCCGGTCCTCTGCCTCCTGGACCTGTTCTTAATACACCAACAATCGGGCAGTAATACAGGCAGTTCGGTGTGCCCGCCTTTTTTTTTTTTCGCTATGGTAAATGCCAGAAAACTATTCTACGAAAAAGTTAGCGAGGCAGTTTATCGGGGTGATGGCTAGTAATGTAAATAACTCACTTCGCATCATTACTGAAAGTAATCAAGGTCAACAAACATGCAACACCTCCTTGAGAGCGCACCTACTAGTGCCAATGGAGTTTACAACAATCCTATCTTTCAAGGCGGCTTCTTTCTGCTCATCGCCGGCGTGATTATGAACACGTTGAGCTCCTACTTTTCTTTGTTGGTTCGCTTTCTCATGGAACAGTTCATGACCCATGTGGATGTGATCAAGGATGAAGATGCTTATGATTGGGTTCTTGACTGGCTCGCAAGCCAGCCCAAGAGTATGTTCACAACGCAACGACTTTCCTTAAGGTAAGATTAATAACATAATTTTGTGAATTTATTTATTTTTAATACGTTACTTCCCGCAGTGTACAACAGAAGAAAAGCAGTAATCATCAATGGAAAAAGCAAATGAATCAGGATCTGGTTACAAAGGAGCGACCTAAGATCAAATACCTTCCCGGAAGTGGCATGCACATTTTGGTATTCGAAGGTAACGTTGTCTGGCTTTATCGCTCAGTCAAGGACATCGATGTGCCGCCTTCCCCATACACAAATGTTCCGACACCAAGGTTTCTTCTATCCGCCCCCTCCTTTTTATTTGTATTTGGGTGGTTAACACAATCTTTATTAGGAGCACGAGAGAATCTATTTCAATTGTGACGTTTGGAAGAAGCAGAGCTACAATCGACTCGCTGATTGAAACTGCTATGTCCTTTTCTTTGGACAAGGACGTCGGTAACACTGTCATCTACAATATTGATTCTTCTTATGGGAGTGGTAAGTTATTGGTTGTTTTCTCCCTCGTTCTTATTCTAACCCGATGGATTTAAATAGGATGGTCAAGAGCAACTGCAAGGGAGTGCCGCTCACTTGACTCAGTTATTTTGGATGTCGATATTTCTGAGGAGATCATTCAAGACGCGCGCGAGTTTCTCGGCTGTGGCGATTGGTATCGCAATTTAGGCATTCCTTATCGTCGCACATATCTATTTCATGGTACCTACTCCTGAGTCCACCTCTCCGCAGTTTCACTTGTGCTAACACGCTTTTATATATTCAAGGCAAGCCAGGGTGCGGTAAAACGTCATTCGTGGCCGCATTAGCCGCACAATTGAAATTGAATGTTTGCGTCCTGACCTTGTCCTCACAACATATCAATGATGCTATTGTCAATCAACTCCTAGTCGAGGCGCCTATAAACGCCATGATATTACTTGAGGACGTCGATGTGGCATTCCCATCCCGAGAAGAGAAAGAAGTTACTGTGAACATGCCATACACGTATGCCTCTCCCCCTTGTTGTTTCTTTGTTGAAGCTTCCCTAATCCTAACGAGGAGACTTTTAGATTCGGACGCAGAAATAACCAAGTAACCTTTTCTGGGTTGATCAATGCGATCGATGGTATTGCCAGTCAAGAAGGCCGTATTTTCATCATGACCACGAATTACAAGAACCGGTTGGATCCTGCCTTGCTTCGACCAGGGCGAGTTGACAAATCCATTTTCTTCCCATTGGCCAGCGTTAGCCAAACGAGGAAGATGTTTTTGAGGTAAGTAACTATCGTTTAGCTTTTTTTGTTTTTTTTGTTTTTTTTTTTTTTGCTGTCATGAGAATACTCACTCTGTCTTTATTTGGCAACACAAAGGTTTTATCCTGAGGAACAATCATTAGCCGAACAGTTTGGGGAAAAGATTGGCGCCAATACGGTTAGCATGGCGATGTTGCAGGGCTACTTTTTGTCGCACAAGAACAAGCCGTTGGAGGCTTTCGAGAATTGTCAACAGATTCTGAAGCAGGTAGCAGAGGAGAATGCGGTGCGGAAGAAGAAGAAATTGAAGAAAAAGAAAGACAGGGAGGATAAGGAAAAGGCGACAGCCAACTTGGGGGTATCCGATCTTGTGAAAATTATTGGGGCTGTCAACAACAACAAAGAAAAGGAAGAGGCAGAGACAGAGAAAGGAAGCGCCAGCGAGAAGTCAGGAGAGAAACAACAAGAAGAACAGGAGGGTTCAACGGAGGAGGTTGCATAGTGCAGGGTAAGAGAGCTTGTTTATGTAAATAAATTAATAGAAAAGTTGTTACCCTTTGGCGCGCTCTGTTTTTCGCGTTTACTTGAAGTATCGGCCAAAGAGGACCTTCATGTCATTTGGGAGGAAGTCCTGCGGGATGCCGAAGTAGGTAATGTGGTAAACAATGGTCACGCGCCCTTCGTCGGGATTGTAATCGACCTTGCGAGACCCGGTGGTAAGATTATGGATGAGATGGATCTCCTTGATATGCCCCTTCATTTTCGAGGAGTGGCTTTCAATCATGGTGGTTAGAGTCATGAACGCATTGTCGATCGGGGCGACCTGGAATCTGGTGATGATGTCGATAAGGTCTTCGATATTCTGGTTGTTGTCGGCTAACAGGGAGTCCCAATCTATAATGAACTGGGGTTGGGGGCCGTACTTGTCCTCGTTCCAAAAACGCGTTTGGCATCTAGACACCTCTCGGCGCATTTCGCAGAATAGCGCGATGGACGCGGCAACTCGTCTGCGCCCGTTTCCTGTGTACTTGTCTATCACGCGGCGCATCTGTTCGCCGGTCATCCCGTGGCCCATGTCCTCTGGCAGGAGGAGTCCCAGGTACTCGTACATCGTCCTCGCGACCCAGAACCCAGCGCTTCATTTGCCAGGTCACGGTCAAAATCCCGGCGTCCTTTTCGAGGGCGAACAAGGGTCCAGTCTCATCGCCTGGTCGTTTCGGATCGTGAACAAATCTGACCTCCTTCAACGCCTGTACTTGAGGCAGCAGGCGCTTGTCCCAGTCGTACAGATCCCCCCAAGCCAACAAGATCGGCATCACGAAGTCGCACCCGGTAGTTAAGACGTTGATAGCGTCCTGGGGGTCCTGCAACATGCTCTCCCAATCGTACGTCACGTTCGGTGTTGTAAGTCCAGGGATCTTCTTCACCAAGTCGTCGACTGCGTTCCCCAGCTTCATCTTCAACTGTATGAAGCAGCCAGCGGGGGTAGGAAATCCTCCTTTATTCAGAGCGTCGAAACGTCCCATGAATTCTGTTGTCATGCCATAGGGTAGAGCCTCCATCTGCTATCTTGCTTTGTACGTAGGTGTTTCTTGTGGGGTGCTTCTTTGTGTGTTTGGGGGCAAACAAAAATCGCGTTTTAGACGCAGCAAAAGAAGTTCATATATCGTCTGCAGTTCAGCTTCATAATGTAAGGGGAACATTCAAAATCCGTTCTCGTGAAGATTTGTTCTGGATTCAAATAGCATTCAACGGCGGATTGGTGGCCCCTTACTGAAGGTGAAATTTTTGAAGGGTCGCATGAAGTCATTGTTTGCAAGTAAGTAAGTGGCATGTCTACTGCATATTGAGATACTTTATGCGCTTGCAGGCTCTGCTCCGTAAAACGTCTTGCTTTCAAACACGATGAGCAGTCTTTGTTCAATGCGCATTTGTGTGGTTCACTTTGTCACCGCAACTGTGGAGAGATGTATAGGCTGATATATGACGGAAAACGATTTCCTTGGATGGAATTTTTTTGTTGGAATGTCTTCAGCTCTCCTCCGGTTTGCCCGAACTAAGCTCGGCCAAGTTCTGTCTCCGCGAGAGTTTATGGAGAGCGGGCATTATCAGATTAATGGTAAGAATTATCGATAATGTATGCAAACCCCTCGAGGACTTCGTTTTACGCCCATCATACGGGTACTTGCAGTTATCGAAGTTCCCACGCTTTCTATGAATTTGACGCGGAACAGGCCTGAGTTTATTTGTGTTTTAATCAAGAAACTGCTAAAGGCCAAAGGTGTTTCCTCCATGACTTCAGCTTATCCATACCATTCTGTCTCTGACATCCACAACAGTACAAACGGTTGCCAAAGGGCATGAAATCCGGCAGATATAATATAGTATAATCTATAATATAATATAATATAATCTGCATATTTATCCATGAGCCAGGATTAGTTTAACGACCGACGCTCCTTCATGGACAAGTAACTTCACCAATAGTAATATTACCTTTCCATTTTCCTGTTGCTCAGAAACTTAGTTCAACACTTGTCATCGCAAAAAGTAATCCCCTATACTAATCTAGGTAATCTACTTCTCAAATGCTAAGTCCTCATACGATTGCCACCAAAGTAATATGTAGCTTGTTGGGAGTGCATTTTGATTAGTGCCGTATAGTTGTCTGATCAGCATACCTTCACACACATCTCACTCTAGCTGCATCACGGTGAGTCCGATACTTCTCAGCAACATGAATGCATCCATCAAGGGATGATAACCAATTTTGGAGCTCACCGTTCGCCCGTGTGCATCTGTTATTTTACTCAGTCCCTGTGGTTCAAATCAATGCAGAAACGACTGTTCAAAATAGTAGAAATGAATTCTGCTATCTTGAGCATAGCATCCGATAATGACCCGCTCTGGGTCGGAATGGAAACCGGTGCATTTTTGCCTCATCAACACTCAAACTCAGGTAAATTTCTTCTCTCTGCTTTCCACGGCTTTGAAGCATTACAAGCGCTATTTGCAAGTGTGAAGGGAGTTATTGAGGTAGGACGAGAGGACGTGGCGAAATGAATCGAACATCACGACTACCTCTGGGCAAGTCCAACAGGACCTGGTTTTTCCTCGGTCGCATCACCTGAACCTGACATGCCATAATCCAAAATCAGAATAGCGTCCGCGCTCAATCGTCCCTTCCTCAACATGGAGAATGTCATTACTAGGAAGTGGAGATGAGAGTCACCGGATAGATCCTCGATGAGATGGAGGTCCAATCTTCTAGATTCCGAAAGGATGACAGCTACCCCATGAGGAAGCAATGCCTTCAGCAGAGGGTTATCGCAGTTCTTGGCTTCGGCTTCAAGAGTATCTCTTGAGGCAGGAAAAAGGAAATCTGTGTACTTTGTACTTGTTTGAGAGAGTGTGGCTACCCGTTTGGCATCCTCGTAGGATCTAACTATTACCATCAGGCGTGCTTGCTTGCCATATTCCAATCCCTTTTCAATGTAGAAGACAGGAGTAAAAGAAGAAGGAAAAGCCATTTAATTAATAAATACATGTAACTATTATATTGTAAATTAAATAAGTTGTATTATACTCTCACTAATTTAAATAATACAAAGTATAAATATCTAATTTATTTTTTTTAGAAGCACATCTATTTAATACACTCTAATTAGTAACCCTTTATTTATAAAAATCTATTATTACTAACTAATAACACTATGCACAATAAAGTAAAAAAAGGCAATACAAAAAAAAGTACTCAAAGAGAGTAAAATTTTGAAAAGAAAAGAGTTAAGATTTAAGTTGTAATAATGAGAGCCATAGCTCTCAAAATAGAGTTTTGAGTTACTTTCTACCTTGTAAACATAGTTGTTTAAGGAAAAAACATTCTTAAATAATTTGTGTAATAATAATTGAGCTTTTGAGTAGTTTTCATTTATAATTTAAAAGTGTCTACTAAATAGTTTCTTAGTTTTTCAAGCAAAAATGCTTTTGAACTGTAGTAGTATATTTACACCTATTATCATATAGAGTAGTAATATAAGGAAATTATCAGAATTAAAAATCATACTTTTTATACACATATATGTGTTTCTTTTTTGAAATATTCCTAGTTGAATCTTGATTGCACTAAGAGTGTTTAAAAATAAATAGTTTAAAAGATGCCACTCTTATACACACCAAGTGAGAAAAAGAGTACTGCTCAATTTTAAAACTGCACCAGAAGCAATACAGCAGCAGTAGAGCAACATCAAAACAGCTGACTCAAGAGGGAATTGTCCAGGGTCAGCAGCATCGTATGCAAAGGAGAGAACCAACAGTATGCTCCCTGAAAGAAACAGTATGCCCTGCACTCTATCCAAAAACCGGACAATGAATCCCACCATCCCACCAGCCCATACTTTGTACAGATGCCCCCACATCTTCAATGAATTAGACAAGGTAAGTAGGCTCGCATCAATCAGCCCTGTGATGGAGGTTACTGTCGTTCCTTTGAACACTGTGAGGCTGACCGTTGCTATACCAACTGTTAACATGTTATTTGTTAGCAACACATCTTTGGTGTAGTGTGGGAGTTACGTATAGCAGCTGGCATGGCTACAAGATAGGCTAGAATCGCAAGATTTCCCATATGTAAAGGGCGGGTTACGGTCTCCGCAGCAGCAGCCGCAAAGAGCAGAACAATACCAAACAAGAACAGAGACTGAGCGGGCACAACCAAATCGAGCACCCTGTAAGTTCCCTTGCTGATGAATAGAATTGCAGCCACGCCTTGAAGGATCGCACCTGCCACCAAGCTGGAATAACCAACAGACCTGATAGCCACTGTGAGCGTGAGCTGCCAGAATGTTGAAAACACCATACTCTCTACTAGTGCCACAATGACTGTGGCAATTTGGGAATCCGCGAGAAACAGATTTGGGAAAGTAAGGACCGAGCTAGGACGGGGTTCCCAGATGCAGAGTGATAAGTGTTTTGTCAATGAAACGGAGTTGTAGACTTCTTGGTTCCCACCTTTCCCAGGGAAAATCACACCAACCTAGTGGTTGAACTAGCTCTTCAGTCCGATGTGACCGAAGTTGTAAGCCTGCAATGTTAATGAAGGGCAAAGGTTCCACTCGTAAAGGTCTTTTTTTTTTGTAGATATTGCGTGTGACATTCAAATGAGCCAAAAAAGTTGAGAAAAAGTTGTGACCAAAAGAATGGGAAAAATCATCTACCTTAAAATAGCGGAGGAAAGTGGAATTTTGGTCACAACTTTTTCTCACAATGGCTCATTTGAATGTCACACGCAATATCTTCCAACGGGTTTTCCCAGGTTTTTTTCTGGCCGAAACCAGACTCTGCGCTTGCCACCCGCTAAAATTCCAGCCAAATTGACAGAAAAATTTCTCCGAAGAAAAAAACTGGCAAAAACCTGTTTTCATCCAACTCCAATTCGACCCTCAACCAATAGACCGCCTTCTTGTAATTTTGGAAGATATCTACAAAAAAAAAAAAAAGACTTTAAAGTGGAACCTTTGCTCACACAAGTTTCCCTTGTGCACAAGCAGTAGGTGGGGACACATCTTCTACCTAACAAAACAAACAAGGTAAAAAGGGTGGCAACAAAAATTATATGCACAAGATTTTATCATAATAAGTTTGTACTATGTTAAACCTTTATAAAATGGTACTTGTATTATAACCTTTTATTTCTAAGAAATCACTTGTTATTTATAATACAGCAAATTCCTTCTCATATCTTCAAGAGAGCCCTCCCATGCAAATTCAAAAAAGAGAGCAAGCAGTGAGATTCCATGCCCGTGACTTCATTCTTGCAAGGATCTCTGGCTTTGAATGCTATTCCCAGCATATAGAAAGTATGCTAACGATTGCCCCAAATATGAAGGCGACACTGCCAATGATCCATAGGATATTGCCAAGAAAGTTTAGATCTGATGTATTAGGTACGAATGCACCTGCACCCACCAGGAAGAGGAGAGCCCCCACAAAGTACCAGTCACTTGCAATCATGGCGCACCATTGGCTAAAGCGTTCGCCTCTCGGTGCATTGTGGTGCATCTGCCCCATGGCTCGCTATGAAAGAGAAAACATCAACATTGTGTGTCCGAGTCTACGACGGTACCTGATCAGCAAACAACTGAAAAGTTGTGCCTGCCATAAAAGAAGCGCCCCCTACCACCCACACAATGGTTGCGCTTTTGTTTTCCTTGGACAAGAAGAAGCAAGCACCAATGGTGAAGAGCATTCCCCCTGCTGTCCACCATAATCCCGCGTGGATATAAAGAACTTCATAGATACTATACTGCCGCAGTGCCGCTGCTGACCAGCACGAGTCCATGAGCTTGCAAACGCTCCCGGCTAGGAACAATGCGCTCCCCACCACAAAGCAGAGAGCCGTAGGAAGAAAAAAGATCCTCGGCTCTGCGTCGGCCAGGAGCGACCCAATGATGAAAGGAATCGAACCTGCGAAGAAGTTGAAGTCCCCACTGCTAGAAAGCACCTTGTGGATTGCTTTCTGAGGGGAGGGCATCTTCCTTCCTTTTCCCTCCTACACGATTCTTTATAAGATCTGGGATTGTATCCAAAATTGATCATCTCGATATCTCCTCCAGGGCTTACCGGATATTAAAATAATTTTTAATACCAAAATAGTCTATTTATTTGCTCATTCTCTGACAAAGTAAACCGAGGTAACATTCCATTCGCACGCCCTGGATACCTATCATTGGGTTGTAACAACATCTCCTACTTTTCCTTTTAGGCACCGTGTTTGCGAGCAATAGTATCAAAAGACGACCAAGGATTGGAAGGGAACTGTCCGGCACAAGCAACATGGAGGGCAAATCAGTGTTAAACTGAAGGAAAGAAAGCATAATTATGACTATCTACCAGAACAAGTTAAATGTTCTATGTGGTGCGCACTTTCGGTCACGAATAAATTCTCTCAATTGACAATCGCTGCCACGAATCTTTAAGCTTGGGTCAAACAATTTCAAAGCACTAGTGACCAAAGAGTACAAGACCAAAAAATTGCGTACCGTGTTGCCAAGCAAGAGGCATGTAGAAATGTACCAGAGTGGCTGAGCTGTGTCCTTCTGCTTGATTGGACGCCTTGTGCTTCCTCTCCGGAAGCGCTCTTAGCCTGGGCGGCTCTGGAAGCCTCCGACTTCTTGCTCTAAAGTTTTCCAATTTCTGCATTCGGTACAACAATCACGAGGAAACAAGAGGACGCCATCTGTTGCTGAGTAGACATATTGAACGTAGATGTTTTTTGTCAAGGCGGTTGTAGTTTTCTTTCGAAGTGTATTGAGGAAGCCGCATTCTCTATTATATACCATATGCCCAGGGGAAATCGAGATTCGGATCTGACGCTCCCAGCAGCCGTGAATTAAATGCCTAAATAATTTTATTTCTTCAGAACCAAGACAACATTGAAATCTCGGTACCTAATCAATGGGCATTATTTACTTTTTCGACAGGGAGTCCGAATCTCAATATGTATTTGGGATTGCCAAGGCTCCTTCAGCCGAAGAGTCTTGTAGACAGATGACTCAATTTACCTTTTTGCGCAAGGAGGGCCCAAGGCAATCCTTCGTAGTACGATAGGTGAGGTTTCTTTTTGTTTTTTTTTTTTGGTAGAGAGATTCTGCCCCCCCACCCAAAAGAAAAGGATGTTGTCGAAACAAAGCAACAAGGAGAAGTACCATGCTCACGGAGTAAGCGGCCGCTTTCGTCCCGGAGAGGTGCCCCAACATAAGATGCCCGACAAAGGTATCATGCCCGTAGTCGCATATCAGATGATAACAGATTTTCTCGACCTCGACGGGATGAACAATCAGAACATGGCCAGCTTCCTCACAACCTACTGCGACGAGGAGGCGAATAAGCTGATACTCAAATGCATCCCAAGAAATTTCGCTGATCATAACGCTTATCCTCACATGCTCGAGTTGCATGAGCATTGCATCGACATGCTTGCCGACCTTTTTCACGATCCGGACCGTGCGCGGGCGGTAGGTGTGGCAACGGTGGGATCCTCTGAGGCGTTCGAGCTTGCAGCACTCTCCCTAAAGTTCCGTTGGCGAGAGAAGATGAGGCGCCTGGGGAAACCTACCGATCGTCCCAACATCATCTTCGGATGCAATGCGCAGGTGGCCCTTGAGAAGTTCGCGAGGTACTTTGACGTAGAGGCGAGAATGATCCCGGTCACCGAGGACAGTCATTTCGCTGCAGACTTCCGTCACGTGCGCGAGTTGGTCGATGAGAATACCATCGGGGTGGTGGCCATCCTGGGATCGACTTACAGCGGCCAGTTCGAAGACGCCTCTCTGCTCAACGATGAGCTGGAGCGACTACATTCTGAACAACCCCAGCTGGATGTCCCCATCCACATCGATGCGGCGAGCGGGGGATTTGTGGCCCCTTTCGCGTACCCGCAGCTGCGGTGGGATTTCAGGCTCTCTCGCGTCGTATCGATTAACGTATCGGGCCACAAGTACGGTCTGACCTATCCGGGTCTCGGTTGGGTCATCTTTCGTGACGAAAGCATGTTGGCCAAGGATTTGGTATTCACGGTCGACTACATCGGCGGGCCTCAGCCAACGTACACCCTGAACTTCAGCCGCCCGTCGGCCATGATGGTCACCCAGTACTACAATTTCATCCGTCTCGGGAGGGAAGGCTATCGGAATATCATCAGCAGCTGTTTGGAGAACGCTAGGCTGCTATCGGACCTCCTCCAACGCAGTGGGCTGTTTGTACTGCGCAGCGAGTTGGATGACCCTCATGGCGCCTTGCCCCTCGTGGCATTTTCTCTTTCCCCTACCGCCTGGGATAACAACGACCTCATTCGGTTCGATGAATTCGATCTTCAGCACGCCGTCAAGCGCAAAGGATGGCTCGTGCCTGCTTACAACCTTCCCAAATCCTGTGAGCACATTAACATCTGTCGAGTGGTCGTACGTGAAGAACATACTGCCAATATCATCGAAGCCTTGGCAAATGATCTCATCTCCTCGGCTCACTCTTTGCGAGCAGAGCGTGTGAAGATTTGCAAGCAGGCCCTGGAATGCGTGGGTCATCATGGTGCGATACCACCCTCAGAGAAAAAGCATCAGCCAACAGAAGATGACATGAAGAGGGCGAAAAAAACTCAGAGCTTGTTTAAAGGTGTATGCTGAGTTTGTTTCAACACATGGTTACCTTCTTCACAAAGAGGAGGAGGGGGAGGAAGACGACAAAGACAGCACAAAGGGACTACATCAAAACTAATAAGACAGTACAACAATAAAACCTCCTCTTTTTTTTTCCTCCTCTGCTCTCCTCTCCTTCTTCATTCCTTCTCCTCCCACTCTCCTTCCATTCCTTCTTCTCTTTCTTTGTTCCTTCTTTGTTTCTCCCCTCTGCAAAAAAAAAAAAAAAAAAAAAAAAAAAAAAAAAAAGAAACAATAAATAAATAAATTTAAAAATAAAAATAACACTAAAATACCAGAAGAGGTAGTCAGTAACTTGCGAAATGAGGGCTGTTGGGCGGTCGCAGAAAAGGCACAGGTCAGGTCTGGAACGACAATGATGATCCCCTGCTTAGCGTTGTTGGGATTGATAACGGTTTCGAATGCAGGAAGGGTAGCTAGTTGATAGTAGGTTGAGTGCCCAGCCACGAGGGGAGCCCCTGTTCCTTCAACCCCTAAGGTTTTTCGAAAACGGCACAACGAGAAGCAGCACAACCGCTACCACATGCACCAACACTGATTCCATTGTGCTTGGGTCAAGATCTTCATTTAGCAAGCACTTCAAAGTTGGCCTGATCAAGCTTGGTAAATTGCGGAAGTTGAGTGCGATGGGATTCCGTCTTCGATTCTACATTCGGCTACTCCCCAACCAATCGCCGGCGACCTCTGTAATGTTGTGAATGAGGAAAATAACAATTTCCCCAGGTGGGAATGGTATTCTCACAACCAGTTCTTCCCCTTCAGCGACTCTCGAGATTTTCACGTACTACACCTGCTACACGTGAGAAAGTAAGTGTTGAGAACTTTATTAAGTTGCGTAGGTAACCCGTCCGATCTTCTCAAGGGCTTTACTGAGGTTCTCGGATGATGTTCGTCCAAAACTCATCGTAGGACTCATTCCAATCGGAAATGACCCCATTTCCTGTCATCAGCAGGATACCAGAAGTCTGATAGTAGGTATAGGCCGGCCACACGTAGCTCAACCTCGAGGGTCCCTTGTTAGGGTCGCCGCTGACATGGAAGTTGGTCCAATAGGCTACCATCTGGTCGGATAATGCCTTCTCATCGGTAGTGAAGGAGTTGGCAAGGAACACCCTAGGGTCGTGGAAGACATATGGCAATTCAGATCCTACAAAGAAAAAATTGATTAGTTTATGAGAGTGTGAGTGAGAGTGTGAGTTAGAGAGGGAGGGTGAATGAGTGGGTGGCAAAGTGAGTGAGGTGAGTGACTGGGAGGTGTGGGGGTACCATGAGTGGCATTGAGGACACTGAAGTTGCTGTGAACGGTGTTTTGTTGGAACAGATAATTCCAAATAGCAGGATTGCCAGCATTAGCAGCGCCTCGAAGGATGAGTTGGGTCCCCGCATTGATAAATAGGTCACCCTTCATTGCAAAAAAGGTAAATCAAAATTTACAAAAATATTTTAAAAAACAAAATGGATGAAATCAGTACCAGTAATTTGGCCAAAGCAAACCAATACCCATTTGAGGTAACAAGTGGTGCATAGAATTGAAGGACTTGTTGTAAGTGTCTTTGGGGAACGTATAGCTGGACGATTTCGAGGTATTGCTGTTGATTGATACTCAGTTTGCCCCCGCTGTCAAGGAACGCGAAGAGGTTCCCTTCAACATAGTTGCTTCCCACCATAATAGGCACCTTGGGATTCATTCTGCCTAAATAAGGAAAACAAATTGTTGTTAAACACTTTTTGGATTTCCTCCTTTTTTGTGTTGTACCTTGTTCGAATAAACTGGCGGGAGTGTCCATGAGTTGGACTTGATCGATAACAGGAACATTGCCAGCGAGAGTTGCTGGATTCCAGCTGGACAACAGAGCTTGAGCACTCATATTTCGGAGACAAGGAAGCAAGTCGTTCTGATCGGAATTGTTGCAAGGAGCCAGAGTCCAAGCCCAGTTTGCTCCATTAGTGATGGCATCTCCTTGGCTAGGGAACAACCAAGGACCGGGGCTCTCCATAATCGCCTGAAGAGAGAAAGAACTAAAAATAACATACAGACAGACAGAGAGGGGGGAGAGAGGAGAGAGGCGAGAGAGGAGGGAGAGAGGAGAGAGGCGAGAGAGGAGGGAGAGAGAGAGAGAGAGAGAGAGAGAGAGAGAGAGAGAGAGAGAGAGAGAGAGAGAGAGGAGAGAGGGGGAGAGAGAGATA
>Ga0209935_1004067_pt1 | contig 13933 bp, 14 predicted proteins | sample ThiBio_1000_plan_2_FD_183958 | JGI IMG/M metagenome (GOLD analysis project Ga0209935, IMG submission 183958) | Wastewater bioreactor microbial communities from Cape Town, South Africa - Thiocy_cont_1000_plan (SPAdes) | ecosystem: Engineered > Bioreactor > Thiocyanate-remediating >... | reverse complement strand
TTTCGGTCGATTCCCTCTCCATTCAGATACATCTCACCCAGATATAATGCCGCTTTCGGATCATCCTTTTCAGCCCCCCTTATAAAGTATGCAACTGCTTTCAGTGGATCACGAGACTCTGGTACACTTGCCAACCCAAATCGATAGATCAATCCCAATCGGCAGAAAGATTTCAGATGGCCCAGATCGGCAGCTTGAGTAAACAGCGTGATTGCTTGTCCTTCATCCTTTTCCACCCCATCCTCTCCATACAGAAATTCCACTGCAAGATCGTAGATTGAAGACATGTGGCCTAGATCGGCCCCTTGTCGAAAAAGGGCCACCGCCTTCATCACATCCTTCTCCACCCCTCTACCATCACGATAACACATCCCCAGATCGCAAATAGCTCGAGGATCACCCTGATTGGCTGCCTTTTCGAACAATGAAAAGGCCTTGGGTAGATCCTGCTCCACCCCCTCCGCATCTCTATACACCTGGCCCAATCGCCATTGAGCCATCGGGAACTCAGGAACCAAGGTGAACATGAACAATGCATCGGCATAAAACTTCTCCAATGAAAAAAGCTCTCCCAAAAATGTGCATTCGAGCGGTGATCTTGCGAGCAATGCGGCTTTCTGGAATTCGAGGAATCCTACATCAGCTGTTTCAGGTTTGTCCAATCCATATTTGGCACACAACTCCTTGTACTCTTTTGCAAGCCGATCTTGATAGATGTTCTTGAGCGGATTCCATAGTTTCAAGGGTAAGATCTCTGTTCAATAAAATTCGGAGATCAGCCGTGAATTATTCAACCATTGGTCATAAACCTAGAATTAAGATAGCCAATGTGATGGACGGACGTGCAGCCGGATCGATTGTGCAACATTGTGAAATCAATTCTTTGATGAAGTCAGGCGTATCATCTGTCTCCTCCCATTCGAATTTCCAACCTTCCTTTTCTGGGGGGGTATGATGGTAGAGAAGTAAGTTCGTTTTACAGCTCATAAGAGGGGCTAACCATGTTGAGTAGGCGGCACATGTTGAGGATGTAGAAGTCGATAAAGAAGGAGACCAAATTGGGTGATATCTTCACTCTGGGATTGGCTCAAGCTCATGCCGGTTGGCGGAGCTACAAGTCTTCCCCCTAACAACAATCAATTAGAGTGTGATCTCTTCTGTATTTGAGAAGTGAACCTATGAACTTGGCCGTAAATGGCACCAGTAATGAAGGACTTGGATCCAGGTTGATATCGTTGAAGGAGATTGGTGAACCTCCAAGAGTCATGTTGTAACGATGAATGATGCGAAGTAACCGTAAAATTTCCTTCGATATCGATTTGGCCAGCAAGACAGAGAGTCCTTGAGGAAATCTTTTCAAAAGGAGATTCAATGATCCGCCAAAGGCATGAATCTAGGTGCTCAATTGAATGAGAAGGAGGGATATATATTGGATCAGAAGAACAAACCAAGAAAAGCTTTTGAAACTCTTCGAAGGTCTCAGCCCGTGCCCTTTTCGATTGCCAAATGTTTGTGAGCGCCGTTGGGCTTCGTGTTGTGCACCTGTACTGTGCGGGTACTGTTGAAGCAGTAAGAAGGCGAAAATGAGAGGGATCAAAGGAAATCGATTCAAACTTGTGATTTTTGGCACCCTCGGCTTCTGCGCTTCCTTCATGTCCTCTTGCAAGTCCAAATTCTTGGAAAATTGTTTATGCTAATTATTTCCCTTTCTGTCTTTTCTGTAGGAAGTTCATTCTGGTGCAACAAATAAGATAAGTTCTCAAATTATTCAAATAAACTTCAAAATTCTATATTAGCACTCTCTTTCCAAACTACTCTAAAAATAAACTTTTTTATAATACCTCTAATTTGTTAGAATGAAGCATGGCCTTGTTAATAAAAAACATAAAATGCAACTCAAGTAATATAATATTTTGTAACATTTGAATGCCATATCATAATTATCCCTCTTTATGTAAAAGTTTCTATTTTACAAAATCCCTAATAATGATACTTTTCTACTTTGTTAAATTATACTTTTTGTTTAGTAAGTATTTTTTAGTATTACTTTTTCTCTTTTTCTTTTTTTGTTAACACTTTTCAGTTTAAAGTTTTACTTTGATTGTAAATTTTCTTTAACATTATTTTTTCTTTTTGAAACTTGGTATAGTCTTGAACTTAACAAAAGTAACTCTAATAATACTTCAATTCCTGTGTTTGCATTAAGTTTTATAATAATACTTCATTTTTTACTTATTTTTTATTGTAAATAAAGATAATTTTTACTAAAGCTACTTTATAGTACTAATAACAATGTGTAGTAAAAATAAGCAAAAGTATTACCAAATTCTTTTCTGTTATTTCCTTCAAAAAAAGAGTATTTTACTTAGTTAGTTATTTATATTATACTTCAGATGTTAGTGTAGAAGGGTTAACACTACTATTATTAATAATGGGGGCATACAAATAAAAGCAAACATATAGTACCTTTTGTGTAAAAAAGAAAACACTCACCAAGCTTAAGTCTGATACATTACAGAGGAATATCAAGGTTTACTCTACCACCTCAAAAAGCAGATACTACATTACACTGCTCTGCAGATTTGCTGCTGTTCTGAATAGCATCTCTTGCTTGTAAACGGTAACCCCTTCGCGATTGGGTCTGGAGAGAAATACCGCATGTACGTGCAGGAATTTTCATGGCAATTAGCCCCTTTTGCTTTCTATTTTTCCTCCTTCCCCGCATTCCCTATACTCAAACAAAACATGACGGACGGCACTATCAGTCTCACCTTAGAGGAGCTATCACAGTTAATCGAGCATGCCACAAAGCCACCTCCCCCTCCACCATCAGGTACCAGTTAACTTCTCCCGAATAATCTTGAGTTAATCTTTGCATACTAAAAGGGTTGGGTAATCCTGGTCCGCTCGGCTTGGGCGGGTTTGCGTTAACCACTTTCGTTTTATCTGTATTTAATGGTATTACCCTCTATGCATAACATTACTTATCCTAATCTACGATTCAGCACAAATTTTAATCGACACATCTTTGGAAGGAGTGGTGTTGCCACTCGCGTTGTTTTATGGCGGCATAGCGCAATTCATCGCCGGACTTTACGAATTTAAAATCCCCAATACCTTTGGGGCCACTGCATTTTGCAGGTATACCACAGACTACACGTTTACGCTTTAACCGGTAAATGACTTATCCTTTTTCGGAACTAGTTATGGCGCCTTTTGGTGTAGCTTTGCTGGTTATGTATATTTTATAGTACCCACCCTCAACCCCTCCACGGTGAATCAAGCGACGGGTCTTTTCTTATTTGTGTGGCTAGTTTTTTCGGTTCGTTGCTAATTGGTGCTAAAATTGTCGTGCTCACTTCTTTCTACTTCAGTTTTACATGTTTTTTGCTTCTTTGCGGGTGTCGGTGGTTCTAGCCACGGTATTCGGGCTGCTTGTCGTCACCTTCGTCCTTCTCACTGCTGGTGCTTTCGCGTAAGTATCCTTTTTTGTATTATTAGCTCTTTGCCCTAATTGAATTCAGGAATGATCCAACAGTTACTAAAGCAGGAGGATACGTTGGCATAGCCACCGCCATCGCGGCGTGGTATGGGAGTGCTGCGGTGATCATCAACACCACGTGGGACGCCGTCATTTGTCCTATCGGCACTTTCGTCCAGCCCGCCAAGAAATCTGAGAGGCAACCAATCAAATTCGCGGGGATTCATACGACACCAATGTGGCTAGCGAGCAAACTCAATATTCCGGTCCCGGCTACATTACGCCCGCATGTGCCACATGATGTGGAAAAAGGGATAAAGCATGGACATAAATAAGGAAGGAGGGGCACGTGGATAGTATTTATTCTCCGGATGATTCTTCGGCGGCCTTGAGCCACACTGTTGCCTTCACCGAATCACAGGGCAGTATCTCTCCCGATGTGTACATCAACCCCATACACTTGCAGGCCCGGTCGTGTCCCTTCAATGCCCCGAAAAAGAACATTTCTGCGGCTTTCTTGTTATCCTTTTCGAGGTATTCGCCTTTCAAAAAAAGTGTAAAGCAGAGATTGCCCTATGGAAATTTAGTTCCACTTCGATGCCTTCTTGATCGCCCCAACATCCATTGGGCAACAGGATGTCCTTTTTTAGCCGCTACCTGATACAGCGTGGTGACCTTCAGATCTCTCGGAGTTATCTTCCCTTCGGCTATTGTCATCGCCAGATGTAAAACCGCATCTGGGTCACCCAAGGCGGCAGCTTGATACAGGGATAAGGCACGTCTTGAATCTTTCTCTACAAATTTGCCCAGCCTCGTAGATCTGGCCTAAAAGAAGGAGAGCCGGGGGACACCCTTTTAGCAGAATAGGAAACGCTCTGCACCAGCACACCAAAAGGGTAGCCACCTCAATTGGGTGGATTTGGACTGCCAGGTCATAACCTTAGACAGTCATTCAGTGCTATTTTGTGTTCTCTGATACACCCTTGCACCACAGATGCTTGGATGAGCCCAAATGCTTTCGGCCAATCCTTTTCAAATCCAAGGCGCCCCAATCTGAAGATCTGTGCCAGCTCAAAAATAGATCTGGCATGCATAGAATCCAGCATTGGCTGTCTGAACATCTATCAACCAGTATTGATCAATCAGATCTTTATACTTAGGTGGTGGATTCATGAAAAGGCCACCAAATGTATCCCAATTTCTTGGTGCAGAAAAATCAGGATAGTGTAGAATACAGCATTTTCTAATAAATTAGCAATATTTGTTAAATTTTGGATGGTAATACTGGTCATACAAAAAATATGTACTAAAAGCACAAAGTTATACTTTGTAATGACTGTTATACCTATAACTAAAGAACATGTTTGAAATAGTAATGCCTTTCCTCTGGAAAGAAAGTTAAAGAAAAAATTGGGTATTAATTAAAAAAGCATGTTTCATAACAGGAAATTACCATAATATTGTGTGTTAATAGATTCTAGAATCTTTTGACAGGAACTAGCTTCTTAAACACTTTTTCTACTTTGTGTTACTAGCAAGTAAAAAAAGAATTAAATAAACAAGTGATCAACATTCATAGTCATTGTTAAGTGTTTTTATTACTTTTTAAATCCAGTTTTCTTCTTCAAAAGAGGAACTAGATTCACTTTGTAATTCTTCAGGATACAGAGTGTACTTCACCTCACACCTAGTAACATTTCCTTCTAATAACAACTCATTTAAGGAGTTCAACACCATATTTAGTTGGTCTTGTAGATAAGGTGGCTCAAACTCTTGAATTACTAATTTCAGCAATAGAGATGCATTCATGCTTGCCTCACTCAAACAGATTTTTGTAAGTATCATGTTTTTTGCTTTAGGCCCTGAGTAACAAAAAACTCCATTGGCACACTTTGAATAGATTGAAAAAGCACTGGTTCGAAGTTTCTGCACATGAAGCTGTAAGAATTGGCTCAGTTGTTGAACCTCACTTGAGTTTGAGTCAAGGATTGTGTGAAAGCTGGCTGTTCGAGTAAAACTCTGAAGGTCTTGTTTTAGGTAAGCCATAGCAGTTTTGTAGAGTTGCTGGCCTTTGTAAGCTCGGTTGAGGGTTTGAAAAGAAGATTTTGAGGTGTTGCTCAGCACTGTTCATGACAAAACCGAAAATGAGAGCTCTCCATCTTCTTTAATAAAAGCATGTAGGTTCTCTTGCCAGACTTTTGCTACTTGTGGAAAGTGTTTACTCCAATCTTACAGCAAGAAAAGGTACAAACTAACAGACTTAGCATAAATCCCAGTTGGAGCAAGTGTTACAAAGACTAGTAATAATCTTTGCAATGCTTGTAGACAGGCTGGAAATCTTGCTAGCTTTAGTAATGCATCATAATCTCGCACCTAAAGAGAGGAAAATTTAATTAAAATTGCATAAAACAAAAAACATACCACTGGTAATAAGAACCCAAAAAACAATTTAAGGTTTTGTATGTGGTTGTAATAACACAGTGGTAAAATTTCTTCATTTTTGTCAGCCCAAAGAAATAGTTGTGCAAATAATTGCTCCTGTTTCTTGTAAGCCAAAGTGAGCTGCCTGAAGAAATATACTAGGGCTGTTAACCTTGGGGAAGCCAAACACTTATTTTTGGGAAACAATTAGTGAAAGGCAGGTCCTAAAAAAGTGGGAAGGAATTTCTAAAAAGTGAACTTGTTAGGATAAAGTTGAAACTTAAGAGAAAACAGGATTGTTTACCTTCTTTCACAGTTCATTTGCATATTTGTAAGGATGCCACCACCCCAAATGAATGAAAATCTTATTTTTTATCCGTTAGAGAGGATCAAATCTGGAGTACAGTATCTGAAAGAGCATGAATGTTAAAATATTCTAGAATATTTGAACCAAAAAAATGTACCAAATAAAGCCTCCAAAAGATGTTCACATCAACCTTACAAAAAGAGTACAAAAAACTCTTTTCAAAGTTATATGTTTCACACAAACTTTGGAGTACTTGAGCCAAGCCAACATCAGAGTTGATGTTATGCTCCAGCAGTTTGATTGGAATGAAGTTGGTCAAACCATTTAAGTGTTGGTTTAACTGCTCAAGGTCTTGGGCTGAAACTCCGGGCCCAATCAGGTAGGGCTTTAAGGGCACATTGTAAAGTTGTAGCTACTCACAAAAGCTTTGAGGGAAGAAGGAATGGAGCTTGCCATTCTTGTTGGTAAATTGTCTCGTATAAACCATGATTATCGTATGTTTGAAGCTCAGGCAGCAAGAGCGCTTTGTTACTCTTAATAGATAATAAGCTCCAACTGAAGACAGAAATGAGTGCACTGCCCAACCAGTCCAGTTCAACAGCTTCAATGGGCTGGTTGAGAGCTTGTAGAACGTTTGACCATAACTCTTGTTGAAGTTGTCAACCCACCAAACATGTAGTTGCTGAAGCACATGCTAATCCAGATGAGCATCTTAAGCAGCAATATGATTAGCTTCCAGCAAGCCAAACAACTTGCTTTAAAGCACAAACCCCACTTTTGCCAAAAAGCATCTTGCCCAGTGTTCAAGAGTCCTTTTACCTTTAAATCTTTTGATGATCAATTACTTTGATAATTACAAAGCAAACAATCGACAAAAGATTCTAGAATACTTTACCTGCAAGCTGAGCAACACCTTTGAATTCTACTCCTGTTGGAAGCTTCATCCTTTCCTTGTCAAAGTGATCAAAATCAACAGTAATTCCTCGAACAGCACAGTTCAAGTTGAGGTATGGACCTCCCTTTTGTCTTCCACTCTTCCTAAGGTTGCAAGACAACAAGTGCCCAAGCTTATACCACCTAGGCTTCTTGTCAGGCTGTGTGAGGAACACTGTCTTGACCCAGATGAAGTTAACATTCAGGTCAAGGTTGAGTTTTCTTGGAAATGAAAGTTAGTCACAAAAAAAAGCAGAAAAAATGTGTACCTTGCCTCTTCCACAGATGGTTCATAAGTGACTGCCCAGTGTGGCCAAGCTGGCACAACAGGTTGGGGTGCTGCTACTTTGGGGGATGATGCTGGCAGAGCTGATGCTTCCATCTCAAAACAGAAAAGAGAAAATGCTTTTCACGGAAAAATGTTGCTTTGGGTCTATAAAATCTTTTGATGATTAATTACCATGATTACTGACCTTAATCTTTTTCAAATTTTAGCATGAATGCAAAGAACACTGAGAGAACAGAACCAAATGAAGGTTTCTAGTTCTCCTGCGGGCACTACAAGGTTGAAGTCAAAAAAGAGGAAGACTCCCAAGAAACCTAAAAAAGAGTCTTTTCTGAAGCTGAAAAACCTGACTCAAAAGAGGCTTCAGAAGAAGAAGGCTCCGAAAATTCTGAAGAGGATGAAGAGGAGAGTGACAAAGGGGGCACTTTTTCATCAAAGTCATTGAATGTGTCTGAAGAGTCTGAGATTTCGCCCAGTGCATCATCACAGGCAAGAAAATGGCAAAGAAAGTCAGAAGGTGTCATTGCCGATCTAACACCTTCAGAGAAAAGAAAGCAGCATGCCTCAGACAAGAAATTTGAAACTGGTAAGTGTTAAAAGATTCTAGAATCTTTTGACAATTTCTTGTAGCTGCTGAAGAAGAGGACCATCGCAATGAAATTACAAAAGAAGCACTGAGTTGTTTCATTTGCAAAAGTAGACCCAACTCTCTTGACAAAGCCAGACAATCTCTCCTGCTGCTTTTGATAAGACCTACTGACTAAGAATTTGTGCAGGACTTGGCTCTTCACATGATGAAAAATCTGATTGCTGTGGTGGCACTGTGGCTCTGTGTTGTAATTGGGGATAAGAGTAAGTATCAAAAGATTCTAGAATCTTTTAACCTTTTTTCAATTCAGAAAACATCTTGCCCCACTTAACCCCTGTGGTAGATTTGGAGGTCCTTAATCACAAGAACATCCCCTGCTGGGTGTTGGGAGGCAACCACAGCTATGAGGCAGTGATGAAAGTTTGTGAACAATGTCCAGACAAGCACTTCATAGACAAAGTGTTAGTTCAAATCTACTGGTTTACTTCACTCTCAGACCCTGGAACAATGGAGAGCATTGACTACCTGGCTGCTCACCACAATGTTGACCAAGAGTTCAGAAAGCAGTGGGATTTCATTGATTGTCTCAATTTCCTTTGCTGCAAATATGTACGACCTGATCACCAATGGAAAGCTGAGACACAAGAGCAGGCCTGTCATGCCCTTGGTTTCGCCACTGTCAAGACAATGAACCCACTCCTTCAACTTGTGGCAGGATCAAAACAAAAGTGGGAAGCTCTGAAGAGGGTGCTCGATGGTGCCAAGGAAAAAATTGGCAGTGAGGCCAAGTTTCGATGTCTACAGGGCGAGCTCAGTGAGGAAAGCATCATCAATCTCTTGGAGTCTGTGGCTGATGGCAAAATCACTCTTGAGCAGATGCAAAATCAGGCAACTGAGCTGAAACTTGATGCTCGCATCAAATCTGCTACAGCACAGCTTCTCAACTGCAAGACCTTTGAGGAGGTGCAGAAGAAGTATGGAACAGCAGCTTTCAACGAGCACAAGCACCAGTCATTCTACACAGCCTTTGCCTGCTTGAAACAGGGGAAGGGCAAATGCAATGGAAAAGAGAGGAATCACTGTTGTTCCAGAGAACTTTGCCAAATATGTGGAGTTAGTGAGACAAATGGCAGCTAGATCACCCCTTGTCTGGAGTCATTGATTATCCCTTTTCGAGTTAGAGGCTGTGAACACTATGTCTTTAACTTAAATGCAGCTCACTTGGGTCAAATTGTCTCAAAGTGCAGCAAGTTTGACATTGGTATAGATGCTGAGGCTCTCTAGGATTTGCTCTCGGCTGTTAGCTACATCAACTAGTCGAACAACTTCCACTTAGTCATTTTTTGTGAGTGGAAGAGCTATTCAGTGTACACAAAGGTGGTTCAAGATGTGTACAGTGGCTGCATTGGCCATTTTGGGCCTCTCATGTTCCTGAAGCAGGTGTATCCCAAAGGGATTGACCTGGTCAACGCTGTGGAGGTTGCTGTCTACGCTTGCATCAGAGAAAAGATCTGCAACTTTAAGGCAAAGCCTGATGGCAACAACATCTTTGGTTCAGCAGGCGAGCGAATCACCTTCTTGAAGGACACAAATAACAAGGTGATGAACCCTGCCCAGAAGCCATTCAGAGCAATCAAGCAGCTCCTTGGTGCATACACCTCTCCTAGTGATGTTGTGCTTGATGTCTTTGCTGGAACCAGACAGGTCGCTCATGTAGCTGTGGAGTTGGGCCTGGGCTCTGTGTCCATCGAGAAGGACCCAATTCAGGTTGGGTTCTTAAAGGAATTCCTTTAAAAGGAGGCTTCTGACAGGATCGATACATTTGCCTCCTACAACGAGTGTAACAAGTGCAGCAAGGTCATTGAGGCTGAAGAAAACAGCAAGGTCTGCAAAGGTTGTGGCAAATGTGTCCATGGTGAGTGTGCCCTTTCCAGTTCCTTAGATGGAGCCCATTTCTGCAGTGAAATCTGCAAAAATAGTGTTGTGGAGTGAGGTTTCTGGTTGAGCTAAGTTGCTTTTTTATTCTAGAATAAATTGCACACCTCTCTTGTTTCAAAATTAGCTTTCACTGTAAATGCTTCACCCACTTCATCTTTAGAATTAAGCATGCTAGTCATGCTCAGAATATTTTGCTAGTTGTACACTCTTTTGTTAATTTGCTATCCACAAAAGTTTAGAATAAAACTACAGCTTTATATTTTGGTTTTATTTGTGCAGTAATTGTAGAATAAATGTTTAGACTGGGATTCTGCCTACTATATTATTTTTCTGCAACAAGAATTTGGACCAGGTCTTGAATTTCTAAGGAGATGATTATTAAATCATGCCCAACTACGTCTGGTGATGAAGATGGATACCCAGGACATACAAGGCATGGAGGGATGAGGGACGTTCTGACTGGGTGTTCCTGCAGCAAACCTGAATGAGCTTTTTGATGTGACATGGAAAGTTCTAAGGAAACTCGCTAGCGGATGAATCTGTTGAAATATAGAGGTAATCCCATGTAATTTGCTTAGAATGATGACCTTGATGTTGAGGATTCATCATTGCAAACAACAGCTGGCCATAGTAGTTCATGTCCTCTTTCATCGCAGTTACATCTTTCGGGTGAAGACCGTTTTGTTTGGGGGGGGAGGGGGGAAATGTTGGTAAGTTGTCTTTACAAAACTTTGAGTACCCTTCGGTGAAGCCGAGTTGTGTCAAGTTGCGCTTGAGTATCACGTTGGTGGGAGTTAAATTCCCATAGGCAAGTTGGCGGCTATGTAGCTCTGCGAGTAGTGTAGCGATGCTGTCGGCGATCGAGGTTGCTGTTAACATAGTCACTGGGTAAGGCTTTGTTGCAGCAATGAGATCTATAAGATTCCCGCCATTGAGGTGTACCCGTGTGATCCCGAAAACAGTGTGTGGGGGTTTGTTACTGCAATGGAAATTTGATGTGTGCAAGTACCAGTAACGATTTATGAAACTCAAGTGATGATATTCTTTAGAGATCCACTCCGCAACCGGAGGGTGGAGTGGCTGTGTTACAATTTCAGTATCTGTTGGGTTGTCGAACAGGTCATCGTCCATTTGCTTTCTGTTGCTGATGGAGGGAAATGAAAGATTGCGCTACTAATAAAACAAACCAAACAACATCAGTTTGTTATTTTGAAGAACTCATCGGAATGGGGAGCAGAAGTGGAGGTGGACACACGATTGCCAATGTGCTGGACTACAGAGTACTCTGTGTGATAGATATTTAGAGTCCCAGGCTTACTGAACGCGCTCAGATAGTTGTCGATGGGTAGCGGCTTCTCACGTCTTCTCCAAACACGTGAACTGAGATCTTGGGCTAGCCGATACACAGAAGAGGTGGGGTAGAAGATCGCTTGGGTGCAACAGAAGCGTTTATACGTGTTGTATACCTTCTTTGGTATCTTACGCGTCTCATTTGCTTGTCTTCGCATTCGCATCTTGTACATCGATACGATATACTGTCCTCTCCTCGGAATCTCCAAGGGAAGATCTCGTCGGATGGCCAATAGAGTCTCTATTGTCCTCTCCATGAAGTGCTCGGCAAAGATGACGTCATCCTCAACAACAAATCTGCCAGGAGGGATCCCTTGAGCGAGGCAGTTACAAGGACGAGATGGATCTGGTACGAGTTCGTAGGTGTGGTTGTTGGGGGGTATGTCGGGTGGGAGTGGCTCTGCGAGCGCGCGATGGTAGTTATATACTGAGAGTCTGTACACGTGTCTCTTGTCCTTGGGGAGTTTGTAACGGATGGATGAATCAAAGGGATATACAAAGATTCCTGGGTGTCCAACAAGCTTTGATATGTGGCTTATGTCAGGCGATCCTGGGAAAATGTGAACGCTGTGAGTGCTGTTGCCAGCGTCTGACTTCATCCATGTGTAGAGCGCTTGATAGAGGTAGCCATCGCGCGCAGGATGCTGAAATGTGAGAAGCCGCAGATCATACGTGAAGTTACACAGTATTACTGGAGGACAGCCGTCTTCTGCATGACTTGATTCTGTGTAGAAAAGAAGAAGAAGCGCGAAGCATGCTATAAGGGACACAGCGCGTCCCTTTTCACACATCGCGCAGAATCGTCTTCCAAGAAAGGACAATCCGAAATGATAGTAATCACTCACCCTGGTGCATATCGTTGACGATCCTTTCTCCACCTTGGTGATATAAGCATCCAAGCATGTGCATGGCAACATTGAGACCTTGATCTGCTCGGTAAAGTCCAAAGCTGTTTGTTCATCTTTCTCAATCGGTTGATCCCTGGGGCTTCGTTGTTTATCTCTTGGCCCTGCTGTTTCTGTGGACTGAAGAACTGTCAGCTCAATTATTTCGTGTGGCAGTTACTTCATTGGCAGTAATGGCTTTGTGCTGCATTCATGTTGAAGGATTGATCTCTTTGATAATTCCAACTACACAACATCCATACAAATATCCTTCCATACCAAAAAGGATGACAAATCTTCCCAATTGAGGACAATTTGCAAAGGTATCCACACAATATCCATCATTTGCCCATTGGATCTTCTTTCTTGGACGCTGTTTGGCCAATCGATCGGGGAAGGCCAAATATTCTGGTCGAATCAAAACCATTCCTGTCTCACCCGGTTTGAGCGAATCAGGATGTTCCTCCAGAATTTTCCCGGTTCGTTTCTCCATTTTCTGCAAGATGCCACTGATCCTAATAGGGATCTTGGCTGTGTGGATCACCATCGTACCGCATGTGTTCACTTTGACTGTTGTTTTACCACCAACGATCATGATCTGGCATTTGATGGTATCCATGATGGTGAGACGGGTTGAATTTCGGTTGGATGAGAGGTGAGTCATGATCTTGCCACATCGGTGGTTCTTCCGATGGTGTTTGAGCTTCTTTCCATCCACCTGCCTCACCTTCACTCCCACTATTCAAGTGTTAGTACCACTACTCCTTATTTCCAAGAAAGGGGAATATTTTACCAATATCTCCAGGAATGGCTTGTTGGAGGGGTTGATGATTTTTCTCGATGGATAGCACAGTCATGTGATCATCTTGATCGAGATTCTTGAAATTTGGAATGAAGATCACTTCATCTCCAACTTTCAATCTGCCAGTCAGAATTCGACCCGAAACGATGATTTCATCGTCTTGTTGCGCTTTATAGTACCTCAGGATAGACATGCGGAGGGGTGCCGCGATGTTGCGCTTGGGTTCAGCATGTGATGTCAATACCTCCCAGAGTGTCGGTCCAGAATACCATTGGGCGATTGGGAAGGGACTCACTCCTTTCACATCAGGAAAGACATTATCTCCTTTTATTGATAGAAGAACATAAGAGCGTGAAAGGTAAGGAATCAGAAATTCCCAGAACTTGAAAAATTACCACACAAAGCGGAGAGGGGAACGAAGGTGATGTTCTCCGGTTTGTATCCCACCTTTTGGGTATATTTCAGGATCTCCGTTTTGATCTCATCGTATCTCGACTTAGGGTAATTCTTCCAGGTACTGAACCTTGCATCATCCAATTTGTTGATTGCAACCACCAGCCTTGTTAATAACAAACAATACGTCGTCCCTTTGTTGAGGAGAGGGCGCAGAGAGGAATACTTGGGAAGACCCATAGCATATGCGAACAAAATATGATTTCTCGTTTGGCCGCTTTTCGAAATTCCCGCTTCATATTCTCCTTCACTAACAGCTACTACAAGCAATGCATAATCAGCCATCGAGGACATAGAATACAGTGTCTTCATGAAAAACCGATGGCCTGGAAAGTGCGAGAGACTGTGAGGGTGTGGAGAGCGAAGGGTGAAGGTGCAGAGGGGTGTGAGAGGTGTGAGTGTATGGGAAAGTAGGTAACGTGAGTATGCGTTACCTGGAGGAGTGATGAGACAAATTGAGTTGCCAGACTGTTGACAAAATACAACCGG
>Ga0209935_1004065_pt1 | contig 13937 bp, 20 predicted proteins | sample ThiBio_1000_plan_2_FD_183958 | JGI IMG/M metagenome (GOLD analysis project Ga0209935, IMG submission 183958) | Wastewater bioreactor microbial communities from Cape Town, South Africa - Thiocy_cont_1000_plan (SPAdes) | ecosystem: Engineered > Bioreactor > Thiocyanate-remediating >... | reverse complement strand
CAAGGATTGCCTGGCATGATTCGGTGATGAGAGCAAGAGGTACTATCGGGCAAAGGAGTCCATATCTGAGACTCCTGCAATGATCTTCCAATTCCCTTTCAGCCTCGTGGGCTTTTTCGTTTAATATAGCACAAGCCTTCCAAAAGAAGAATTGAAAAGATGCTTCATCGGGCGAGATACTGAAAAGAAATAGGAAATATTAATTAATATTAAAAAAAAAAACAAAAAGGAAGGCGCACCGATCGAGTTCATCGGGTAGCATTGCTTTATGGTATCCAGCAAGGAGTTCTGAATACTTCTGAAGCTCCTCGAATTCCTCAGAATTTGTAGTTTGCATTATCTTATTGATGAACAGGCTTATGGCTCGATACAACATCCTCGGGAGTTGTTGCTGCCCTCTGTCGCGTTCAACAGCTGCCTTCAATTGAGATACTTGGGTTATGCTGCTACTACTACTCCCTTCCTCCTTCCGCTTGCCTTCATTTTCGATTTCTTCTTGAAGCACTTTGACGATTATGCCCACCACGAAACCAAAGGCTTCTGTCTCCACCGCTTCTACGTCCTTAATACTCCAATCCAGAAGCTCCGCAACCCCCGCTTGCTCGGCACAGTATGCAAGATTCAATAGGCATTTCGTGTAATCCTGTTGCCTGGTGATAAAAGAATTTTAATCGGGGGCTCGAGGGGAAGGAAAGGGAGGGGCAAAATACAGCATACTGGTTGGATTCTCTACCATGAGTCTGATAGCGAATTAGGAAATGATTAACTGCAAGGAAAGAGACGATACATACTCCTGTATAAAGTCCAATTGAGAACGTACAACCCCTACCGCCTTTGAATATTCTTGTTGCGCGATATAGACCACTAAACGGGAATAGGATTAATCAAGGATAAACACAGCAGAGTTAACATACTGGCAATATCCGATGTCAACGAAAAATAACGCCTCAGGTCAGTTCGTTTATCAAATTGACGAAGCTCCCTCTCTGCGCGAAACACCGAGAATTCCGGGTTGACTGAGCAGGAAATCAGTTGCTTGATTAGAAGAGAGATTCAACCTTGCAACCGAACGTGGAGGAGAGGAATATTTCGCAACTGGAAAAGATGACTGTCTTCATAGAGCGGAAGTGGTATGTAGTTCCTTCACAGAGAATATTTGGATTTAAAGTGGATTATAGGAACGCTTACCAGTTGTCTGTGAAAAAGTTGCGATAAAGAAGAAAGCCAACCCCAGCAGCAGCGACAATTCCGGATGAAACTACAACAGCCTTTGCGGTTGTGGAGAGTGAGGAAAACCAGTCGCCTTGCCCTACCTCCATGATCAAACGGTGAACAAAGCTGCTCAATTTCCCAGAATCAAATAATTCCGATAAAGAGACTTACCGTTGAGGAGGACACAAGTCCGAAGGAATTTGTGCTGGGTGAAGCCATGGGGTAAAAAAAACATTCATTTCCCTCGCTTTGTCAAAATACATCTCACCACAACGACAAGAACCATTTCACAAATTTGCTGGCTCGAACGCCACTTGCCGACGAGCTGCTGATCCCACCACAGGGGATTGAGTTGTCGGCTGGACAGATGGTAAGAAAGGCTGTGGAGCTTGGGTGCATCGTGAACTGCCAGGTGTCGGTCACATTCCCGTCGTTGTTGTTGTTGTTGATCGCTACCATTGGGAGAGTAAAGGTGGTCAGGGGGCCTTGAATGGTCCCATCAGCCGAGCCGTCAAAAGTCTGGCCAGCCAAGGTGACGCCAGTTTTGGAATACGGGGAAGGTGCCTCCAAGAAATAGAGGATAGCGTTGGGGTAGATTCCCCCAGTAGTTGAGAAGCTTACCGTGACCTGTGCATCGGGAGTGTTTCCGGTGATGTTTCTGTGATTGACGATCACTTTGCGCACGCCTGATTCGAGGTCGAGCGTGCTCCAGACGCTGACCTGGGGCTGTGTACTGTTGAAGCTCAAACTGATCTTCTTATTCGAGCCTTGCATGGTGTTGGTGTTCAGGAGGTATGCATTGGGGCCAGCGATGGTGCGGGCAAAGGCGAGCAAGGCGTAGTAGAGTGGCCTGATATCGGGAGGAGTTCCCACATTCCAGGGGGAATACGGGGCGGAGCTCCCAATGGCCTGGAAGTTCATCCCCTTGTATCCCAAGGCTACCCCGTTGAAGAGCCAATCGATCCCCCAAAGGGCGCCTCCGGCAAACACATCGGATACGTTCGCCGAACCGCCTTGAGACACGCTGCCGGTTTCACCCATCTGATATTCAATCCCTGCCGCTGTGGCGTTGGCATACCCATCCAGCTGTGCTTTGCCTGGATAGATCCCTGTTGTTACAAGAGTGGCTAGATCCCCTGGACCCTGGGCGTAGTCGTGGACCGAAATGCTACGCAGGCGCTGTTTGTTGTTGGCGATGAAAGTTGGCAGATAAGCGAACCATGGTGTTCGGCAACAAAAGGTGGCTCCCTGGTACTTGATTTGAAGACCGCTCGCGTTAAACGCAGCATCTATCGCATCAGTGTAGATATTCCACTCGGCATCATACCTATTAAGGGAAGTAAGGTAGCTGAAAAATCGAGAGAGCTGAAGTATCATACTCGCTGGGGGTCCACGTTGATGCGTTTCGGTATGTGAAATCTGAGGCGTAAATGTCACATTCATTGCCGATCTCAAGAGCGTGAAGGAATTGCAACGAAGGCCCAAGTTGTTCGATGAGATCCAGGCTTTCGTTGACGGCATAACTGGGGTCATTTGAAAGAAAGAAGTTGAGGCCGAGGACGTACTTGGCCCCTCCTCCGAGCTCAGTGAAGAAGGAATTGAGTTGTTGGAACAAAGTTGTGCTTACAAACGGCGAACAATCGCCTGGGCCGGGGCAGGGCCGAGAATACCAAACTGGGGTTGACCCCACTGAAGCCCTGCAAAGGGGGCAAACCAAAGGTTAGGAGTGGTTCTTCATTGCTCCCAAGTTGTGGGGAAGGGTTCATACCAGGTCCAATCGGTGCTGGCACCTCCAATGCGCAACCAGGGAGTTGCTCCGGTGGCATCGCGGAGGTTCTTAAACAACTGGAGGTCGGTCGCCCGGTTGGAACCATTGAACAAGCTCCCTTGCACGAATTGTAACCACTCGGCTGAGAAGCTCGCAAAGTAGGGACTGATAGGGCCAACAGCACCAGGCGGTGGAATGTTGGGAGAGCCTGAGTTGTCGATCTGGATGGTGATCTCATCATAATCTTGGCCCACCACCCCAAGGCAGTACCAAGAGAGCAACCAGACGAGAAGGACTAGCATGCTGCACCGGCTGGTCTACTTTTCTGGCGGGAAAGAGGATATCCACGGCCAGCGTTTTTTTTTCACTGAAGCGCAATGCATTTACTTTCCGCCAAACCGGGCTAGGCGGACTTGACGTATCTCTCTAATCAAAAAAGGCTTATTAAATCCTGTTCGGCCAACAATCACCCTCGGTAGTACAAAGTGACCTAATTCATTGTAGTCCCTTCTTGTTTCTCCGCTTCTTCACGAGGACGAATGATGATGTCCCCAGCCTCTGTGGCGTCCATTTGAATGAGTTTCAGCGAGGGATACTTCCTGCCCATCTCCCGTGCCCACTCCTCACTGAAGTCCATGTATGTGAGGTCGAGGGTGGAGATTTGAGGAGTCTGTGCAAGCAGCTTTGCAATCTTCACAAACGCATTAGCTTTGAATACAAAAGAGTGTCAACGGAAGGTACCTGCTCAGGGGTCATCTTGTCACAAGCATAGAATTGAAGGTAGAGAAGGTTGGGACAATCAAATTCTGAGAACTCCAACTCCCCTTCAACGTTATGGATGATCAACTGTTCAAGAGCCTCCCCACCAACCGCAACACGTTCGAGATATGGACAGCCTTTGACAATGAACCTCTCCATCATTGAATTGTTTCTGCCAACAACGCTCTTGAGAACTGTGCAGTAAAGGAGCTCGATCTCATCCAACAGGGGCCGGTCAGAGAGATCGATATTTGTAAGCGAACCGACGGTGACGCTAATCTACAGAGAGTGAGCGAGAGAGGGTAAGTGAGAGAGTGAGAAAGAGAGAGAAAAAGAAGAGGAGAGAGAGAGAAAGAGAGAGAGAGAAAGAGAGTGAGAGTAAGAGAGTGAGAGAGAGAAAACGAAGAGAGAGAGCGAGAGAGAAAGAGAAAGAGAAAGAGAGGAGCGAGGAGAGAGAGAGGCGAGAAAGAGAGAGAGAGAACAAACCTGTTCGATGGACTGAATGCCAGGCAAGGAGAGGTGAGTGATGGCACACGAGCCTATGCTCAGAGCACGGATCGATTGACTCTGACATGCTTCCATTGAGGTGATGTTGGGAGTATCGGAGATCCTCAAGGTAGTGAGCCTGTCACAGCTCAGGAGAATGTTCTCGAGTGTCTTATCGGTGAGTCCCCAACCACTGGTCTCAAAGGTTGTCAATAACTTGATGTGTGCGACCTGTGCGAAAACGGAGTCCTCCAGGTTCTCGATATGAAGAGTGAGGTGGGAGAGGAATGAGATCCGACTGAGAAGGTGAAGATCGGTATGATAGGAATCTTTAGCGAGTTCTAACTTGGAAAGAATGCTGGATCCTTGCGTGAGCACTCGAAGTGAAGCGTTGGTGTCACCGGCTTCCATATCGACGTAATCAGCACCCTCTCCGTTCTCAATGTATGGTCCAACGCGCACAGCGCGACTGATTTCAAGAACATCCAATCGAGGGCAGCAAGTCGCAAGAGTAATGTCATATCCCCCGGCAAAGGACACCTTCAGTTCTCGTAATCGAGGGTGATACCATGAGAGAACAATACTCGTAGGCATCCAATCCTATTCAAAATTGCTAAACACAAGGAGCAAAAAGGATTGTTAGGGGTACCTCCGCTTCCTTTGGCTTCACAGACGCTGGAAAGGAAATGTTAGATAAGTCCAGTTTCCTCAGCTTCGGGAATCCCATGATGGTTTTGTTGAAGGTTTTCACATCGACAGGAATATCGGTGGTGGATAAATCCAACACGCGCAGATATCTCAGATGCTGGATGTACTGTTCCCAGATAGGACTAGTAACATGTTTAATCAAATGTCATATAATTTGTATATAAATACCTTGCAAGCGGCCATGCTCGCACTTTAACTGTCCTCAGTTTGCAGCCCTCTTCAAGGATTCGATGCGGAAGATGAGTTATTGGGCCTGATGCATTATATCCAGTCAAGTTCTAATGATATGATTATCAGTATCAGACGAAGAGCGAGCGAGAGAGAGAGAGAGAGAGAGAGAGAGAGAGAGAGAGAGAGAGAGAGAGAGAGAGAGAGAGAGAGAGAGAGAGAGAGAGAGAGCGAGAGAGAGAGAGAGCAAGAGGCAAGTGAGGAGGATGAATACCAATTTCCACAAGGTCGATGGAATAGGAAGACTCTGCCAGGCTTCAGATGAACCATCACGAATCTGGATGTGCAATCGCTCCAATGAAGGAGTGCGTTTCAACGCCTTTGCCAACAGATCCATTGTGAGTTCCTGTTCGTCGTCATCGCCTGTTTTGCAGCTCCTCACGTTGTCGGTGATGTATTCTGCACCCTCACGCAACGTTGATGCTAACAGAGGGGAGGGTGAAGTTGCTAACCGTGGGCACCTGAGTAGAGGAGGAGAGGTGTGTGAGCAGAAGCGCAAGAAATAGAGTGAAACAGAGTGCGTGCCAGAGAGCAAAAAAACGGAGTGAAAGAGAGAGGCTGAGAGAGAGAGGAGAGAGGGGAGAGAGAGAGAGAGAGAGGAGAGAGAGAGAGAGAGAGAGAGGAGAGAGAGAGAGAGAGAGAGCGAGAGAGCGGGGAGAGCACTTACGCTTTCAATACTTCGGCAATGAGAGGGACCCAGGGAGAAGTTTCGGGGATATACATTGACAACACTCTCAAGTGAACAAATTTGTCGAGTCCTTTCCTGTGCTCCAAAAAGTCTCGCACCCCAGCGATGGTGATAAGGGTGTTGAAGTCGGACACATTGAGGGAGGTCAGATTGGGGAGCACTTGAAGACCTCCTTCCTCATCCCCATCAGGGAAGGTGCAAAGGTTCTTCAGAACCCCATCGGAGATCTTCCAAATCTTTTGAAGGTTCAAACGCATGAGTGACGGGAATTTCTTGTGCATGATCAGAACCGACGCGTCTGTCACATGCCAGCACCCCGACATGATGAGAGTACTGATTATGAAGAAGAATGAAATTTATAAGTATGGATAAAATGTGGCTACACTACACAACACAACAGCACACAAGTTCACAACGCGAGAGGAGGGGGAGAGAGAGAGAGAGAGAGAGAAATAGAGAGAGAGAGAGAGAGAGAGAGAGAGAGAGAGAGAGAGAGAGAGAGAGAGAGAGAGAGAGAGAGAAGAGAGAGATCTTACTTGAGAGCGGGCAAGGGATCCATTTGCTCCAACCCAGCATCGGAGATAATCATATTCAGAGATACATCCAACAGTTCAAGGGTGTGACGGCATTCACTCTTCGACAGAACCTTCAGGAACTCATTTGTACCACTACGAGGAAGTTTGGAAGATTTGTTCAGCACAAATCCAAAATAGAGCTAAGGGAGTCTTAGGACGGAGACGTACCGACAAGAAGGCATGCGCAACTCCTTCAGAGTCTTCCATCGGGGTGCAAGCTGAATCAGTTGCTCACGAGGAATGTCAACCGCGTTGACTTCCGGCCTGAGATTAGCGTTAACAAACCGCGAAACCAAGAGGCGCAAGTTACTTGAGGTTGAGACAAGGTAACCAAGGTAAAGAGGAAATCAGAGGGAGTGTCTTTCGATCCAACAAGTGACGTTCCTTCACCACAGTGATGATGCGTTCACACACTTCAGCAGGTAACCTTTGGAAGGTCCTGTTGTGGAGGTGAGCGGATGAGAGGGAAGTGCAAGTGAAGGAACCTTTCAAAGTGAGATTGCCATTCGAGGGAATGAAAGATGGTTTCCACACTGAGGGAAAAGAGGCTTGCCACCCTGAAGAGAGACATCTTCTTCGCCTGCGTTGCTTGCAAACCTGGATTGTTTGCGCGAAGCTGTTCTGTAAAAATTCTGATTGCGTTTCACACACCTTCTCTGAAGCCACTACGGGTCACGGACACATCCCGGAAAGAATACGAACGTCTATCTATTCTCTAGAATGGTACCAAGTGTCTCACAAGCTAAACAGCTAGTAAAACACCTTTCACTCTCCGATCACTCCTCTGAGATGGATTGCTCTACCTTGCCTTCTTTCAGAAATTACCTTAACCTGGAGTAACCGTTTTTAACTTCTGTTTTCGGCCTCTCTCGGCATACGCACGGCGAATGGAGAGTTCAGCCGTGTAGAGAAAACTGTGCTGACCCAATCTGTATTATTAGCAAAGCTAAAAGGAAAAGCAATTTCATTCGTTTATCGTTGCAGCCTGGTTCTGTTTGATCGCAATCAATTGACAAGCAAAATGCACGCCGTACGCAAGCTCGCCTTGGTAGCCCTGTTGCTGGCTTACCTTGTATCCGGCACTGCCGCTGGCTACGCTCGCACCTTTGCAGACAGCTCCCTTGGCACCCGCGTCTTCGTAGACCAGCTGCCTGATGGTACAGCTTTTTGTTGGTTTTTTTCTCCCCCTTCCTCAAATCCGTTTTCTCATCAACAGGCATGTCGCAAGCACAAATGAACTTCACGGCTACTCACTATGTTGGTACCCAAAAGATGACTTCTGACTGGGCAACGCAAATCCGTCAGCTGAACTCAAACTTTATCATCCTCCACTACCAATTGGCGGTAGGAGCTGGGCCTGTTCCTTTCCTCGTGGGGGTAGTTCTTTTGTTTTAAACTTGGCGATTGAAGAGAAATTATTTACCCGCGTTCCTTCCCTTCGGCCTGAGAACAGAATAGCTGGGTAAATGATTTCAATGTCGTTAACCAGACCGAGAGCTGGTTCTTGCACACTGAATTCAACCCCACCGCGTGGCTCGAACAACCGACGTATACCTGGTACATCATGAACATATCTGATCTCTCATCCAATGTAAGTCACCGCGTCTTACTCAAGAAAGCACTACTTCCTTACCCACCCGCCTAAAAAGGGCTGGCCAAACTATTGGGTCACGACCGCTATCCAGAGGGTTGGACTCAATCAGGACGATGGAGTTTTCGCCGATTCTTATACCCAAGACATCCTTATCGGTCAGGAAATGCCTCTCATTCCCTGGTTCGAGTTTGCCGCAAACTGCACCGCCAATTGGATTCCCCTCCTCAACGCCTATGGGAAGTATTGCCACGATGCTCTCAGCGCAGCCGGGATTTACTACATTCCTAATATGGGCGGACTAGTCACAAGTTGGGATACTACCAATTATGGAATAGGCGATGGGGCAATGAACGAAGGATTTTGCCGCATCTCACCTAATAATTACTACGCAGCTAGGTATGTATATGCACATGCGTTGCTATGGCTATACCTACCTCACTCCCTCAATCACTTCTAGCGACTGGCAATTGGAGATGAATAGAGTGCTCGCGCTGGCAGTTGGCAACAAGATAGTTATCGCCCAAACGCCTACCAGCGATAACGTCACCGACAGGTTCTTCGTATTCGGCACCTACTTGCTCACCAAGGGCAAGCAATCATACATCAACATGCTCAGCCCCGATGGAACAAGCCTGAATTGGTGGCCGGACTATGACATAGACTTGGGGGTCTACTCCTCGCCACCTCCATCATCGATTTCCAACCTATTGGACAATGCCAGCGGTGCCTATGTGCGCGCATACGCCAAAGGCAATGTCTATGTGAACCCTGACTCCAGTCCCCTTACCATCCAGCTAACTGGCACCTGGTGAGTTCAAAAAAGTTATTCCGGGACTAATTTTAACTTTGTCCATTATAAGGCACCAAATTAGTGCGAACCAGCTGAATGGAGGAGGCGATATTGGCTCCGATGGACTGGCGACAGGGTCCTACACATCGATTCCTGTCTCGGGCACTGTCACAATGCCCGGTTACAGCACCCTCATTCTCCTAAGCGAGGCACAATCGGGAGGAAATGGCAGCGGCGGCAACGGAAGCAGCAGTAGCAGTGGCGGCGCCTCCTCCAGCAGTGCGGCGTCTAGGACTGAGTCATTCTGGCTTTAGTGAGGGGGAATAATAACGAAACAATACTCTGCTTTATTTAAACTTGTTTATTTTTTATTTATTTATTTTTACTTTTATGTCACATAAAAGTGTACTTTGTACTTTTATTTTATTTATTATTTTATGTTTAGTTGTTTATTTATTCGTCCAATTAATACAGGCAAGAAGAACAAGAAACGCGGCAGCAAACTCAACCAACCACAAGCAACAAAAAAAAGAATCAACACAAAATTAGTAGTAGCTTGTTCGTTGATAGTGCCTCAACTGGGCTCGCACAGACAAGTCGTATGGACCCTGTTCGTCCCACGTTTCCAGCAACACCCCTGCTCGTGGATAAATTGAAAGAGAGCCCACTATTGAACCGCCGATCCAAGTCAGCAATCCCACCTCGGCTACATGTAGAGAGATTCGAATTAGTATTATTATTGCTTGTTTTGAGAGAGCATACTTCCTATACGTACCCGAATTCAACGATGAGCGGTTGTGTTTTTCTTCAGAAACTATTGACAGGTCCTTGATTTCTGGGTATGAATTGCCTATCAGGTGCCGAAATTCTCCAGACAGCCGTTCGGGCAAGGTCGGGTAGGCACTGTTTCCTCCAACCACAAATATTTGAGCTGAAGAATAAACAGAGACGATTTGTCGAGGTTAATGCAACGCACCAATGAGAGGGTAAGATTGTGCGTACAAAAAACAGTAGAGCGCCAATCAGCGTTGGTAAGTTTGAGGGCATCATATAGCATCCGAGGAAGTGAAGGATAGTCTACATCAGCCAGCTGAGGATTGAACATGATCTCTTCGTGTGGATATAGATAAGGATTGGCACAAGAAGGGATGTAGTCGTTACCTGGGGGACGTTGGAGACAAGTTTGATCAAGATAAAGGTTCCTGCCATCCGGAAGAGCGTAACACTTCACATCTTGCTTTGCAGCAGCGATACTCTCTAGTGAATTACTGTTGTAGGTGGTAGGGGACAACATGCACAGATCTTCTTTGATGGCGGTAGCGATCTGCTTGCCTTCACTGGAGGCAGCCAAGTTGATCGGAGGGTTGCCTTTTTTAAAAAATAAATGAATAAAAACAAGAATATAAATGAAGACAGCTAAAATACCTCGAAGCATGATCTGTCTAATCAGATGCTTAGTTACATCGGAGCCTCCGAAATCAAGTTGCTGTACAGCAGCCAATTTAAAGTAGCCCTCGAACAGGGGCGCGACCGTGGTAACTCCTTGAATAGATATGGATTAGTTACGACAAAAAAAACTTGGAAGGAAAATGCATACCGTCACCCATCTCAACAACGCATGCGGTAGTCCGGCCTAATGCATAAGCCGAGAGCACGCAGGATGGATGCACAGCAAAATGAAATGCTTGAAATTTTTCGAAGAGTATTTCCATCTTTTTAAGCGTCTCTTCGATCGGCACGTTAACGTGTTCGGTCAACACGACTGAGTCGGGCAGATTCCAGTCTCCGATATATTCTACGAGCTTTTCCCATTCGTCCCAATTACGCACGTGTCCTCTTTTGATCGGGTAGGTGAGAGACAATATTTCTCTTCTCGCTTGAGCTTCCCTACTCACGTAGCTTTATCCAAATAAGTGTAAGTATTTTTTTCAATATATTACCCACAGGTTCACCTGTCGCGATCCAAATTAGGAAATACAGCGGATCCCTTCCGCTTATAGCCAATAACTGAAGGAATCTAGGTACATTTTAGCCATAAATAGGGAAGTAGTAAAGTACCGTTAGCTTTGGTAAGTCATCTCCTGCATAGCCTGCCCGTAAAGCACTCGACCCAAAATCCAGTACTCTGGCGAAATCTTGATATCAAAGGGGGGGGGGTAAGAATTTAAAAACACAAAAAGTACAGAATGTACAATCTATGCGATCATCAGGGACTTGTCGAGGATGAAATTCGCATTTGGGTGTTCGCTTTTTGATGTTTTGTTGCAGGCCATGCACTATCCTTTTATCGCACCTGAGCTTCCGCAGCCTCTTACATACTATGGTGTCTTTACTCGCCACTGTAAGAAACAGTACAAATTAACTTTAGCAAGACAGAATCATAAAAAAGGATATACTTACCTTCAGCGGTTACGACACCCAGTGACAACGACCTCACAACAGAGGACTCGACGGACGGGGTTCCATTCCCTCTAAGCTTTAGCTTCTCCAGGTTCGGGCATTCTCTCTCAGTGACTCGCAGATTGGCTGTTTCGGTGTATTTGAGCTTCAGTTTTTTCAAGCGCTTGCCGCTATGCCGCAAATAATCCGGCAGGTTCATTGGATCTGTTTGAAATTTGTTTGGTTGGTAAGAATAAACCGAATTAAAAAAGTAGACATAACCATCAAGTCGGATACTAAGATATTCCAAATTAGGGCATTGAAGGGCTGAGATACACGATGCGCGCATAGGGGCTCGAATCTTCAACGAGATCAAACTATTAGACTCCAGCCGCAAAGCGCCACCGTCGCACGAGGCGTCCTTCTTCGCCCCGATAGTGAGGCGAAGTAGCTGGCGGCAATTCAACACCACCGCTTCCAAGAACTCGTGCGAGAAAAACTTGCAATCGAATACCAAGGTTCGAAGCCATGTCGACACCTTAATAATTTACTGTATTCAGTAATGATGCCTCAGTAACTAGGGTAAGCGCTACCTGATGAAGTGAGGAGAGGAACTCGATGGGGAAAAAAGCCAGTTCAAGGTGGGCCAAATGAGGTAGATCTAGTCCTGCCGCTTTGTTTTCGATTGGCACATCGGGAATCTTCGCAGGCCGCCAAACAAGCGATCGGAGTTTAGGACATCCTTCGACCAATCGCTCGATCAGGAGCTCATAGAAGGCGATCGGTAGCTCGGTCGGATATTCTCCATCGGACACCTCGAGAATCTCCAACTGCGGACACATGAGAGAGGGTGCTGCAGGACACTTGTTGAGCTGGAGGTTGCGGAGAGTGCGCGAGTGAAACATAGGAGAGCGTAGGAGGGTGCAAGACTGCAGTGCGATGGTGTCGATAGAGGGAAGCTCTTGCCAGGACTGAATGCCTTCGTCGGTCAGCGAAGACAACCCGTCACACGTTATAGTGGTGAGGGCGGTGCAACAGGCATCAAGGGTGATCGAAGTGACAGCAAGGCAGTTGCGCATGACAAGGCTATGAATATTCTCACAGGAGATTGTTGGATTGATAAGCTGCATGCCATTCGTTGGCAGACGACCGACCGCATCTTTATAAAATTCCACCGTCAGCTCCTCAAGCAGCGGCGCCCCTGTGGCAAAGAAAACATAAGAAGATGAAGAGAGAGAAAGAGAGCGAGAGCGAGAGAGAGAGGGAGAGAGCGAGAGAGAGAGAGAGAAATGAGAGAGAGAGAGAGAGAGAAAGAGAGAGAGAAGAGAGCGAGAGAGAGAGAGAGAGAGAGAGAGAGAGAGGAGAGAAAGAGAGAAAGAAAGAGAGAAAAAGAAAGAGAGAAAAAGAAAGAAAGAAAGAGAGAGAGAGAGAGAGAGAGAGAGAGAGTCACCTGCTAACAGTGCGTGTAAGTTGGAATCGTTCAGATCATTGCTCAACAGCTGCAACCGAACAAGGGCAGGACAGCGCAGGTATATGTCACGCATAGCTAGGAAATCGGTGTTCCTCAGTGTGAAATTACGTAGGGTTGTGTGCTTTATCCCCCTGTCTTGGCAGTCGTTGGATAGGATAGGAGCAGAGGAAGGGCAGAGGCTGACATCTAGAGTCAAGAGACCTGGCCAAGTCTTCATCCAAGTCTGTACATCTTCAATAGGCACTGTTCCCGGAAACAGACCCAGCTCTCTTAAGTCGATCTCATTTATAGCCGTACTCGACTCGCTTTCTGAACTCGGAAGTAGTACGAGAGGAGGATATTGGCGATTGAAATGGTATCGTTGTTCCTCAAACTTTGGAATGATGTTGTTGAAGACTTGCAGATTCGGAAACGAAGCGCGAAGGCTCAATGGATCCACAAGAAGCTGCTTCAAATGTAATTCCTGAAGCGAGGTAGACTAAAAATAGTTGGGGCAGTCAGCAGGTTAGGGCATCAACTTATTTCGAAGAAATTAATTTAAAGGCTAGGAAGGTTCTTACCGCCCAGGTAACATTATCCTCCACACTCTGGTCCAACCGTAAGAATTGCAACCGCGGAAACCGCTTCAGAATGTATTCGCCTACGAATCCCGCTGGTAAATTGCAATCCCTAATAAATTAGCCACGTCAAAACGAAGACTGTAGGGGAGGCTTTTCTACCTTGAGAGCGTAAGAGATGCAAGCCCCTCTTTACAGAGCTCAGTGGCCTTTTTGAAGTTGTCAACCAACTTGCACGTGCCGAAAAATGCGGTCCTCAGAGACAATTCCACGAGGGTTTGAGGCAGTTCCACCGCGCAGTCTTCCGACCTAATCTTCAACACGCGCAATCGCGGGCATGCTTTGAGCGTTTCGGCAAGCAGTGCGTCTCGGATTGACATGAGCGATAAGTCTGTGGATACAAAAAGCATGAGAAAAGGCTCGAGACGCGATCATGTACCTAAATGTACGAGGGATGCGGAACAAGGTTGGACTATTCGCGGCAGAGCGCTGGACTTCCACACTGCGCGAGAAGGCCATCGAAGCATCGATATACCGGGAAGCAGATGGGCCAGAGCGTTCCTCTTTTCTTTTTTGGGGCCTAGCACGAGGAACTGACGTAGAATGAGCTCCTTTAATTCTTCAGGCAAACGTTGAAGACCCGTCGCAAACTCTGACAGTCGTTTCGCAATATGCACAGACACCAACTCGGCCAATGGAGGGGGCTGTTGCTCTTTCATTTT
>Ga0209935_1004064_pt1 | contig 13946 bp, 10 predicted proteins | sample ThiBio_1000_plan_2_FD_183958 | JGI IMG/M metagenome (GOLD analysis project Ga0209935, IMG submission 183958) | Wastewater bioreactor microbial communities from Cape Town, South Africa - Thiocy_cont_1000_plan (SPAdes) | ecosystem: Engineered > Bioreactor > Thiocyanate-remediating >... | reverse complement strand
AGGTTATCGATTGGTCCTCGAACAGTCTCGATATCAATCCGGTGGAGAATTTATGGGCAATCATCGAACGTCGTATAGAAAAACGAAAACCAGGAAATATCGAAGAATTAAACAATTTTTTACACGAGAATGGAATAATATTGATATAAATCTCCTAAGTCATTTGGTGAACTCAATGAAAACAAGATGTTTAGCTTTAATCGAATCAAAAGGAGAAAGAATTAATTCTTAACTGTGATACTTTTGTACATTGAACATTGCTCTATCATTGTATATATTTGGTTTTTTTATTGATCATTCATTGGTTCTTAAACAAATGAAATACTGAAGGCAAGGACTTTTGCACTCCACTGTATACGTATATATATGTGTGTGTTTCTGTTCTCTCTCTCTGATCTTTGTCTCTCTTCACTTGTCCTGGTTGTTTCTGTTTTCCTTCTGTGTTACTGTAGTTTTCTGTAGTGTGTTTATTTGTTACAAATAAACTGTGATCTCTTCACATACACACACACCTACACAACTAACAATGCGTACACTAGGAAGTGAGAAAATTGTCTATGGGTACACTAGGATGTAACAAAATTATCAGGTATTTTTATTTATTACGCGTTTTACGACAAACGTATTCATTAACAAATAAATAACAACAAAATTACAGACTCGCATAATCTATTCAGCTACTGTATAATTCGTACATGTTTCTGTCTACAAAACTTCATTTTTGTTTTTTCTTGTACTCGACAATCAATGTGTCGCTATTCATATATTTTTTAATAACAAGTACTATTTAAAATAATATTTTCGATAAATTAATTTAAAATATCATTCAAGAAAATCTGTTACAAAGGCAATGAGTGTTTACGCTCTGACTGTATGTGAAATAGCTGAATGTATTTCGCCTTCATCCTCATCTTATAGGATATAGCCGAGTGCTTCTTGTTCACCTGCGCTGAAGAATATCTACTTTAGATGTCACGAAGTATATAACTTTGGAAAATAGTGATTTATTGATTCGTCTTGAATTTGTTTTATTTGAGAAGTTGCATAAAACTGGATGAATAGAAACGGAGAATAAATGTTATTTACCTAGACCAATAGTTGGATAGTTGAAGTTGCAACTATTGAATTTTAATAGTTGAATGGTTGGAGAACTAGTTTAAAAGTTGTAACAACTATACGACTTATATATGGATATGGCTGCAACAAAAATTGATGATGGTCGCGATGCTAATAAATAGACCAGTCAATATTGTATTCTTTATGAATGACTTCAATTTTGATTTCAACAGTATCTATTTATTGCACATAGATCTTTTTTTTGTTCACACCCAATTGTATCACACACATAATTACACTCCTTGAGCACACTACATTATTACTCTCCTTGAGCACACTACATTATTACTCTTTTCTTCGTACACACTCTCTCTCTATGTATATACGGTTATTACACGCATGTATCGATACTCATCGATAGAGGTTATCACATACAAGTGACATTAATTAAATAGTGCTACGATGTAAGAGTTGTGTGCCTATTAGCACAAAGACTACCTGAGAATGATTTTTAGAAATTTTTCATGTTTTAAAGACATATACAGAGGACGATTTTCATAGGTTTTTAACAACTACCTGTGCCAAGAACAAACAAATCGAAGAATTAAGAAGATGATCAATGAGGCAGAATGAATTAATGAAGAAAGAAAAGAAACACTCAATGATAGAGAGAAGTTCATTCACACCTCAAGACAACAGAACGAGCAAAATTAATGAAGCGGAAAAGAACAAATAAAGACATTCACACATGGTGTGCCTCAGTCGAACAGTTGACGTCGTTCATCGAGATTTGTAATGCTAATCGTGTTACATTGTTTAAATCTGAAACAACAGATTGACTTATCGTTATATGATCTCATTTCCATTACCTTTCTCATGAATTCTTTGTTAGATTTATATGTGCAACATGTTCTCTCTCTTCTCTCTCTACGTATAAATACCTAGAGTCAATCGAACATAGAGCAGTCAACCAGTCAATCGAACTTTCAGTTCAATTGAAGTTAGATCAGTTCAGTGATTGACTCACATACTATTACATTCTTTCTACACATGTTAATCTTTCTATTCGTATAACTTTTATCTTATCAATAAAATATTGATTGTATACTTGGAGTAAACAATCAAACCAAACTCATTGTCAACTCAATAGTCAAGAATTCAGCAAACGAATAATCAGCTTTTTTCGTTACACTATTGTAACGAATCTTGAAAGATGAAATGATGGAAAAATCAATTCGCTACATGAGACGAAATGGAGAAGTAGCGTACCGCCACTCTCAGTATGAGATGTTTATTTCACTACTTCATGATTCCAAATTGTGCATTCTCACTAGAGGCGGCGCCAGGAATTTCAGTCTGGGGGGGCTCAGCCCCCGACTTTCCAAAATATTGATAAATATAGTGAATATGTTTCGGATTGTGTGATGCGGTTAAAAATATTGCTTAGTTCTTACGATAAAAATACACACTTAGATATAAAAAATCAACGATCTTTATTTGTAAAATGTAAAAAAATGCATTGGATATTGGAATCAGTTCATTTAAAAACTCAATCACATCATGAATGTTTTTACTTTGAAGCATGGGTTTAATAACAATAAATCTGTTCTTCAGCGCATTAAAGTCGATATTAGTATGACGACTGAATTCTTCTACATGATCAACATTTAAGAAATTTGTGCTTTCAGGATAAACAGTGGAAATGCTTTTTAACAATGACAGAGTTTTTGTTGAAAATCTATCGTTCAATTCTACGAGCATACAATCAATTAAAGGAAAATAAATTCGATTCATATAATCCTTCGATGATGATATAATCTCACGTTGGTCAACCGTCGAATTCATAATGAATTGCTCAAATCGAGCCGGAAGTTTTGTTACACGACACGATGTGCTGATACCGATTGGTATCGATTTTCTTTCAAAACTCTCGTTGAAAGAAGCAGTTGTACAAAGAAAAGACGATGATGTGTTAGAAATAATATCATTTGTATTTTGATCAGCAGTAGAGAACGAAGGAGGAGCCAAAGAAGCAGGATCCAATGTTTCACTTTCAGATGGTGAGAATAAAATTGGAATAAGAACATTCGATTCGTCTTGTTCTTCATCATTACGCGACTTTTTGTTCGAAGATGTAAAGAAGGATTCAATAGTTCGACGTTTATCTGGATTCATTTTCAAATAAAAGATTATCGTGAAACCACAAGAACAGAAAAGAAACATGTTTTGATTCGAAATATATGGATGACCAATACGAAATTAAATGAAATTCAAATTTTCTTTACAGTAGAGAGAGCGACATCGCTGATAAATCATATACATTTTCAAAACCTTTTAAAAAAATTCTGGGGGGGCTCAGCCCCTTGTAGCCCCCCCTTGGCGCCGCCACTAATTCTCACTTCATCAACATTTCGAATTCAAAGACGATTAAGTTATGATCAATAGGCATTCCACACTTTGTCCATATTACACAAGTCGAGTATTGTTATAAATCCAGAACATACGGCTTATTCAGACACTGCCTCGTTTTCATTTTTTCATTTATAAATAAATACGAAACGCGTCGGCGAAATTTATAATCTGCATTTAAGATATTACTAGCACGAAGCAATATATTTCATTTTTGATACCAAGACAATTGATTGCTGAAAAGCAAGAGTTGAGACTAGCAGTTTACCTGTTTGTATTGGTTTTACTCGTGTCGTAGATTCATTTACTATTGTCAATTTCTAATTAATTGACAGCAAAGTAAAGATTATTTTTCAAATATAGAATAATCATTCAAACTATCTAATGAGATCCGTGAAAATCGGACGAGTATGTATTCGATCTATTTGTTATTACTTCATTTAAACGTTTTCGTTGTTTTTTTTATAGATATTTATCGTCATAGTTTGTTTCAAATCTTTTTATTGATCATTATTAACTTAATCGAAAGTCTTTCAAATAAATAGTTATCAGTTCAAGAATTTTCTTCTTTCTAAAGAATAATCGAATCAATCTTTTCATCAGAGTTCAAACTGACTATTCTAATATTCCAAACCAATTGACATTCCATTTCTGTGTAACACTCTCACTAAGTACTATTGTGTTATTTATACCCCAAATACTCCAAAATGATCGAGCATAAATCCTGAACGATGATCGTGTTGCACTATAAATCGCACCATAGCCCATCAAATCCCAGTGTGCTGCATTACCAGCTATACTAGTGAAATAAAGTGGAGTCGAATTGAAAGTACAATTGCTGGTATCGATATTCATCATAATTCCTGCGTCAACGTATAGTGTCCACAAAGTATAAGGAGAAACACCCGAACAAGAATATGGTGTTTTGGTCGGATTGGATGAATTAGTTTGATTGTATGGCAGTTGAGCTAATTTATTTCATAGAAAAACAAAGTATTCAGAAAATTTTATTTTGTATCATACTGTACTTTGTAGACCTTTTCTAATTTCATTGAGAGATAACAACTTTATAGTCAAAATATTTATCGTAAAACCAGAAAATGTCAGCTTTTTTTTATAGGGATATCAATGTTTAATCGAGATTTATTTTCTGAATACTCTGTGACATTTTCGTTGAAGATCCATTTAACTACTCTGCTATGTCGATACATTTCACTACTGGTTAGAGCTAGAGAGTTGAAATTTTCAGAGACCAAAGATCTTCATTAGATAGATGTATAGTCAAATTTCGAGTCTTCTAGGTCAAATAAAAGTACGGAAAACATGGGCGACAAATTATCCTCAGTTATTATGGAATATCCTTTATATTTATATTTCTCACCAATCGTAGTTGTTGTTGTTGTTGTAACTTTTGTCGACGTAGGCATTATTATCAAAGCGATGAGTACCGCATTAAGTCCCAAGATAATGAAAGTAAGAAGAGACAATAAACAACAGACAAGTAAAGGTCGACGACAAATCGAATTAAGACATCTAATTAAGAAATATCGAAAGTTTGATAAGAACAGAACAATAGTAAACAATTATTTACCCGAGCTTCTTATTTCTGTTTGATGTTGGACGATGCATATCCAGAGGATACATTCTTGGGGTTAAAACGGGTCGCCCGGTCCTGCGGACCGGGCTCGCCCGTTATTTTATTTAAATTTAATCTGCTTGATATCTATCATGAACAAATGAAATTAATGGTAAATTTTACAAAAGAAAAATTTTCGAGTTCTACTATGAAATATGATTGACAGAGGAAATATGCGGAAAAATGTCTTCGGTGATTGCCATTACAGATGGCAGCTTTTCAATGCTCATACTCTTTCTAGTTCAACTATATTCAGTAAAGTAAGATTTACGAAAATCGAAAGTAATCTTTATAGAAAATAGCAAATATTAACACATAGTTTATTGTTTTCAAAAATAACTTATTTATCATATATTTCTGTCTCAAGAATATGACTAAAAAATTCCCTTCGAGACATACTTCGTTATTCATTTCTTCACTTCCATTCCCAGTTGCTCGAGATATGAATCCATGACGTTGATAGCGAGCCGTCAAAATTGTTGACATCTGTAAAGAAAATAAAGAGAAAAATTGAATAATCTATATGCTTTAAAGAATCTAACCGAGAACAAATTCTCGTTAGGACCGATAGGTTCATTGCTCTCCGGATGAATAACATTTTTCCGTGGTCGGGTGGACGAATAAAAAATATCAGAATTTTGCATGTCTTTTCACCGATGAATGATGATTGTAATACAATGAGACCGTATCCTGTCGTCTTTTATAAGAAAATGAGGGTTTCATTTCATTTTCTGCGTTAGCAGAATGGACGGGTGATAATTATACAATGTATAGGCTTCTTCCGAATTACTTTATAGATGCTGTACGAAGTTATTTTCTATGCCTGTATGTAGCGATCAGGTTTCATCAAAAAAAAATTAATTAAGTTTTTTTTCAGGGTAGACCCACTCTGTTTTTTTTATTATTTGCCCTTTACCCATGCAGACAAGAAAACGGCACAACGCTGTTTCAATGTGTTAACCGTGGAAATTCTTAAGTAACGAATTTTCATACATTAAACTTATCAAGTAAACGTATAAATGTGTTTGAACATATGATATGATCGTTCAGCCAAATAAAAGATATATGACATGCAAATAATATATTCTTATGATCTTAAATCTTTATGAAGACAAAAAAATAAAAACTACAGCTCATAGCATTATGTGCTGCCACTTCGATTAGGATATTGAAGAAAAAAACATTGAATTAGGTGTCGGAGGAAAAATTAACACTAACTCCACGTCGAAAAGCAAGCTTTTGAATTACCTCCATAAAACTAATGCTAATCGAACCATTTTTTATGTACATTAAGGATACGAATTTTTTGTTTTTATCTACAAAATAATGGAAATAGTGAAAACTGCTCTAAATTTTTGTCCGCTACTTTAGAGCTTTGATAGAGCTGAGAGAATTATTATATAACGGAAAAATTTAGATATATTAATTAGAGCCAAAACTTCAGCACACTATGCACGTTTACGATGAAATGCATTTTTGTTTTCTATAGAACGAAACACCGCTACTCGATAGTTATTCTCAGTTATCATTTTGCTTCACAAACATTAGAAACAGAAAACATTTGTGCTAGATGAAGGTAGAACAAACAAAATTAAATGTCGCTCACTTAAAATATATTTCAGAACATACGATATTTTCTTTCTATTTCGATGAAATGAAGCGGAAATAACACAGTGTTCAACAAACTTCAAAAATGATAAATAAACGTTTATTCCATATACCGGACAAAATCCAATACATAATATGAATTAACCACTATTAATACTACTCCCGCATCCCAAAAAATATTAGTATGTATTTAAAAGTAAAAAAAAAACTACGAAAATTGACGATTTCGCCGAAAAAATGTTTGTATGATTTAAAATAATGCTTCAGAACACCATCAATCATCATCACCTGCATTGTTCTAAAAGCCAATAGCTACAAAAAACAAATTATCACAAAAGATGAACTAATATATACAAAAAATCACACTTACGCGTTGATGATACTTTCTTGAAACCTAACAAAGACACTGAAACGTAGTACGAACCAGTATACGAACTACTAAGTTCAATCAGCATGCTTCCAACAGACCAAGTCAATGGATTATATGTTCGAACTTGAGCTGTACGACTACTCGAATAGCGAGCACCGCTGAAGAAGTTGAATGCACTTAGCCATGGTAATTCGATGCTACCACTTGGTGATGCGAATCCCAAGACACCGAGAATACTGAGAGTCAAAGCATATTTGAATCGAAATCCACCCGAAACACCAGCCGTTCCTAATGTCAATGTGGCACCAGATTCAACTACTATTTCTTTGAAGTTCATATCAAGCAATCCATTGAGCTCAGCTGTTGTTATCACATAACCACTTGGAATATATAAACTACATGCATGAAGCAGAGTACATAGACTTGTTGATGGAATCACTCCACCGGCCCATGTTGATTTTGATAAGAAACCACCTGATGCAGTGGCAATGAAGGAAGCTGTCCCGAAGCTTCTGATCGATCCACTGAGCAAAACTATAAAAGTGAACGGGCCTGAAAATTTCGAGCCCAATTTGTAGCTTGCACCAAGACTACCACTTGCTGGCAAAGTTTTGTAATAGTATGCAACACTACCACTACCCAAAAATGATCCGCCTGAGTAGAAGTTGAAATATGAACCAGCTAGAAAATATAATCTATGAAGAGATGTCTGATCCTTGAACGAGCCAGTAGCTTGCACGACGATATTGATAGCGTATTTAAAAGCACAACCGCCAGTTGATGAAACAACGAATGATCCTCCAATAGTCAGTGTTGTTACTTGATAGGTGAAGATCTCACCTGTGAATGTTACAGTGAATCCCGACGGAATAATAACCGTGCATTTTCCTGATGGCACAGTTCCACTTTTCCATATTTTAGCATCGGCGAAACTGCCTGACTTGATAACTGTCCAAACAGAACCCGTACTTGGTTTTGCAGTGGTCGTCGTTACTGATGGAATTGCTGTCACTTCTAGTAACAAAATTGACTACAATGAACACAATAATTTGTAATAAGCCGTCACACTTACCAGTTTTTGATATTGTCTTTACACCGAGGAGAGACACACCACAAAAGAATGCGCTTTTATATGAAGCACTAAGACTTAACAGCATACTTCCGACAGTCCAACTCGACGGATTGTATGTTCGAACTTGACATGTACGACTACTTGAAAAGCTAGCACCGCTAAAGAAGTTGAATGCACAACCCCATGGTAGTTCGATGCTACCACTTGGTGACGCGAATCCCAAAATACCACGAATATTAAAAGTGAAGCGATATTTAAATCGGAACCCTCCTGAGAGACCGGCTGTGCCTAATGAAAATGTCGCACCCGAATCAACTGATATTTCATTGAAGTTGATATCAAGTGTACCCTTGAGTTCAGCTGTTGTGACTGCACAGCCTTTTGGAATATATAAACGACATCCTAATAAACTACATAGGCTTGCTGATGGTACCAATCCGCCGAACCATGTTGATTTTGATAAGAAGCCACCAGATCCACTAGCGATGAATGTGAGTGATGCGAAGTTTTTGATCTCTCCACTGAGTGAAATGAGAAATGTGAACGGGCCAGAAAATTTCGAGCCGAGTGTGTATTTTGCACCGAAACTACCACTAGCAGGTAGAGTTTTGTAATAGTATGCAATGGTACCGCTACCGACAAATGACGCACCCGAATAAAAGCTGCAAAATGAACCGCCAAGAAAATATATTTTATGTTGAGATGATTGATCTTTGAATGAGCCAGTAGCTTCGACAACAATACTGATAGCATACTTAAATGTGATGCTGGTGGTTGATGAGAACACAAATGTTCCTCCAATAGTCAGTGTTGTTACTTGATAGGTGAAGATATCACCTGTGAATGTCACAGTGAATCCCGACGGAATAATAACTGTGCATTTTCCTGATGGTACAGTTCCACTTTTCCATATTTTAGCGTCGGTGAAACTGCCTGATTTGATAACTGTCCAAACTGTAGTCGTGGGTGCTTTCGTAGTTGTGACTGCTTTTGTTGTGGGTGCTTTTGTTGTGGTGCGTACCACAGCAGTTGTGCCACCTGGCGGAACTGCTGTCACATCTAGTGAAAAGAGAATTGATTTTTACAAACAGAATAATGTAGGATAAAAAGTGACACTTACAAGTTGTTGAAATAGTTTTGACACCAGTCAAGGAGACAGAAACGAAGAATGAGCTTTTATATGTACTACTAAGAGTTAGGAGTGTCGCTGTTACGCTCGTACTCGATGGATTGTATGATTGAATTTGACATGTAAGTTTACTTGAGAAGCTAGCACCGCTGAAGAAGTTGAATGCACAACCCCATGGCAATTGGATGTTACCGCCTGATGCAGCGAATCCCAAAATACCACGAATAGTGAAAGTAAAGCTATATTTGAATTGAAATCCAGCAGAGAGACCAGCCGTTCCTAATGAAAATGTCGCACCCGAATCAACTACAATTTCATTGAAGTTGATGTCAAATTTGCCCTTGAGATCAGCTGTTGTTAATGCACAACCACTGGGAATATATAAGGTGCATGGTTTGAGTGAAGTGCATAGACTTGATGTTGGGACACAGGCACCTAACCATGTGGATTTTGCGGTGAAAGCACCTGATTTGGCGACTATGTATGTAGATGATCCGGAGTTGTTTACATTTCCGGCGTTTGTACTTATAAAAGTGAATGGTCCAGTAAATTTTGAGCCAAATTTGACGTTTGATCCAGCACTACCACTGGCAGGTATAGTTAAATATGTATATGCAACGGTACCACTGCCAACAAATGATGCACCTGAATAGAAGATGAATGATGAACCGGGAAGAAAATATAATTTATGTTGCGATGATTGATCTTTGAACGAGCCACTAGCTTCGACTACAATACTGATAGCATATTTAAATGTGATGCTGGTGGTTGATGAAACGACGAATGACCCTTGGACTATGAGCTTCGGTACTTGAACGCTAAATAGTTCTCCAGTGAATGTGACGGTGAATCCAGACGGGATAACAATGGAGCATTTTCCTGATGGTACAGTTCCACTTTTCCATATTTTAGCGTCACTGAAGCTGCCTGACTTAACTGCTGTGCAAAATGAAACCGTGGTTGTCGTTGATGTGGCACGTTTTTTGATATTTGATCCTACAGTCTCATCTTCAGCTTCTCTTATAGTTTTGAATGTGGCTTGTGCTGGACGTAGGAAAAAATATATGCGTTTTGGTATATATATAGAAAAAGAAGCAGTTTACTTTGCTGAAGTATTTCTGAGAATACTAACGTGGTTGAGGATACTTGGGTTCCGAATTGTTCGTTAGCGGTAACTAACAAAACGTTTAAAAGCGTGCCAGTTTTTTTAATGTTGTTATTTATGCGTTGTCTAGCAGACGAACGACAATCTTGGGATAAACAGTTTTCTTTATATTTGTATTCGCAATGAAATACAACTTCAGTTGTTATATCACGACGGTAAGGATCGTATGTTCTAAGAGAAAATCTTGTTTAATCTTTACTTTCAATAATAAACTCCTTACAAATGACGACGACGACGTAAAAAAGTTGTCTGAGACGTGCCATATGTTATTTTAATACCTTCATCTGGCGATGACATACCTTGATTGATCTGTAATTAATATTAAGAAAACATCGATTCATTAACTAATTGTTGGTTTTCGTTGAGCAGTAATATGAATACTTACCCGTTGTTCGATTTCGGACAAGCTTTGAAGTTCGTTGAAGGAGCCAGTGAGACTTGTACTTTCATTGACAAATGATAGATATCGAAGATAAAAGACATCGTTATCAACTAATAATATAGGAAAGTAGCAAACCAATTTGTGGAAATGTATTCGTTCATTTCAATTATTTACATACCGATATTGGTTACTGTTACTGGTTTACCGGATAAATAGGTATTTATGATTGAAAGAACAAATGTTGATGCACTCAAGACACCTACTAAACCAAGACAACATACAGCTAAGAATAGCCATGAACGTCTATATTCAAATCTGTATTTACACAATAAATGCAAACTTTGCACATACTTTGATTCAGTTGGAACAGCAAATGCTTCTGCTGGTCGCTTATACATTTGATTTTGCCTTTAAGTTCGTATAACAAAATAATGTAATCTGTATAATATTTATTGCTGTTCGAACGTATTCAGTCTCACTGAAACTATCACACGAAAATGTATCCGCTTATATATGACTACTGTAGCCCTTCAGTCGCATTCAAGAACGAGCGGGGGTAAAATGGGATAAATCGAAAACAACAAAACGCAATAAAGCATAACGATTGACGCATACAGATAAAACAAACGATGACCTATTTTCAACGTTCGTTCTTTCTGATAGAAGTACAAATAATGTACATGAATAGGCACATTCAAAGCCAACATTCATATTTTCCTCTTTTCGACGATCGGTAAATACGCATCAATTATGCATACCTACAAACAAAAGATGATGATGTATCTCTATCTCTATTATTACATTCATTTGAGAGAAAAACAACATTCTGAAACGATTCCTACACAAATTTTTTCACGTCAATGCCTACACGTAAATAAGTCTTTTCATTTCTGGAAAAGCAAAATTCATCGAATTAACTCATTAAATATTAAATATTTTGTTATCTTTATTCTTTCGAATTGGAGAAATAACGTCACAATAAGTGCGTATCAGATAGAATCGCGGCGACCAACTAATACGAATTAGAGTGATTCACCTGTATTGACGTCAATGCACTTCTATCCATAAGCCACCCCTATATCGATAATGTACAATAAAAATGGTCCCATTGTATTAGATCAATTATAGTCTTATTCAAAAGATAATGATAAGCAAAAATGTACGAATCAAGATAACCTTGAAATCACTGTCTGTACTTATTTGTCTATATTCAACAAAAGTCATGAAAAAAAACATTAAGAAAAATTTTCATATTATCCCGATGCATCCATTGTATTAATTCGTGTCTCAGGTGAAGTATACAATGTTACTTAGTTTCACCTGAGCAACTCTAATCGCAAACGAAATAGAAGAAATGTTTTTTTCTTCTACAGGTTTAGGCAAGATAAAAAAAAAACTTATTTGTTCGCTCTGTACAATGTAGAGAGCAACTGATTTATCTGTATTGACGTCAATGCAGTTCTATCCATAAGCCACCCCTTTATCGATAATGTACAATAAAAATGGTCCCATTGTATTAGATCAATTATAGTCTTATTCAAAAGATAATGATAAGCAAAAATATACGAATCAAGGTAAAGCCTTGATAATCACTGTCTTTACTTATTTGTCAATATTTAACAAAAGTCATGAAGAAAAAACATTAAGAAAAATTTTCATATTATCTCGATGTATCCATTGTATTATTTACTATCAAAATAAAGTACTTGACTGAATTTGGAGAAAGTTAGTAGAATGGCGTTGTTTGTATCTCTATTTCTTTTCGATGAAAATCGTATCGTGCTCTAGAATATCATTCTATGCCTTCATTTGTAAGAGTTACTCTATGTGCTAGTTGTGATCAGCGATAAATAGACGAGCAGATGTCGTAGGAATCATGACGCTAGCCGCGAGTGTAGCGTTTATTAAATCAGATGAATTCATTTTGATTTGGTTCGATTTTTATGTCAGAAATAGAGGTAGTTGAAATAAAGAGAGTGAGCGTTGTTTTTGTTGAATAAATTTATTTAAATTCAGTCAATTGTGACAAGTAACGCTTGTCTGCGGACTCGCTCAGCTCTTTTGCGTATAAATCATCTTATCATCATTTTACTAACGGATTCATTTAAAAGATTTTGAAGAGCAAAATTAAAAATATCTGCTACAGTTTACTGGTAGTAGTAATTTGGCTCACATCAGCTTCTGAATCCATCTGTAATACGAAACACTCTCTCTGTAAATTAACTATCGGGGAAGGATGCTCATTATTGTACTCATCATAACAAATCGTTTATCGTCGGTCTGAGATGATAGAGCGCGTTTTCTTTTTCTTTCTATTAATGTACACATGCGTATATGAATAGACCTTTGTTTGATTGCAAAACTTCCTTTCATCAACATATGCTGTAAGAGCCATATTGTCATTAGTGGCAAAACAAGTAGATTATAGTTGGACTAAGACAATATCAAACTTCATGTAAATCGAGTAGCATATGTTGCTGATCGTTGTATTACATTGGGCCTTATTTGAGTAAGTCTGCCGTTGATGTTATTGATCCTTCTGATGCATGCGATACTGAAGATGATGAAAATGCATTTATTAAATCATACAACATTTTGTGTTGTTATTTTCGAGCTTATACGATGTGGTAACGGGTTTCATCATTATAGAAAGCTTTCTCGGTAGTAATATACAAATCTAAACTTCACGATTAGAATCAGAGCAAACCAGTTTTAGTAATCAATAAGACTATAGTCTCTTTGACGATGTTGAACAATGGTTGGATACTAGCATTATCTCAGAAAATTGAATCAAAGTTTGTTGGTGCCAGTTAGAGATTGTAGTGAAGGAGATGAACAATATCGCAGATTTAGATACAAGCAAACATATTTTCAACGTATCAGATTTAATCGAAGTCAGTACGGTACGATCTCGTTTTTTCTCGACAAAAGACAAAAATTTGAAAAGTGAAAAACTCCGAAGAACCTACTATAGCAAACCATGGAAATACTGTAGAAAAGTAGAAGTAGCGTAGATTTTGAACTTCTGTAGTCTAAGTATTAGGTGTTACCAGTTGTCAAAGACAAACGTCTATATTGAAATGTGTTTCATCAGTTGAAACTGCACACGAACATGAGCT
>Ga0209935_1004063_pt1 | contig 13949 bp, 19 predicted proteins | sample ThiBio_1000_plan_2_FD_183958 | JGI IMG/M metagenome (GOLD analysis project Ga0209935, IMG submission 183958) | Wastewater bioreactor microbial communities from Cape Town, South Africa - Thiocy_cont_1000_plan (SPAdes) | ecosystem: Engineered > Bioreactor > Thiocyanate-remediating >... | reverse complement strand
TCTCTCTCTCTCTCTCTCTCTCTCTCTCTCTCTCTCTCTCTCTCTCTCTCTCTCTCTCTCTCTGTGTGTGTGTGTGTGTGTGTGTGTGTGTGTGTGTGTGTGTGTGTGTGTGTGTGTGTGTGTGTGTCCTCGCTGCTTGTACGGAAAGCTAATTGGAATGCTCGAGCATCGCGCAGAGGTCACCGATTGATTGCCATGTCGATCTTGCCCGTGTCTTCCAAGACGCTAATCTACGGCAGTGCTGACGGTGGCCACACGGTGTTCACGAGCAACAAGAAGTTCAACAAGAAGATGAAGCGCATCGGCGAGGCGCTCAATCTCAAGCCTCATCTGGTGGACGGCCATGAGATCTATGGTCCAGGAGACATTGAAGGCCACTTAGGAACAGTATGTATCTCTCTCGCTCTCTACCTCTCCAAGTGCGTCTCGTTTGACACCCCGCTGACGCTCGTTTCGATAGGACCGCAAGTTCTACGTGCTTGACTTTGCCCGATGCTTCCCACCCGAGGCTCCTGCGCCGTACGTGTGCTTTGCTTGCATCGGCAACTCTCCAATTCGCTGATTGTATTGCATACTTGTCCAGTGGCACTCGGTTATCTCGTTCGGTATTCTATCAACACCTACGTCCCGAGTTTCTGCGCAAGTATTCGCGGCCATTGAGTAGCGACGTGTTCACCAAATGGGGTACCATCGATCGTCGCGAGCACAACCTCGAGGTTCGTGAAGCTACCGCCTTCTTGTTCGGCGTCATCATTCCGGCGTTCGCTCGCAAGGCCGAGACCGATTCGGAAATCTTTGGGTACGAAGCAGCGGCGTCTGTCAGCGAGCGCGACTCGTCGTACTGAGCCATCGGGAATGAGTAGATCGCGGCTCGTGGAAGAGATGCATCGCAGTGGAATCAATCTCAGACATTGCGGTCGCGTGCGCCGATGCATGGACGATCCATTCCGACGCCAAGTGCTGTTGACCGAGATGGTAGCGCGTGTGCTCAAGAACAAGCTCAACAGCCTGCTGCGGCAGAAGATGCAGCAGCAGCGCCTCCCGTTGCAGATACCGTATCGGCGAGTGATCTTGCGCTTCCTCAACATTCTCTGCGGCCAAGCGGTCGCGACCGCCGATCTTCCCAACGCGCATCAGACCTTCTGGAGCACCGAGCTCAAGAATCTGCTTCTCAAGGCCTTCCCGATGGCACTGCTACCCGAGGAGCAGCATGAGAGCTTCGATCTGCGCGAGAACCTCAATCCCTGCCATCTCTTCATGCGATTGCAGGAGATCAGCGCCTTGAAACTGAGCGCCGTCGTGCTACAGGAGCTCGCTGCCGTCAAGTCGTTCCGCAACCTGGTCGAGATGCAGTTTCGCTTCGTTCCCTCGGATCTGATGGCACTCCAGGCGCGAGTCAAGCACATGAACGTCGTTGGTACGTACGCACCGACGCAACGACTCGCCTCGTCACTTTGTTGTTGTTGTGCTGACTGGCAAGCCACCGTTCGGTAGACGAGGCCAGTGCAATGGCGCTGTTGTATGAGGCCAAGATGGGCAGCATCGCTCAAGGCGAGAAGCTCTGGCAGCTGATTGACGAGCGCTTCCGAGCGGCGGTCGCCTCCAATACCAACAGTAGCCGCATTCTCTACCAGTGGGGCAAGGCCACCTACCAGCGAGCGCTACTCGCCAAGAGAATGTACAACCATCCGCAGTACTACGAGTTGCTCAAGCTCGCTGCTGAGAGATGCTATCAGGCAGTACGTAGCACGACACAACAGGCCTGAGGTTTCGCTGTACAGCGCTCACAATGTAACTTAATGCTCTCTCTCTCTCTCTCATATCCACAGGTCGAATTGAATCCACACGACTACGCGTGCTTGTTCTTGCTCGGTGAGATGGTCGGCAGGCAATCGATGCAATTCGAAGTTGGCAGCTTGGGTCACACACGATGTCTGCTCGAATCCGAGGAGCAGTACGAGAAGGCGATCTCGCTCGAGTCGGCGTGTGCATTGGAGCTCATCACGAGCGCCCGCGCCAAACTCAAGAAGGCTCTCGCACTGCTGCAGGCGCTCGAGCACGCACAGACCCGCCGCAAGTACAAAGTCGATCACCTGCAGTTGGCGACGACGATCAATCACTACGAAGCACCCCTCGAGATGCTATCGTTCGCGATCCATCAGTTCCGCGTCTTGCTCGGCGCCTTGGGAGACTCGTGGACGCATCCCGAAGTCGCGCACATGCTCGAGCTCGTAGTGTACGAGTTGGCGAAGGCGCTGTACTTCTACACGGTGCACTCGGACCAAGAGCTCTACACCGAGGTCGGTATCATGCAGACGGCACACATTCTCGACGCTGCCTTCCACGTTCGCAGCCAGCCTGCGCTCTCGGACCACAACTATCTCTACGTCGTCGAGTCGCAGTCGCGCTACTTCTCGACGAATTCCAACTTGGCCAACTCCAGCAATGGCGGTGGCGGCGGCAGCAGCAGTGGTGCCAGTACCAGCACCAACTCCAGCGGTCCCCTACTATCGTCGCCTGCAAACCCACCTCCTTCGGCTGGCAGCTCGATCGGTCGTCGGGTTACCAAGGTCAGTTCGCGCCGAGCCTTTAGCTTCGCAGTCACGAGCTCGTCAGCCTCATCGCTCGTGCCAAAGACCGCCAGCTCGCTGCTACCGAACGTGGTGCCCGACACGCAGTGCTCGATGGCCATCTACCAGCGCCAGCTCGACAGCTTCGCTCGCGCCTCGACGAGCACCTACCTCTACCAATCGAACCACGTGCTGTGGCCGCGCCCCGTGACGCTCGACTCCAACACCATCCTCTCGACCGGCAACATTTTGGCGATGCTGGTACCGTTCGGTTTCTGCAAGTACGTCGCATTCACAGCCCATGCTGCCAAGTGTTGCGCCAGACACTCACTCCGCTGCCGCCCCAAGCCTGCCAGCATTGGTTTGCAATATCGTGTTGCAGTGTGACGTCGGGTACATGTCACTCGAATCGATTGACATTGAGTTGCCGCCGCATTCCGATTGTGTGGTACGTCGCGTTCGGCAGTGCTGCGCGAGGTCGAATTACACGCTGCTGACCGATGCCACCGATTGCGCGTGCTGCGTGTATGTGTGGGGTTCGACGTAGCACCCGGCCTTGATCAAGGTCTACATGAGCCAAGTGATGCCGGGCTCCAAGTCGGTCGAGTATGCGTTCGACACGCCCGAGGCGCGTGAAGACCTCAAGGGAGTTGCGTGGTTCTGTCCGCATGACCAAGCACGCAACGACGAGACACGCTTCGCATCGTTCCCGCTTGCGACACCGGTTGTCGGCAAGTACATTGTGCTGCGAATCTCGCCCGACCCGACCATGTCGGCGACGCAGCAGATGCAAATCAAGTACATTCGCTTCAACGGCACGTTATTACCACCGAGCGACCCTCGCACCTCGAGCGAGAAGCCCGTCGCTGCGGCCAGCGCCAATCGAATGGCACTCTCGCTCACGCTACGAAGCACCAATTCCGAGTTTCGACGATCGCCTGGAAACAGTGCCTCGTCCAACAACAAGAACAGCTCCGCAAGCTCCAATAGCGACGAGGATGACCTGATGGTACGTGTCCTGCTCATTGCATCGATGGATCTGCTGCACGCTTGCTCACACGGGACACGCGGAAACCAACAGGCTGGAGAGCTCTCGATACCGCAGCTCTTCGATATCTACGATCTGCTGCGATATGCAATCTCGCGCAAGGGCAAGTACCTCGCGATTCTGATTCGAGTTGCTAGGCACTGCCCTCTGCTATCGACCTTCCTCAACGTGCATCTCACACAATGGTATCGTTGTTGCACAATGACTGAGCGAGCGGGTGTGTGGTACTGACAACTCTGCTACAGTAGCGCGCCTCCGAGGCACTCACTCAATCGGTCGTTCGAGCAAGCGAGTGCACCCCCGCTGCATGAGTGCTATCAAGTCATCAATCTCGCTGGCGTCCCCGAGGTCGATGACTTTGTGTTGGCGACGCTTAGCTCCAACGTGCGCTACATCACGTCGATCGATCTGCAGGGTTGTCGCTTCATCTCCGATATGGGCGTCACGAGCTTGGTCGAGAACCACGTGAGCCTCGTGAGCCTCAACCTTCGTGATTGCAACCAGCTCACCGACATTTCGATGGACGCCATTGTGGCATTCTGCCCCTCGCTGGCCAAGCTGGCAGTGTGGAGCACGCTCTCGTACGAAGGCTCCCGAATGATGCATGCTCTTGCGAGATACGCTCTCATCAGTGCCTGGCTCGCACATGTGCAATCGTGCAGGGAACACGGCCTCTCGCTCATGCAATCGTTCACGGCGTTGCGATCGCTCAAGTTCTACTCGTGCATTGCTCTGGTCGACAAGCTGCTCCAGCCGATCCTGAAGCGTAACTCTACGCTCCAGACCTTGGTAATCGAGTATGTTCTCGTCCTCGCCCTCGCTCTCTCGCTCGCAAGAAGAAGCTCATTCTCGTACGACGTTTGCTAGTCACTGCCTCGGAGTCACCGGCAAAGCGTTGTTGAACTTGTACAAACACAACCCCGAGATCCGAACGCTCTATCTCGACGGCTCGATCAGCGTCATTCCACGTGCGGTGGCCGAGCTGCAACGCTGCAAGAGCCTCAAGCGCTTCTCTGCCATCAATCTCGAGAACACAGTCATGTACGTGCTCGGGAGCGCCACTTGCTCAGAAACAACAACAACAACAACAGCTAACACTCGCGATCGGAACAGTGACTCGACGATGAACGGCATCGCGTTCGCCAATCTCGAGCTCTTGCGCGTTCGAGGCTGCACCAAGCTGTCGAACAGCTTCCTGTCGACGTTCGCCAATCACTCGCGCAACTTGTCGTGCATCGATCTCTCGGAGTGCCCGCAGATCGACCATCGCTCGTTGTGCTACCTGGCGCAAGGCGGCACTGCGCTGCGTGAGCTCTCTCTCGCTGAGACGTCAGTCACGGACGACTCGCTCGGGCTCTTCCTGCAGTTCCACAAGCATCTGCGATTCCTGAATCTGCGGCGATGTTACTTTATCACCGACCGAATCATTATCCAGTTGGCACAGTGTCCGGCCTTGGAGACCTTGATCGTTGCCAGTTGTGCTGGAGTCACTGGTACGTCGCGCGTGGTGATGGTGCTGCTCGAAGCGACGAGATGAAACACTAACGTTGCTGGCCACCACCGTGATAGAAACGAGCGTCGTGCAAGTGGTCGAGCGACTCAAGACGCTGCATTATCTCGACATTACGCGCTGCTCGGTAAGCCAGCGGTGCTTGAAACGATTGCCAACAATCGCTCCAGCACTGCATATCGTATGCGGCATCAACCCTTCCTAACGACGAACGAACAAGAGAGAGACGATACTTTACAATGAGAATCACTTGCGATGACTTTGAGTGAACGTGGAGCTTCATCGATGATAGATAGAGTACACAGTGCTGTACAGTAGTCTCGTTGCGAGCTACGAGCTTGCAACCATACGCTGCAGCTCGTCCCAAGTCGGCTTCAAGGTGCACGACTTGAAGATCATGGCATGAGTGGCTAGTAGCTTGACGACCTTGATTGCCTCGGGAGATCGTGGTCTACACGCGCACGCCCGCATGGATGCAAAGGAGGGTCTCGTAGTGAGTATACTCGCACGTTGCCCTTGATATCGGCTGCCAACATACGTCGATTGGAGATGTGCCTTGAGCAGGAGCAGCAACTTGTTGAGCCGTTCGTTGGAGCACGATTGCAGCTGTGCCTTGGCGGTGGCGGTTTGCTGCAGCTCGATGCGGATCAGTTGGATGGTATTGACGACATCAGGCGAGGTTCGCGACACTGAATCTAGCATGCTTGCCAAGTCCGACGTCTACGAGGCAAGGTTAGCATCAACGTCGACGTTGCGATCGAGCGCACGAACGCGCGCCTTGGCAGCGACACGAACCGTAGCCTTGGCCTCAGTGACGCGTTGCAGATGAGCCAATCGGGCGCTGAGCAGCTTGACGGTATCAGCATGAGCGGCACTCACCATGGCAGGCGAGGCAGGCGTCTGCGCCGATGCTGGATCGCGCGTCGGCAGGAAGGATTGCAGCGCGAGACGGTCGGTTGCTGCACGTCGATCTCGTGCAATGAGGCCCGCGGTGCTCGGCTGCAGCGCTGCAGTGCCAGAGGAGCCGTGGGTGCCGTTCTCCTTGGGTGGATCGAGCTCACGACCGGCACTGCCTGTGCGACGTGCCACTGTGGCGTTGGCGCTCGTGTGTCGAGATGTAGTGGCAGTTCGGTGCGTGGTGGTTGGCGCAGCTCGACTCTTGCTCGCTGGCTTGGGCTTGGTGGTGGCAACGGTGCTCGTGGCAGCAGCTGGACGACCAGGCGTGCCGAGTACGGTCGTCGTGCTTGTTGTTGTTGTTGGAGATGCTTTGTACGATACGAGCGGTGTCGCTGAAGCGACAAGATCGCCAACGATGCAAGGTGCTGGCTCCTCGAACGCTTCCAACGGCGCCGGCAGCTTGCACTGTGGTCCCATTGACATTGAGGAAGAGGTTAGCGCCACACCTCGCACCAGAGAACAAATGAATGGCATCGATCGTGATCGTACGATGAACAGCTCCATTGCACGAGTCGAAGTTGGTTGCGAGGCGATCAACAGGCCGCGACAGCTCGGCAACACCGAGACGTCCAACACAGCCGACCACGCCATCGACGACGAGTAGCTCTGCACATGAGGCTTGCTGCTCCACGAGGTGCTGGAGCTCCACGAGATCACCTACGATCGCCCCCAAGCAAGGTTGGTTTTCAACACGAGCACCGAGATCAAGGCCGATGACTCGTGGCGTGCGTGCGTACGTTCAATGATCGATCGCACGTGTGCACGAGCTGCGTCGCGTCGAGCGAGAACGCCAACGTCGATCGTGCCGTGCCAATCGCCGCATCAGCCACGACTCGAGTGATCTCAACGGCACGCTCGATGCTCCACAACCGAAAGGTGCACGAAGCAGTGGCGAGGGTGCTCGAGAGCGTCGCGATGATGAGCTCAGTCGGATGATAGGCCACGGCGCGAACTCGCTCATCAGCGCCATGCTCGAATGTCGCGACGATCGCGTTACTGCGGAACTCCCAGATCTGCACCAATCCAACAACGTTTGAGAAGCTGCTTCCAAGCAGCCAGCAGCGTGGAGATCCATCGAAGGAGCTCTCTCTCAGGCCAGGCACCTACCTTGAGGCAGCCATCGAATGTCGCGAACGTGACGCAGTTGCCATCGGGCGTGAAGCTCACGGTCTCAATGTCGATCATCGAGTCTCGATGCCTCACATCGACTCGAAACTCCCACATACACGCACGCTTCTTGTAGTCCCAGACCTATCTCGTGCCGTGTGCAATCGACCCAACGCCCAGCCAATCAGATCGAGGCATGAGAGAGTGAGTGCCTTTGTGTGAGTGAGTGTGAAGAACTCCCATCATCGCACCTTGATCAAGGTCTTTGAAGCCGATAAAATACACAAGGCCGCTGGATACGGATGGAACACCAGCTTGACACCGACTGCACTCTCTGTTGCGTCGGTATCGTTGTCGTTCTCGTCGGCGTCGCGAGCTTGTTCCTCGTGCTTGAGCGTCCGCACGACTGAGCACGATCGAGAGCGATCAGCTTGGCCATTCAACCATCTCTCGATGAAAGCTCGCCACATACCACTGCCACTTTGTTGGAGGTCCCACATCTTGAACGTGCCACCATGCTCGGCAGCAGCCACGAGGTCTCCAGCGCCGGGCGAGAAGGCCAAGCTGCAGATCGGCGCCCGCAGTCCATCGAGCGAGTGCTGCATCGAACACACACGCACACGCACACGCTCTAGTAAGCGAATCGTTCTCCTCGTGTGCGCGCTCACGTACGCGTGCCACCTGCACCTACAAGGAGGTTCGTTTCGGAGGTGCTGCCAGTCGCGTTCACCAACCATACGCGCACCGAGCCATCGACGGCACCAGTTGCGATCCGTTGCTGCTGCTGCTGCGTATCTCGGTTGCCACACCCGAAGCTCGCGCACGATACGCCCGCGCTCAGCTCCTCCCCCTCACCATGCCACACTCTCCCAACCACACTATGCCTCGGTGCCTTCATCCTCAATCGATACTCGCGCCCTACACACCGCAACAAACCTCCACCGAGCGAGCAGCCAATCAACCAAACCACAACCCAACCCAACAGCAGAGCAAGAGAGCGAGCGCGCGAAGGAGCGAAAAGCGCGGGAAATAGCAGTAGTAGGCTTTGAAGCGGGGTATGCTTTCTTTTGCCGGAGTTTCGTTTCGCTTCGATTTCGCTCACTCACGCCAACCTCGCGCACCAGAGCAAAAGCTCGAGCTATCCTCCTGCGTGAAGGGAGGGGGGCTTGCGAGTGTGGGTTGCGGGTTGGTGCATCGCGCCGTGAGGTATTGGACATGTGGCCGAACCAAGGCTGGCCGCCGAATGCACAGGCGCCACCAGCAGCGCCGCCGGCAGCGTGGGGATTGTCGCCTGGAATAGCTGCGCTGCCGCCACAGGACGCGTACGCTGCGCCAGACTTCCAGACTCCCTACGCCACACCGCCATACGGTGCACAGCCACCGTATCAGCCACCGTATCAGCCACCGTATCAGCCACCGTATCAACCGCAGTACGACTATCAGGCACCGTGGCCCAGCCAGCAGCCGCCACCACCGAGCTTCAACTATCCACCGACGCAGCCGCCGTATCAGCCGCAGTATGACTATCCATCACAGCCGCAGCCGTATGGGCAGCCACCGCAGCAGTATGGACAGCCGCAGCCGCAGCCGCCGTACCAGCAGCACGCCACGTATCCTATCGAGCCGCCGCCATCGTCATACCAGCCGCCACAACAGCAGCAGTACCAGCAAGCTCCATCCTTCGCGACGCCGCCGACGCCCTACTATGCGCCTCAAGCACCGTATCCGCAGCAGCCGCCCACGGCGCTGGTCGACTCGTTCTCGGCGCTCTCAATGGCCTCCAGTGGCCCCACGACCGCCGTCGTCGGTGTGGCAGCAACGGCAGTAACGGGGGTAGCGGTAGCGACAGGCTCGAGCTCGAACCCCAACCTTGCAGCCGGCGCCACTGGCACGACATTGGTGCTCGACAATGGCTCGCAGGGCGCCACGGCGAGCACCGCTGCGACCAAGGCTGCACCGCCGAAGCGTTCGTTCTTCGGCTCGGTGGCTGACAAGATCTCGGCCAAGATGCAAGCGCTCAAGGAGGCCACGACTGCACACCAGCGAGTCGCTACCGGTACCACGACGATGCTGCCCTGGCGCTCAGTGAGTTCTCGCTGATGTTTGCTCGTTGGCACGTGGCAGACATGACGCTGCATCCACTCGGATGGTCGCGAGCTGCATACTATGATATCATCGCGGACATTGTGCAGTGTACGCGCGGTCGCGCACGCGCTCTCGTTGATGGTGCGTCCATGTCGCGGCTGACTGGCATTCGCCGCTCGACTTGGATATGAACAGTGCCAGTGGAGCAAGTCGAGTACCTGTACCATCGGTACATGGACCTCACGGCACTCGCGACGCCTCCCGTCACCGAGTTGGTCGAGAGCTTCTACAGCCAACGCACCGCACCGTCACTGAGTCGCGCCGAGTTCGAGATGCTGTTCCCTGCTGCTCGCGACTACGACACTCCCCTGTTCCTCAATGGCACGAGGCTCTTCTCGACCAAGGTTCGAGGCTGTCGGCTCGCTGTCGCTGGCTCGGGTATCGACTGAACGTGCTCCATGCTTGGTAGGATCGTGCCACGATGCTTGGAGAGCCAGTGATTGGCGTTCTGGCTCCCTCGCCAGTGGCGTCCGTGTTGCCAGCGAACGCCGAGCCGTGTGTGTACCAGCAGGCGGGCTTCGGTCGCTGTGGCTTGCCTCGGTACATTGTCGATGCAATCTATCGAGTGTTCTGTTGGCAGACGGCCTCGTGTTCGTTCAATACCTTCGTCGTGGCACTGTACTGTCTTTGCTTCTTGACGCCACGCGAGATTGTGAATGGTGCGATGGGCGATGCGGCAACTCTCGATCGAATCACACCTTATTGACTCCAACCACGTGCATGCGCTCGCGTGTAGTATTGTACGACTTGTTCAAGGACCCGACGAGCTCGATGGTGACGCACGACTCGATGTATCGGTTCGCCACATCGATGGCGAGAGCGCTCGCTGCACCGCCTTGGGAGACCGAGCTCTCCAAGTACTCGCACTTGCCAAGCGAGCAACAGTGTGCCGATGCCGTGTCGTACTTGTTTGTCCAGGTGGCTGGCGGCGTCGGCGCGTGCTTGAGTGATACCGACTGGTGCCGCATCTTCTCGACGGTCGTTGCACCACAAGGCCTCAATCTCAACGCACCGTGGCGCGTGATATGCGATGCGTTTGGCTTGATTCCGTATCTGCGCGCCGAGCTGATAGCCAAGTCTGCCCTAGCGCCTATCGACTATCCTCTGGGGTACGTTTCTTGTGGTCGACGACCGTGCTGCGCGTACCGAGGCACTGGCTGACGAAGCTCGCTCGCACTCTCTCGCTCTCTCTCTCTCTCTCTCTCAATATTGTGATAATGTAGCTCACGAAAGCAAGGCTTCCTCGAGATTCGACCGACCGGCAGGTCATGGAAGTGGTGCTGGGTGACGATCGAGTTCGGCACCATGAGTTGGGTGACTGCCGAGGCTGGCAGTACGAGTACCGAGTCGATCTCGTTGCAGTCGGCCGAGGTGACGCCCGAGATGCGCGAGCCGCCGGACATGCGCGAGATTCGCTTTCGCATCAGCACGCCGTTCTTCACGCTGTCGGTGGCACCGAGCTCATCGGCCGAGATGGACAGCTGGCTTGCGGCCGTCAAGGCCAACGCCACGTCGCCCAACGGCTTCGGCTCGCCGTTCACGCAGCACGACGGAGTGAACGGAAAGTGGTTCATCGACGGCAAGGACACGTTCCGTGCCATGTACCAGGCGATCGCTTCGGCCAAGCACACCATCTACATTACCGATTGGTTCCTGACGCCCGAGGTGTTTCTCGTGCGCGACCAAGGCGACCTGCACGCGTGTGCCTCGTCGACGCCGCCCGTGGTGCCGGTTCTGTCGCCCGACAAGCGCCTCGACAATCTGTTGGCGCAGAAGGCGCGCGAGGGCGTGCAGGTGTACGTGTTGCCTTGGTCCGAGACCAAGGTGGCGATGGAGCTCAACTCGTCGCACGCCAAAGCAGTGCTCGAAGGCATCGTAGCCACCGACACGTCGAATAGCAATATGCAAGCCGCCGCCGCGGCCGAGAGCGGCACGAGAGCCGCCAGCAAGAGCGGCGGCAACATTCGCGTCATCTTGCATCCACTCACGTGGCCCATGAAGTGGAGCCACCACCAAAAGACGCTCGTGGTCGACCACTCCGTGGCGTTCGTCGGAGGCCTCGACATGTGCCTCGGCCGCTACGACACTTGCACCCATCCGTGTACCGACCTCGGCAGCGTGCCGCTCTTCCCCGGCAAGGACTACTACAATCCAGCCGTCGCCGAGCTGACCGACGTCGACGACGTGTGGTCGAACTCGGTCGTACGCGAGCAGGTACCGCGCATGCCGTGGCACGACGTGCACTTGATGCTCGATGGTGAAGCGGCGAACGACGTGGCGCTCAACTTCATTACGCGCTGGAATCACCATCGAGCACAAGTGGCCCCGTCGTACCCGATTCTGCGGCCGCGCCGTGTCGCCAAGCGACCCACCGGCTCGTTGCGCTGCACCGTATTACGAAGCATCGGCCCATGGAGCGCCGGTGTCGAGACCGAGCGTTCGATCCAGAATGCGTACCTCGAGACGATTGCGAGAGCCGAGCGCTTCATCTACATTGAGAACCAGTACTTTATCTCGTGCGTCGAGCCGCCCGATACCAACGCGACACCCAACAACACACCACCAGCGACGCCATCACCACTTTCATCCTCGTCTTCGTCGTCATTGTCCTCTCCGTCGCTGCCATCATCATCATCATCGAACAGCAACAGCAACGACGTGATTCGCAACCGCATCGCACAGGTGCTGCTCGACAAGATATGCGACCACTACCAGCGCAAGAAGCCACTACGCGTCGTCATCGTGCTGCCGTGGCACCCCGAGGGCTCGCACGAGGCACCCACCACTCGCGCCATCATGTCGTACCAGTACCGAACGTGGATTCGAGGAGCAAACTCGCTGCTGCGTACCATTGTGCGCCGATGCCCAGGAATCGAGCCCGAGATCGACGATTGGGTGTCGTTCTACTCGCTGCGCACTGTCGGCCGACTCACGACCGAGAACAAGCTCGCGTGCGAGCAGATCTACGTGCATACCAAGTTGCTCGTGGTCGACGACCGCTTCGTCATCCTCGGGAGCGCCAACATCAACGACCGTTCGATGCTCGGCAACCGAGATTCCGAGATCGCCGTCCTGCTCGAGGACACCGACCTCCTGCGCATACCGATCGTCTCGCAAAACGACCTCGCCGCCGACCCGACCCTCACGCCGCAGTGCTTCACGGTCGGGAGGTTCGCGCACGAGTTGCGAACCAGCTTGTGGCTCGAGCACCTGGGTCTCGATGGAAGTGCCACGGCGCGCGTCGTCGACCCACTGACCGATACGTCGTTCCACGGCTGCTGGCGAAAGACCGCCATCGCCAACACGGTCATCCTGCGCAAGGTATTCCCCGATGGAGCGCGCGTCGTGCCGTTCTCGCAACCGGCTGCAGAGGCGCTCGAGGGCCTCGCTGGGCATCTGGTGCTGCTAGACGATGAACTCGTGTCCGAAGCAATGTGCGCAGCGGCGATGAACGACGTCTCAGTTCGGCTGGCAGGCGCCGAGGTATTTATCTAGCGCACAAGCGCGCGTGCGTGTAATTACACACACCTACAACCCACACCATATACCGCCAAGCGGCTCGCTTCGCTCCGAACCAATCGCCCAAGCCACACACACGAGAGAGACCACCACAGCGCCAGCCGGAACGCGGTAACCAACGCGCGCGAGCCCGAGAATGGGGCCCGTAGTGCGGCAGCGAGCTTATGCAGAGGCACTCGAATATTCGAGTACGATTCTGCGTCTCTGGTCGCTCGTTCGCCGCTCGTCGCCCCTTTTCCCGTCGTCTCCTGCCGCCACTGCTGTCGCTTGTGTCTCTCTCTGGCTGTGTTTGCTCTGCGTAAGCGTGTTGCTCGCCGACGTACGCACGCACGTTCAAGGATACAGACCGCGCACGCACCAGCGCCAGCCAGCAAGTACCTGGCCTGCGACTGCCTCATTATTTGCTTGCTCTGTCCGCCGTGCCACATCGCGCCTCGGTATCTTGATATCTCGTTGTCGCTCTCTCGCTGTCGATCTCGTTCGCTCGTTCGCTCGTCGCGTGGTATGTCGTCTGCGGCATCTCGCACCTCGCTCGTCAATCATCCACATCCTTCATACGCACTGTCTCGCCCTTTACGTGCTCCTTGCCATACTCACTCGCGCTCGCCTGATCTCTCTCTCTCTCTCGCCGCTGCATACATCGCCACTGCTAGCTTGCACGTGCCAATGGCGTCGCCTCCCTCCACCGTGCAGGCGTTCACGGCCGTACTCTTGGTGCTGCTGGCAAGCCTCGTGACCCCCAGCCACTCGTCTCTCACCATCCTCACCTACGCCGGCAACGGCGCCGGCTCGGCCCCGTATACCGACAACGTTGCTGCCACCTCCTCGAGCATCGGCAGCCCTTACGGTTGCGGCTTCGACTCGAACGGCAATCTGTTGATCGTCGTCACCAACAACTGCATCCGCAAGGTCGACCGCCAAACGCAACTCATCTCCACCATCGCTGGTACTTGTAACTCCGGCAACCAGCACTCTGGAGATGGTGGACCCGCCATCAACGCCAGACTCGCGCAACCTCGAGGTCTCTCGGTCGACAACGCCGGCAACATTTACATCTCCGACAGTGGATCCACCAGCGAGTCGATCCGCAAGA
>Ga0209935_1004061_pt1 | contig 13971 bp, 13 predicted proteins | sample ThiBio_1000_plan_2_FD_183958 | JGI IMG/M metagenome (GOLD analysis project Ga0209935, IMG submission 183958) | Wastewater bioreactor microbial communities from Cape Town, South Africa - Thiocy_cont_1000_plan (SPAdes) | ecosystem: Engineered > Bioreactor > Thiocyanate-remediating >... | reverse complement strand
CTCTCCCTCTCCCCACAACAAAACACCCCATCACTCACTCCGGCATTACAATCATTTAGTGAAACACGAAGGGGTACTCATGTACCTTATTGGCTTGTTGGCAAATAACAACGATTTGAAGGATACACCTGGAGAACTGCCAGGAGAGCAGGAGTATGACATACTCGCGTGCATCAGCAATCTATTGGATCACCGTCGCAGCACACCACCCCTCTTCGCTCTCCATCAACTGCAGGGCACCGTCGAGCGCTTCATACGGTCGGACGGTCTGAGACAATTGACACTCATCTTGCGTAAAAGCATGCCCGAAATGGTGTTCTCCCTCATCTCGCATATATTGCTGGTGTATGGCCTCTCTCATCCAACAGAAGCGGAGCTACTCTATACAGGTACTAAGAACACAACACACATACACTCACTCGCTCTACCTATTACAAACACCAGGCTGTGGCACTCTCGAATCCGCAGAAAATGTTGTGGCTCTGTTTGACGCAGAGAGCAAAGCAGCGCTCGAAGACTGGCAACGAGAAGTCGCACGTTCTTCACTTAAACCTACTGCTAAGCAAGCAGGTTGTACAGACCTCCCTCAACGGTCTCCCATCCCAAACTAACCCCCTGCCTGTGCCTCACAGCGAAAGCGTGGCAGAACAGGGCCAGCAGAAAGAAAAAATCGCAAAAGAGGAGGCAACAGCATAGAGATTCCAATGCGTTGTGGTGGATGGTGCGAAACGGGAAGGAACATCAAATCCAGGCATATCTGGAAATCAACCGTGAGGAAGATAAAATGCAGGACGAAGCTCTGCGAGACTTGTGGAACGAAGAGAAATACGCTTCCAAGAAGAGACTATATTAAATTCCTTGCATTCTTACCGTTGCGCGCCCAAAAAGTTTAAAGGAGTTTTATTCGCTTCTAGTTGAGACTCACACAGAGTGAGAGGAAGAACAAGGTACGTTTATCCAAAGCTAATCTCATCCCACACGGGAGGGATGATTCGACTAGCGTCATCATTTCACCTTGTTTCATACCTCCATTTTTTTTTTTTTTGGTTACTTTCCTTGTTGTTGCTCGACTTCGAGTGCGATCTCATCCATACCCGTCTCGCGCAACATCTGCTGCGTACGCATGACCGACTGCATGTTTCCTGCAAACTCGAGTTGGTACTGCTTGAATAACTCTGATAGACCAACAATTCCTCCCTAACAATTTGCTTTGCATTAGGTTTTTTGCTACGCATACGCGGGAGATACGACTTACCATGATGTCTAATCTTCTGAATTTTGCACGGATTTCAAGCACCTTCTGGTGTTTTTCCAACGCACTGACCAAGAGCTCGAGATAAATCTGCGTACGGTAGTAGGAATCCACCGCGTCCAAGCGGGAAGTAGCCGAGGCAGAGTGACCCAGCGGGTACTCTCCTTCGTTGTCCACTACAAGACAGCCAGCAAAGCCGAAAGCAAACCTCCAATTTGTCTCATAGACGTTCTGTAGGAGAAGGGAAACGAAACAAAACGGTAAGGTTTTGTTCAGAGGTTAACAAACACGACTTGCCTTCAGATGCCTGAGAGCGGGAATAGCTTTCTCAGGAAAGCCGTCGCGAGTTACGTTGATGGCAACCGGTACGAAATTGGTGTTGACTATTTCAATTACCGCTTCATCCGATAACACACTCGCCCGCATCTGTGTGCTTGTTTGTCAGTCGACCATGCTGGCGTGGTCTAACAACAAAAGAAACTCTTACCAGGCGTCCTCCTAATCAGCAAACATCTGAACTGGCGTCTGCGAGCCGACCAACGATAGTCTCTATGAATAACGGCTTCTGAGTACGTCGCGCGTATTCTGCCCCTTCTTCTGGAGTCATCCAGTGGATGAGTTCCCATTTTCTGTTGGGCTCGTTGCGAAGAGTTTCAAATACAAATTCTCGATTGTGTTGAAAGAGTTTTTGCTTCTCTGGCTGGCTCAACCAATTCACTGTGCAGGAAGTATTAAATACAGAAACATATCAAAAAATATTAAAAAAAAATCTTCACCAGTGCGGTTTCCCATGGGTATTTGGTTGGATCCTGAAGCGGCACCCGCTGTAACGAGCGGAGGTTTTGGTAACATTGCTGAGGATTTGAGAAGATTCAGCGCGAGAGATACAATTAACATTGCAAACCTCCTTCTACGCCCAAGTCGAACCACTCATTAAGATTTCGAGGCAGCCCAAGATGTGGCTTTGGTTCTGATCCTTTGTATCAATTGAATTGTTAAGTGGGTTGTAAGAATTTACAACAAATATGTACTTGATACTCCAAGCTGGTGCAACACATTCTCCGCTTCTGCTTGATTTTTCTTCGTCTGCTGGCTTTGCTCTTTTTGTGACTGTACAAATCCTATACAATGCAAGATCAATTTAAAACAGATAAGCAACCGAGAAGAACGGATACCTATGTCGGTCAAATTATTTTGTCAAGCATTCGCTAATCCTACAAGCCCTGCAAATAGATTTGGCTGGTTTTGTTGTGGTTGTTGTGGTTGTTGCTGTTGTTGGCGTGATTGTAGTAGATTAGCCAAGAGATTAGGCTGTTGGGCCTGTTCTGGTGGCCACGGCGGGGTACGCTGCATGTACCCACTGTATCTCTCTTGAAAAAGAAACAAAAGGAATGGCAAAGACTTCAACAACAAGCTTTCGGGGTCCCAAAAGGAATTCCCTTGGCAAGGAACCGGCAAATTCATACAGACAATGACCCTTTATTGTATCTGGCTTTCTTTTTTGTCCTCTGTCATATACCTATTCTGTGCTAAACTGATGATGGCCTGGGCGTCCTGTATATTCTTGGTGGCGAAGTTGAGACCCTGCTCGGTAGTCTGCAATAATAGATAATTATTAGGTTGAGGACCGAAGTCGGAATTGACGTTACCGTAGTGGTGCACCAGAATAAGGAGTTTAGCTTGGCAAGGCCCCAAGAAAGGCCCATTGAAGATAGCAGAGTCATAACTACGGATACCTGTGGATCGGTAATGATGCTAGATGCAACACCTAGTATTGCACCGAATCCTACCCCAAAGATCTAGTAACGATTATTTGGGTGAGTATATGGTTTTCTTTAAGCAATATAACCTACCGCGCCACACAAGAAGAGGGAAGGATGGAAGATCGATGTGTCTCTTCGATTTTGGCTCTCTTGTATCCTCGCCGATAGATCATAGCTAAATAGGAATAAAAGTTGTTAGCCTGTTGCAACATACAAACTTAAAAGTAAAGCTTGAAGGGGAATTGCCTGGCAACTAGACTGGTACTATATACAACTCCACCTGCGGTTGAACAGAATATGTATCGGAATATCGGTTTGCTCCATTGTTCGATGAATCTTCGTTGCTGTTGCAAGATGTGGGAGGCCTTCTCCTCGGTGGCAGAATAGATCTTAGCCCTATCTTCTTCAGTGAGGGCTATGATCGTCACGTTGTCTGCGGGTACGCTACCATCAAGTAGGCTGGCGAGGGCTTGTGCGTTGGATTTGTATTCATCGGTCAATTCACGGAACTGTTGTAGCGCCTTTGCTTCCTGTTCTGTGAGGGTAGTTGCGATGCTTTCGTTGTAGATAAAGGAAGTGACTCCAAGGAGGGTTTCGAGCGGAGGCATTCCGGTTTTTATCCTGTTGATGATCGTGGTTTCCTCTTTGGATGCTTCCTCTGCCACAGCGTTGTCGAGTTGATCGACTTTGTCGGTCAGGAAGGTTTGCCAGGGCTGTAAAATTTGTATCATTTGAAAGGGTGGCGCCTGTCCATAGACGTAGCCGGTTGCCATGGCGAAAATGAGCTGAGCGCTGAAGAGGACTGCACCGGCAAGTATGGAAGAAGGTAAATCCATCTGGTCGGTGGCGAGGAATCCAGCAGAGGATGTTGCAGAAAGCGCTAAGGAGTTTCCCATCAAGAAGCTGAGATATCCGCGAGTGTACCACGGCTTTAGCCGTTCTGTGCTCCCTGGCGCTTTTGCTTCAAGTTCTCTGACCTTTGGCCAAAATTAAAGTTAGCGAGGTCGGGCAGTATTTTTAGCCACAAGGTACCTTGGCGCACTTTTCGGATAGCTCGGTAACGCATTTAGTCAGTCTGGGCCAATCGTTGTGGATGCGAAGGACTGTGGGAAGGACGCTTTCTATCTCCTTGAGGATGGCGCTTTGTCGTGCTACCAGGGTTTCCGCCTCCGCAATGTATTTGCTTACAACGTCTACCTATGATACGATTTGTTCGAAAGAAGGAAAGGAGGTTTTGGGGAAGAAGGAAGGGAAAGGGATACCTCCGAATTAGCATCGTTTGGTTCCGATGATTCGTCTGTGTCAGCATGCACAGTGAATAGACCTGCGGCCGTTAAGGTACACGCGCCAGCCAGAGATCGCGTGCTGGATTTCGGAAAGATACTGGGTTGAGCGGAACTTACATGACGCGTTCTTGTACTAGCCACTGATAATGAGCTGAACCTTCGGTCTTGGTAAAAGAACTTGCGGCAGCTGGGCGCCCTTCTCTTCATTGTTATTTTGGCAGCCAGCTAAGCTTAGCTGCGCCATTTTCCTCTAAGTTCCAAGAAAATGCCGCAAAGGTAAGCCGTTAGCAAGCCCAAATGACCAGCAAACGAATCACTGCAATCAACTACAATTTAGCCCAGCATCATGGCGGACGAGAGGTTGCTGATGCTGCCCTTCTTATGGCGCCACGCTTTGTTGATCCTTTCTGTGCTTCCACCCATCTTTGTCTTTCTCTCTGCCTACGATCCTCGGTGCTTCGCCCTCGATGAATCCTTCGGCAAGATACCTCTGTATCTTTGCATCGCTCTCACCGCGTACCGCCTTGAAGAGATGTCATGGGCACTGGGAACACCGTACATTTCTGTGCAGCTATTTCATGGCATGGCTTCGACAATCAAGTCGTTCGTAACTCTATTATTTCAATTCATCCTTCCGACTGGATTATTTGCCGCCCTCATCAAGAAAGACGACGATTTAGAGTTTGATCTACGCACTGTAGTTGCGGTGGTATATTACTTCATGGTATCCTTCTCGGTGAGCTTCTATCCGTTGTATGTATATCGCCTTCTGAAGGCAAAGTGGCGCTTTGAGCGATCGCAGGATACTCAGCATTATACGCGCGATGTTTGGATCCTTTACTCCGGTCGCCCCAACGACAACAAGGAGCTCTCCCTGGCACAAAGGAAGGCAAACGAACTCGCGGAAAATCCTGCTTTTCACGGTACTCCTTTTTACTTTGCGTGTAGTCTTACGTTTTGTTGCTCTTCAGGATTTTCTATGAGCGTCATGTCACTTGATGAGGTGAACGCAGCATATATGGTTAGTGGAGGAGCGCTGCTTATCCTCTTTGTCCTTGACCGGAACGATCTGCCGAACCTCAACGCCAGTAATTTCACAGGGCGATTGCGTGACGAAGCCGAACAGAGGTAATGAAGAACCCTTTCTCGTTACTTTATGCATAATTTACACTCCGCCCCTCTTATTAGAGTTCGTGAAGGTCGCACAGCGGGAATCCTGAAGAACATTGTGTACACTCATGAAGGTGCCAGAAGAATGTCGTTCCTGCGCCTCAAGTTTGCCGTCTTCTCGATCAATTCGTCCAAGATAGAGGAGTAAGTTATTCTTTCTCATTATCCACACGCTTACTCACCTCTCTCTCTCTCTCAAGTGATAACGCGGTTGCCAATATTCCTCTCTATGTCGATCAATATATGGGCCAGTTTGGGGCAATGAGAGTGTTAGATCTTACTGCGGGTACGTCCGATAGCTTTGGCTCTTGGACAAGTGACGTCACCCAAGAGATTGGGCAGCGAATCGTCAATCCGCTCGCTACGTCTCCCCTCATGAAAAGGAAGACCTGCCAGGACCCCTATCTCAGGTATATCAACCCTTGTCTGCATTTAATGAGTAGGCTCACCTTCAACACATTTTTTCAAGCTGGCCTGAGTTTACCTATTGGTTGGACTGTTGTCCAGGTTGTAGTGAGTATCATCAACGCAATGCGGAGATGTTTCGAGAGAGACCTTCGGTGCTGCGTCCAACCACCTTCGACTATCTATGGTGGAGGATCACCACAAAGCTTGGCTGGCAAAACTTGAAAAAGTAATATTATGTTATTTTAACCTCATCTCACTTTACTAATTCTTTTTTTTTTTCGGTAAAGACTCGACATCCCGATGTTCTATCGTATCAAACGAGGCCTTCAACTCACACAGTTTATTGCCTTTCTGGTACTTGTGTATTTCCGATGGGAGGATCCTCCGGTCAATCTTGTCTGGCTATTCTTCTCGATGATGGCGCTACACTGCCTCATCAATCTGGCACCTATCTCCCGCTGGTGGAATGCCAAAGATGTTCCCAGATATCATTTCCATCGCAACATCACACCCTACGCACCTCCGCCGCACCTCAAGCAACTTCCCCCTCCAACCGCTCCCGCTCCCTCTTCTTCTTCATCCGATAAACCCAAAGATCGATCGGGTGCCTACTCTCCTATAGATACTCAATCCGAGGTGGTGAAAGTGAAGTTCCTGAATCCTCTGTTTGGCTATGAGGAGGCTCCTAATAAGGATGGTGAAGAGTTGGAGACGAAAAAGGGAAAACAGAAAGAAAGCGAGAAGGAGGATGGGGACGATCTTATCGTTAATCCTGGATTCCGCTTCGAGCCTTCTGCCTCGGTGTCCTATCATGATATATGGATCAAGGATTTCATCCTCAAGGATTTGGCGGGTGAACCTCTCTGCTGGGTACGCCATCCTGTGCTGGGTCTTGAGCTCCCTGTACAAGGTATGTCAAAGAGCGTTAAGTTGATGAGACTCTCCTCTCACACTTGTCTCACTCAGTGGCACCCGGGAGGATTCATAATCCCCAAAGGACAACACCCGAAATGGTGCTGGTAGAAGAGAGGGATAAAGCGCTTATCTACTTTCTGACTACATTCAAACCTGGAATGCCGCCTCCACCCTTGGACGGCCTTCATATTAGCAAAGAACAACTCGTAAACGGTATTGTTCTCTCCTAACACCGCTCTCTCTCTCTCTCTCTCTCTCTCTCTCTCTCTCTCTCTCTCTCTCTCACATCATATTGTATGGTGATATGTAACGCCATATCAACACGCACACACACACACACACACACACACACACACACACACACACACAATTCACTTACTCACTATTCAATTCGATGTATATACAGCCTTGAAATACCATGAAATCTTGGTGCCCGCGGACTATATTACTAAGGAAACAGATCGGTGGGACAAAAAGATCAAGCGAATTCGAACCGATCTTCATAGCAAGGGCCTATCGTTGATAAAGGATATGCTGCCAAAGTCTCAATTGGAGGCCTACCGCCGGTACAACAGGAGGGTATTGGAGGCCATGGGCGGCATGAAAATCAGTGAAGAGCTGAAGATGCAAAAGTGTCAGTGGAACGATGAACCTGTTGGACGATATATCAATCACTTCCTCACCTCTTGGGCCTCGAGGCTTGTGGAAGAGCCTTTGTTGCATCCGGGACTCGTTCTACCTATTTATATTATGAAAGGTAAGTTGTGTAATGTAAGAGAGGCACTCTTGTTAACAAACACTCAAGGACCTGGGTTCCCCATGCACCGGGATTCTGTGCCTCCCTTCGATTTGACGCTCGATTTATGTATCGATCACATAGGAACTGCTCCTAGACCAGTTACGTTCCTTCAGCATAATGACAAGAGGGGCTTCGGAATCGAATCCACCACCGCTAGTCTCGAGGTACCTACCTACCATAGTTTGCTTCATTGGGTATTCATTGTATTTTGCCATGCAGCCAGGGGAAGCCGTAATATTTCTCGGGGCGGTGCTGGCTCACTTTGGACATGATATGATGCCAGAGAGGAGTTATCATAACGTAGTTCTGTACACTTGGTCCTTTGTGCGTGACTGAGTGTTTCTCGCTACGAAGAACTGGGATTGTGCAGGATTGTGTATTTTAGATTAGGTTTTCTTTGACTGAAAAGAAGGATTTTTCTCGGTTTTCTTGTTCTTTGTTGTTGCGCGCGATGGAAGGAGCGGGTTCCTACTGTGGCTGGCTTGTGTTGCCAGTTGAGTTGGTGCGGATGATTCTTCAAATGGCTGTTCAGTCAAGGGACAGTGACGGTGAGGAGACTGGCCTGGTAAGTCATGTAGTATGTCGCTTTGTCTGCCGTCTGTGGAGAAATATCCTCCTCCCTCGAGCGAGATATGCGGATGGGCGAATCTTTCAGTTTGCGGCTGGCGCGGCTTTGGAGGGGAGCATGCCGCTATTACTGTGGGCGAGAGGATTGGGCTGCCCGTTTGTTACAAGAGAACCTTCCAGCCTTCCCTTTTCGAGCGATATTCGCAATGTGTCAGTTCACTACGCGGTATGTGCGAGTGCTGCTCGTGGGGGTCACCTTGAAGTGTTGAAGTGGGCAAGAGCAAATAATTGCGCTTGGGACGCCACCACTTTCAACGAAGCCGCTCGCGGGGGTCACCTTGAGGTAATGAAGTGGGCTTGGACCTTGGAGGGTCTTTCGCCAAAGCAGGCTTGTCCTTTCGATGAGGCAAGTGTGATAGAACTCGCTGCGCGTGGGGGTCATCTTCATGTGTTGGAGTGGGTGGACGAGGTTGAGCACCTGTGGTGTTATCATTCCTATCGCGCGCACTTGTACTTCGCAGCTGCGGCTCGCGGGGGTAACCTTGAAGTGTTGAAGTGGATGCGAAAAAAGTTAGGTAGGTCATGGGATTACAGAACCACCTCGAATGCTGCAGCTGGCGGCCACCTTGAGATGTTGAAGTGGATCAAAGAGCAAGGACTTATCATTCAAGGCGACGATCTACGGGGTGCCGTTAGTGGGGGTCACCTTGAAGTGTTGAAGTGGGCTTGGACCTCGGAGGGTCTCATGCCAGGCGGCTTAGAAGTTGAGGAGGCAATTAGGGCAGGGCGTCTTGATGTGCTGAAATGGATGATAGACTTGGGTTGTCCCTTGCCAGAATTCGCTTGCTCGATGGCTGCACAGAAAGGCCACCTTAAGACGTTGAAGTGGCTGAGAGATAGAGGGTGTTCCTGGAAGTCAAACACATGCGAAAACGCGGTTTCCGGTGGCCATTTTGAGGTGCTGAAGTGGCTTTATTCAGAGGGGTGTTCTTGGGGCGGCCACGAATGTGATCTGGCAGCAGAGCGGGGAGATCTAGAAGTCCTACAGTGGTTACGAGCAAAGGGATGCCCTTGGGGTGAGAGGACATGTTACTTGGCTGCAAAGGGAGGACATTTTACGCTTTTGAAATGGGCAAGGGAAAATAATGCTCCATAAGGCAATCTTTGTACACTGTATTTTGTTATATTTCGTTATGTTTTTTTTTCACAGCTCTTTTTCTTCATCGTCCGATGGTTCGGATATGTGAACGGGGATTCCTCCGGAGTGAGATAGGTAGAGGTTGACCGGAGGGGAATCAGGACGTCCTATCGAAGAGCCTTGCGGTGATGTCGACGGCTGCGGAGGTGGTGCCATCTCTTCCATCGGTATGTCATCCGGATCATCTGGTTCGGTTCTCCAGAGCCACTTGTGTTCTCTCCATTTGCGGTAGGCTACCCAAAACGTAGCAGCGAGCAAGCCAATGATGAGGAGAGCCACCAAGACCAACAAGGTGCCGGTGATGCCCACAAGTGAGGACTGGGAGTCGTCCGATGAGGTAGAAGAAGAACCATCGCCTCCGTTCTTGGACGGATGAGAACAGGTGCTGCCTATCACTTGTGCAAGAGGGACCCCTGCAAAGCAGCTCTTATTCGAGTACGAGATCGTTAAAGAGGGATTGCCCTTTGGAATTGCGGAGTGTAAGAAACGCGGATTCACGCGGACGAAAAAAAAAATGCGCTAACCTGGAATAGCCCGCTACAAAATTCCGCACCGCTTGAAGCACTGCCAGCGTTTGGTAGCCGGTCATACTTGCAGGCCTCGAGCATGGCGTTGCAAAAAGAAATACAAATGGCGATCTGGGTAAGGGGTTATTTTTCATGCGACCCATGGGGAATAATATGTACGTGGTAATAGCCGGGGGATATTGGATTTACAAAGCTCGAAGTATGAGGGGCGCACGAAAGACATATCAGCTCAGAGAGGACCGAGAAGCAGGTTTCCGACAAGAATTGCGCTCGCCACAAAGAAAGATTACCCTAGTGTTATTGCATAAACACACTTTGAAGAAGCGGTTCTCTACCTCAATCATGGGCATGAGTTCTGGCTGTACTTCGTGAGAGCAACATGAATAAGAGTCATACCAACAGCAAGAAGATAGTTCAGGCTAGGCTCGAGATTAAATAGGTTGAGCTATTGAAGGGAAAAGAAAGGGCATTACGTTTGAGTCTTCAACGAAGCCTGGATAGCAGCTTGACGCAGGCTCCTCTCTTTCATCTATTTGGTAGAGGGATTGAGGAAATGTTATCTCTTGGGAATTGCAGAGGAGCAAGTAATACCAGTTCGGGGTTGTAGACTTACAACAGGAACCGACCACTGTACGTCTCCAACGACGTAGGTACTCAGCAAGGCAAAAGTGAACAGGATACGCAGCACCGATAACATTTTCTTTCAAGACATAGGTTGGTGCCAGTCCGGTATGGCTTGCTTTGTCAATCGTTTGGTGCGTTGTTTTGGGTAATACAAAATTCACCCACCAGTCCGAAAGAAGCGAAATTATGGCCAAATCAAAGAAAGCTTTGTATAAAACGGAAAAAACAATTCATGATGGGAGCAGGAGGAATGTGATTCGCCGCGTTGGGGTTGTTTTTGTTCGTTATTGTCCCTGGTTAAGAAAATTATAATTTTAATAATCTATAAAAACGTTCCGTTACAGCTACAGAACAGTACGAAAATAAGACGCGAAACAAACGTGCCTACCCTTGGGCTATGCCGCAGCCGATGTACCGAGTGTGTTTGTTTTTTCTTTTAGGACTCGTCCTTTTGTTACACTCGACTTCAGCAACTGTTGTCTTTCAAGCACAGCTCGTTCTAAGCGACTCCACCACAGTGTACGTTGGTCTCCCACTTTTCGATTGAACCCTTACCATGGCTGTAGGAACTGGAACAATCAGTTGGGGGTTGAACTTACCGTGAGCATATCCGTTGGGTCAGGAGTGAATGAACGGCTTGTTATTGACTCCTGGAATTATAACTCCACCGTTTATCCGCTTTACAGTGGAGAGGTACACTGTAAGCGTATTCATTTCCCCCTCACCGATCTTCTTGCTTGCAGGTGAACGATGCAGATAAGTTTCAGCCGTTGATAATAACGGTTACTCTTTTGGAATGGTTACCATACGGCTATACTACCACCTGGGACTATGTGATTCAGTGGTACAATACCAATCCAGGTGTGTCTGTATTTCAGGCCTTCCACTTCGATGGCACACCATTTGCGGGAATACAGGGAATATTACCTGGGGTAAGCTATTTCTACCTCCCCTACCAGTTCCAAGAAGGCTCACAGGTTTTTTTTCCTTCGTGATGGACGCAGTCGGGCGTGCGATGGAAGTATTACGGTTCTCTCGTTCCAGTTGTGGACAATATTTTTCCTCAAGGGATGCAGTTACCTAATCCTCGATCGACCACTCCCAACCTTATCTCGGACTCAAGTATGCAGAATAGCGTATATATGACCGGTAGGCGAAAAGATTTCCGAGTGATACAAAAAAACACTAACGCCTTGGTTTGAAAAGGTTTCTTTTCCAACAGCAGTTTGTATTGTGTGGTCTCCTTGCTTGTGGCGAGTTCATTGTCTGGCACCTATTCAGGGAACAGCAACAATCTTCAGTTCTCGACTTCCTCGGTGCAAGAGATCATGAATATCTCCGCCAACGTTTTTGACATCCCGCCTGTAAATCTAGCGTCGTTGTACCCAGCGATTTATATCTATGGCATGTATGTGATTTCTCCACCTTCGTCGCTTCGATACCTATAATATAACACACAAAAATATTTAGGCCTGACTACTTGAGTGAGGGATTAATCATGGAATGCCCTGATTTCTTAACGGCACTCGCTCAGATCGCTGTACAGCGCCCAACATTAAACCTCTGGACTCCGGGTACCAACCTCCTCATATCCGCCAGATGGATTGACGATAGCGGCGAGGTTCGGGATTCCTCGAACTACATGTCGTTCTTGTTGCACGGTAGGTCTAAGCCCATCAATGTCATTAGTAAAATGTCTTACCCCTCCCCCTTCTTCGAAAACAATAAGATGTTTGGACGCAAGGCAATGTGTCTGCACCCATGAATCTGCTACAGCAAGGCGAACCTGCGCAGCTCATGATCACTTCACTGTACGACTTGCCCTCAACACAGAGTTACATGAACACGCAAGGCTCGCCAGACACCGGACGCAATGTAAGGAGGGAGAGTTCGGATATCTATTGGGTCGCCTGGGTGAATGGCACCTCAGGCAGCCCTACCGAGGGAATCAACTCCTTCCCTCTTGAGAACTATTGGAACGGTTCCTATGGATACACGTTCTCGGTGGATTTTCCTGGTAATTACTGCGTAGCGGTATACAAGTGAGTGACATGGAAATGATTTGTCGTGCACGCATACTAACTCTTATTTAATAGAGTCGACCCTACATCGACGCAGTTGACACTGGTGTCTCCGGGAAACTCCTCAACAGGATGTGTAGGATTTGTCATCACTGTCACCGGCCTTGTGCAGGAGGTAGACACTTCGTCGCCACCCCCGTCTCCGATTGCCTGGGCCACCAACATTTCTCGCGATGCTAACCCCTGGTTCGATCCAGCCCTAGCTAATGTGCGTAACGATTACTTTTCCCAGACGCTTTCTAACCCTAACATTCCCTTTAACAGGAAATCAGCGAGAATGAAGGTGCCGCTCTTGTAGGCGATGCGCTCGGTCCTCTATTGCAAAGATGGTATGTTGCGCCTGTCTGTTTTCTCTTATTTATCATGACAAATATTTCTAAAGGGGTAACGGCTGGTTTCAACAACGAGATACGATTTCGCTTGGGTACAGATGGCCGATGATGAATTCGTCCACCTTCTTTCCCAATCAAACGTGGGCCTCCAATACTATTCTTACATCGACCGCTGTATTCCAGATTCTGCAACAGGTTGAGAAGATAATAATTATTGATTGTCACTAACCCTGTACCAATTTAATTTTAGGGTGTTGGCGATCCGACATTCTGCAACTCGCATGTTGATAGTCCGCAAGATGGTTAGTAGTTTGGGTTTATTCTTTGCAAATTTAGTAATTTCTTCTTTTGAATAGATGCGTTATTGTATACGGTCGATCCCTGGAATTCTCCCTTCAATATCGGCGCCTTGGGTCAGAGAATAGCCATCGTACCGGACTCCTTGAACAACATGTGCGTCACCGACATCAAGGTGAACATCGACATGCTTCTCCGCAATCTTCTAGGAACAGTGCAGCCCTATTACCGCATCATGCTGACCCACAACGGCATCTCGGTGCAGCTCTCAGGGATCAACTCGAATCCGCTGTTCAACTCCTCGGTGCAAATCCCCGATTGCTGCGCCAAGATGTGGTGCTCCAACACCCCGATCACCTGGCAGGCCTACAACGACGCTTGGGAGAGCAGCGATCCTGTTTGGGTCGACAACAACTTCGCTTGTTCCTTGAATCTGTCCGACCGAACCCAAAATATTTGGTCGACAGATCAGTCCGGTTATGCATGGCAACAGAGCACCGTCTGCTCGTTCACCTGCCCTAACGCTTCTTCGGGCATTCTGCAGAACTGCATCAGCGACAAGATGTCCTGTGCCAACAACGCGAATCAAGGCCAGGACCCCTGCTGTTTCGATCTGTGGTGCAACTCCACCCTCCTCAACTGGGCGAGTTACAAGAAGGAGTTCGGACCGAGGGGCGGTTTCTGGGATACCAACGACTTCTTCTGTCATACCGAAGGCACCTGGCCCACAACCCCCCAATGGGGTAGCAACT
>Ga0209935_1004052_pt1 | contig 13988 bp, 18 predicted proteins | sample ThiBio_1000_plan_2_FD_183958 | JGI IMG/M metagenome (GOLD analysis project Ga0209935, IMG submission 183958) | Wastewater bioreactor microbial communities from Cape Town, South Africa - Thiocy_cont_1000_plan (SPAdes) | ecosystem: Engineered > Bioreactor > Thiocyanate-remediating >... | reverse complement strand
GAACCTCATCGACAAGCACAAGAAGCTCGTGAACAACGAGGTGCTCGCGCTCCAGAACGACCAAGAGACCATTTCGATCGTCGACCGCAACATTGACGCCTTCCTCGAGACGATGCGCCAAGGTATGCGCGCGTTCACTGCTCGCTCTCTCACTCACTCACTCTCACTCTCTCACTCTCGTGTGTACTGCCTCGATCATCGTCATGACGCCTGGTGTCTTTCGTTCGTTCCAGACTACAAGCTCCAGCAAACCCGCCTCGAGAACGTACTACTCATGTTCGGTCAACGAGGCGACCGGTTCATTGACCAAACGTTGCGTCTCACCAACATTCTCTCCTTGTTGCAAGCCGACAGAATCAAGTATGATCACTCGAGTAGTGGGTAGTGAGTCGCCGTGAGTTGTAGTACAATGGCATTAACGAAACGTATTCGATTGTGCGTGTGCCGCTGTCCACCATGGCACTAGGAATGACTTTCACTCAGTCGTGGTAGGCGATACCAATGGCGACATTCAGAACACGATCACCGATCTAGTGGATTGGATCATTGAGCGAAACGACCGCGAGTGGCGTAACATTGCACAGTACATTCAAGCTCGAGTACGACGAATCGCGCGCCGCACCGCCGCTGCCAGTCGCTCCTGCTAACGCTGCTTGACGGCTCGAACTCTCCGTTGGATGCATCTCCAAGAAGGTAAACGCGAAGCCATTGGTTGGAGACGTAACGGCTCCATTCGAATCCAACCGCCGGCAACTGCTCCGCAACTTGGCCGATCCTGTGCAGTCAGTCGTCAAGGGTGTCGATGCCGAAGAGGCCCACAAACTCCAAGAAGTCGTACGTTAGCTGTATGCGTGAGTGAGTGAGTCCTCTTGGCCGTGCATTCACACAAACACACACATTCCATGCTCCCGGTCGGCCGTACGCATCAGGCCAAGGCCTCGGTTCTCCAAACCGTGTTCCTTGAGGCGTCGGCCATCGGCTTGACTGCCATCTTCTCGGCCGCCATGCTGGACTTTACTGGCATGCTCGGAGCTTCGGCGCTGGCCGTCACGGGATTCGCCGTGCTGCCGTACCGTCGGGCGCAGCTGAAGCGAGCACTTCAAGCGCGCATCCAGGAGCTCCGCGTCAAGATGAACGAGACGCTGCGCCTTCACTTTGAGAATGCCCTCGTGCTCTCCAACCAACGCTTGCTGGACTCGATCTCGCCCTACCGGCTCTACGTGCAGACCGAGAGGCAGAAGCTCGAGCGGCTCGGTGGCGAGCTCAACTCGCTAGAGAAGCAGCTCGACAAGCTCGAGGCCGATATTCAGAACGCCTACCCGCTCAAGTAACCCTCTCTCTTTCTCTCTAGCAAGCTCTTGCTCTCTGTCACTGGCCCCGAACCGCACAATGTGAACGCAAGGCCAACTTGTGACGACCATGTTCTTCCATAAATTGAGTGATATCGAGACATTCGTCATCACCACCATCAAAGATGCGAGAAGATCTCGAACAACAGCTCGTTCGGAATCATCGACATCGCGTTCGAATCATCGACCAGCGATCGAATCATTGTCATCGTCGATACCGCTTGCTTCATCCATGATGGTGCATATCGATGGAGATCTGGTCTCCAAACAAACTTGGTGTCGGCAAGCCATTGATTGGCTCCAATCACATGCACTTGATGGTCTGCCGAGAAGGCGATGAGACCTCGATGCTCGTCGAACGCAACTCCATATGGACATTCGGAGCCACAATCGAACGACGAGATGTGATGGCCTTCGTGAGTGAATGATTGCAGTCGATGGTTGTAGCAATCGGTGACGATGATTCGGCCTTGATTGTCGATGCACACTCCATGAGGGAACGTGAACTGGCATGGTTGATCGCCTTTCGAGCCGAGCTCGAACAAGAACGAGCCATCGATCGACGACAATACTTGCACTCGATGGTTGTCGGAATCACAGACGATGATTCGATGTCGATCATCATCGATCGCGATGCTTGATGGCGAGTTGAACCTGCCTGCTTCAGATCCTCTCTTGCCGATCGAGAACAAGAGCGACAGATCGATCGACGACAAGAACACCAATCGATGGTTGTTGGAGTCGACGATGATGATGCGATGATGATGTTTGTCGATCGCAATGCCTCGAGGGCAGTTGAACGCGAGATCTCCTGATCCATGATGGCCGACGCACGACAAGAACGATCGGCCGCTCAATGACCATGATTGTACTCGATTATTCAAGCAATCAGTGATGAGGATGCGATCATGATCGTGATCGATCGCAAGGCCATTCGGATGGTAGAACTTGCCTGGTTGGTAACCTTCCCCGCCGAGCTTGGACACGAACGAGCAGCCATCATCGCACGAGAATACTTGCACTCGATGGTTGTTGCGATCAACGACAAGCAAGAGACCTCGATGATGGTCGAACGCCAAGCCTCGAGGGAGGGTGAACAGGCCATCAGCCTTGCCTTGTTTCTTGGTGCCGATCGAGAGCTTGATGCGAACATCACGATCAAGAGTATCGTCTCCCATCTCTCACAAAACGACAAAGAGATGATCTCAAACTCTAACTTGCAAACCCAAGAGATGAAGATGAAGCTCTCACACACGAGACACACGAGACACGAGAGACCGACCAAGCAACGAGCAACGAACCAACAAGAACCAATAGATGAAGGAACGAAGAACAGCACCTCTCCCTCTCTCATACCCCCAAGCTCACACACAAGAGAGCCTCTTCTTCTTGATGATGATGATTCTCGATTGGTTGCGTGCCCCTCCGAAAGAGAGATTGATTGGGATTGATTCGATTCATTTGAGAGAAAGAGAGAGAGAGGCATTGATTGATATCTCGTTCAAGATTGCACACGACGTATCAATCAATCATTCATCAAGAGTATTGGTTCTTGTTTTGATTGTGAGTGAGAGTGCTTCATGATGAGAATGACGATGAGAATGACGATGACGAAGAAGTGGAGGTGCAGGATTGTATCGTCACACTTGTGCTTGGTGGTGGTGGTCTTTCGCGATCGATCACATGGCGCGATGCGATCTGGTCCCTCGAGATGCGAGAAGATCTCGAACAGCAGCTCGTTCGGAATCATCGACATCGACGAACACTCATCGACCAGCGATCGAATCATTGTCATCGTCGAGATCGCTTGCTTCATCCATGATGGTGCATATCGATGACGATCTGGACGCCATGTGAACGTGTCGGCAAGCCATTGATTGGCTCCAATCACATGCACTCGATTGATTGTCGAGAAGGCGATGAGACCTCGATGCTCGTCGAACGCAACTCCATATGGACACTCGATGCCGCAATCGAACGATGAGATGTGATGGCCTTCGTGAGTGAATGATTGCAGTCGATGGTTGTAGCAATCGGCGACGATGATTCGGCCTTGATTGTCGATGCACACTCCTTGCGGATACTTGAGCTGGCCTGGATGAGGGCTTCGGTAGCCGAACTCGAACAAGAACGAGCCATCGATCGACGACAATACTTGCACTCGATGATTGATGGAATCACAGACGATGATTCGATGTCGATCATCATCGATCGCGATGCCTGATGGATAGTTGAACTCGCCAGGCTGAGATCCTTGCTTGCCGATCTTGAACAAGAACGATAGATCGATCGACGACAAGAACGCCAATCGATTGTTGTTGGAGTCGACGATGATGATGCGATGATGATGCTTGTCGATCGCAATGCCTCCAAGGCAGTTGAACTCGAGATCTCCTGATCCATGATGGCCGATGCACGACAAGAACGATCGGCCGCTCAATGACCACGATTGTACTCGATTATTCAAGCAATCAGTGATGAGGATGCGATCATGATCGTGATCGATCGCAAGGCCCCATGGATCGACGAACTGGCCTGGTTGGTCGCCATACTCGCCGAGCTTGGACACGAACGAGCCGCCATCATCGCACGAGAATACTTGCACTCGATGATTGTTGCGATCAACGACAAGCAAGAGACCTCGATGATGGTCGAACGCCAAGCCTCGAGGGAGGGTGAACTGGCCATCAGCCTTGCCTTGTTTCTTGGTGCCGATCGAGAGCTTGATTCGAGCATCACGATCAAGAGTATCGCCTCCCATCTCTCTTCCAATCCAATCCAATCTCTCTCGCTCTCACAAAACGACAAAGAGATGATCTCAAACTCTAACTTGCAAACCCAAGAGATGAAGATATGAAGCTCACACACACACACGAGACACGAGACACGAGACACGAGAGAGAGAGACCGACCAAGCAACGAGCCAACAAGAACCAATCGATGAAGGAACAAAGAACAGCACCTCTCCCTCTCTCATACCCCCAAGCTCACACACACGAGCCTCTTCTTCTTGATGATGATGATGGTCGATTGCTTGCGTGCCCCTCCCAATCGACATCAAGTTATGAGCGAACGAAGATTGTATTGCATTGTGCATTGGAAAGAGGGATTGATTCGATTGATTCGATTCATTTGAGAGAGAGAGTGTCTTGTGTGATGCCTTGATTGCGTCGTTCGCGATGCACGGTATCAAAAGTAATCATTGGGGCTTGCTTGTGAGTGTGATGGATGAGAATGAGCTGGTGCTGGATGTGATCCTCACATCATGGCGCACTTCAGTACCGATTGATCCCATGGCGATGGTGATGTCGTTGCAGTCGTTGCGGTGTCGGGTTGATGTTCTTGGTGATCAACAGGAATCTCGCGCACCGGAGCCTCGAGATACGAGAAGATCTCGAACAGCAGCTCGTTCGGAATCATCGACATCGCGTTCGACTCATCGACCAGCGATCGAATCATCGTCATCGTCGAGATCGCTTGCTTCATCCATGATGGAGCATATCGATGACGATCCACGCGCCATGTGAACGTGTCGGGCAGCCATTGATTGGCTCCAATCACATGCACTTGATTGCCTGCCGTGAAGGCGATGAGACCTCGATGCTCGTCGAACGCAACTCCATTTGGGTACTTGCGACCACAATCGAAGGATGAGATGTGATGGCCTTCGTGAGTGAATGATTGCAGCCGACTGTTGTTGCAATCGGTGACGATGATTCGGCCTTGATTGGCGATGCACACTCCTTCAGGATCGTAGAACTGGCCTGGTTGATTGCCTTTCGAGCCGAACTCGAACAAGAACGAGCCATCGATCAGCGACAATACTTGCACTCGATCATTGCCGGTATCAGTGACGATGATTCGATGTCGATCATCATCAATCGCGATGCTCACAGGAAGAAAGAACTCGCCAGGCTGAGATCCTCTCTTGCCGCCGATCGAGAACAAGAACGAGAGATCGATCGACGACAAGAACACCAATCGATTGTTGTTGGAGTCGACGATGATGATGCGATGATGATGCTTGTCGATAGCAATGCCTCGAGGACCATCGAACTCGAGGTCTCCTGTTCCACGATGGCCAACGCACGACAAGAACGATTGCTCGCTCAATGACCATGATTGTACTCGACTATTCAAGCAATCAGTGATGAGGATGCGATCATGATCGTGATCGATCGCAATGCCATCAGGATTGTGGAACTGGCCTGGTTCGAAACCGTGCTCGCCGAGCTTGGACACGAACGAGCCGCCGCCATCATCATCATCGCACGAGAATACTTGCACTCGATGGTTGCTGCGATCAACGACGAGCAAGAGACCTCGATGATGGTCGAACGCCACGCCTCGAGGAAGGTCGAACCGGCCATCAGCCTTGCCTCGAATCTTGGTGCCGATCGAGAGCTGGATGCGAGCATCAGGAGTACCATCGACCAGTGGCGCATCCATTATACTTGATGGAAGGATGGTTGTGATGGATGTGATGGATGGGTGTGATGGCTATGATGGGTGATGGGTGATGGGTGATGGCTGTGATGGCTATGATGGGTGTGATGGCTATGGATGTGATGGCTATGATGGCTATGATGGATGTGATGGATGTGATGGCTGGGTGTGATGGATGGGTATGATGGCTATGATGGATGGATGTGATGGCGTTGGCGCTTGGTAGTCGCCTCGCTCCCTCCTCTCGCGCGCAGCCAGCAACGACCTCCGCACTCTCGCCGACCATCCAAATGGCCTTCTATCACATCATCTTCCGTGTGTGGTTCGCGCTGACGGTGCTGGTGGCGATCATCATCATGTGGCTGCAGGGCCAGCTGGTGTATCGGCTGTCGTCGGCGCCACTGCTCGACAAGCAGCGTCGTTGCAAGTCGTTCGTGCGCCTCGCGTTCCGTGGCATCCTGCTGTTCAATCCGTGGATTCGTATCTCGTACGACGACGCACAGTGGCAGCCGTTCCGTGACGCCAAGGCCGCCTCGGGTCGCGGTTCGGTGGTCATCATCAACCACACGTCGTTCATGGACGCCATCATCTACACGGCCATGTGTCCGGCCGACGTGTTGCCGAACTGCTGCACGCTCGCCAAGAAGGAGCTCTTCCATCTGCCGCTCTTTGGTACCACCATGCGCCTGTGTGGTCACTTGCCGGTGCCGTTCGTCGGCAAGGAGGAGGGCAACTTCGCCGTGGACCGCGCGGCTATGGAGAGCACCTTGCGCCTCGCAGGTACGCACTCGAACGCCAGCACTTGATCAGATCGAGCTGTTCGATTGATCGCTCGACCGCTTGCTTGGTGTGTGTGCGTGCGCACGTCTATCTATCTATCTATCACTAGAGGAGCACCTCACTCGTGGCGACACGTTGGTCGTGTTCCCCGAGGGCCAGCTGAACCGCGATCCACGCAAGGTGCAGGTCTTTCGACGCGGGTCGTTCCAGCTCGCGCTGCAGCACAACGTCTCCATCTGGGGCTGCTGCATTCGAAGCTGCGACATCACGTGGCCGCGCTACATGGCCATCGGCGGATTGCCTGCTCGCATCGAATGGAAGGTCTGGCGCATCATCGACCATTGCGCCGACCTCCCGATCGAGGACCTCACAGCCAAGTGTCAGGACGAGATGCAGCAGGCCATCGACACGCTGTACGCGCGTCCTTAGGTCAGCGGCCGGTCACTCACACTCTCACACTCACTCTCATGGATCGAATCAATCCACACCATCGCAATACCTGCATATCCTAACTTCGGATCGAATCAATCCCGTATTATACAGCATATATTTAAGTTGGGACTGCGGGCACAACGCAATCAATCCATCAGTCAATCAATCAATCAATCAATCAATCAATCAATCCACCCATCAATCAATCCATCAATCAATCAACCAACCAACTAATCGAATCAATCAATGCGTTGCTGCTGCTGGTGCTGCTGAATCGGCACGAAGCGTATGAACAAGTTGCGTGGAATCAGGAAGGTTGGCACCGCCAGGTCAAAGTTGCGCTTGCTGGCTCGCTGTTGCGGCGAGTTGGTCTGCGGTCCTGGAAGCAAGCGATAGCGTAGCAGCAGCACTGCCAGGAATATCCGCTGCTCTTGCAACGAGAACTCCTTGCCTGTCGTGGACAGCAGCAAGCAGTGAGCGAGAGCGAGAGAGCGACTCCACGAACGAATCTGCACAGCGGACGGAAACGAACCTAAACAAGCACGAGCACCATGGCCGAATGGCTGGTATGCGAATGGATGATGCTTGTGGTTGGCGGAGAATCGATCGGGGTTGAAGGTGTTTGGATCGGGCCAGTATCGCGCATCGCGCTGGATCGTGTAGACCGGAATCGAGATCGAGGTTCCGCGCGGCAGATCGTAGCCAAGTACTTGCATCGGTTCTTGGAGCTCGCGCGCTGGAAGCACCGAGACTGGTGGCCATAGGCGGAGTGTCTCCTTGATGACGTTGCCTGTGGAACGTCCAACAGTGAGCGAGCGAGCGAGCGAATGTACGCGAGGTGGTTGCAGCAGCAGCATACCGAGATACTCGAATTGCTTCTGATCCTCGTAGGTTGGGACTGTACGATCGCCGAGCACCTGTTGTACTTCTGCTCGCGCCTTCTCTTGCACTTCTGGATGCAGAGCGAGGAGATTGATCGCCATCGACAACGAGGTCGACGTCGTATCGTGTCTGCATTGTCGCCATTGCCACGATCATCAGCCCGTGTCCGTGTCTGTGTCTGTGTTGTCGGTGTCGCTCATATGGGTACGTACCCAGCGAGGAAGAAGGTGTTCATGTTATGACGCAGTTCCTCGTCGGTCATGCCCTCGGTCTCGTCGCCGTTGCCGAGCATCATGTCGAGCAGGTCTTGCTGTCGGTCGTCGGGCAGCATTCCGCCGTTCTTGCGCAGCGACTCGCGTCTCTGCTGAATGACCGACTGCAGCACGTCGGTGAAGCTCGTCATGTTGCGCTCGAGTCGCTCGTTCATGGCGAGAGGCAGGTGATCGAAGCGCGGCACGATGAATCGCAGCGGATTGAAGAGGTCGCGAATGACGCTGTTGTACAGGCGCACGTACGTGCCCTCGTCTCGTTGCAGCACTCCAAAGTCGAAGCTGAACACGCACTTGCCCAGCACGTCGAGCGTGAACTTTTGCATGAACTTGATGACGTCCACCGTGCGATACTCGACGCCCTCCATGGCGAGCTCGGTCTTGGACAGGAGCGAGTATCCGACCGAGTCCGACGGCAGCCCGCCGTTGCTCTCGATCAGGTTCAAGAGATCGTTGGAGCTCGAACCGATCTTGTCGACGAAGCTTTGGATGGCTTCCCAGCGGAAGGCAGGAGAGCATATCTTGCGCAGTCGCTTCCACTTGTCGCCGCTAGTAATCTATACGTACGTACGTGATGGTTTGTGTGAGCGAGGGAGAGGGAGGAGGGTTGCACGAGCTCGAGCTCGTGTGCATTGTGGAGCCGCTCATGTCAGCTTGCTCATTCGTCGTACAGCAATGTTCTCACCAAAGAAAGCGCCATTGAATCGAGTACGCAACGCAGGCGTGATGAACTTGGGAAAGGTGTTGATGTCGCTGTACAGCACTCGAGCAAAGTCGGCGTCGGCCACGACGATGGTCCAACGCGAGAAGGCCCACATGCGATAGATCGGACCGTAGCGCTCGCGCACTGGAATCAAGTTGTCGATTCCCGGTTGCTTGAGTATCAGACTCTTGACGATGGCCGAGTAGAACGGTGGTCCAGGAATGCCGGCGAGCTCTGGCGGTGGTTGTGTGATACGACGAAGCCACAATACGATGAACGCCACGATGGCGACCAGCGCCACTGCCACCAAGCTCGCAAACTCGAATCCAAGCAACATGATGATGAGACGATCGCCTGATTGGTAACAGTCTCTCCCGTTCGAGTCTTGAGGGTTACGAGGAGAGGAGAGTCAGCAAGCAGGTCTGTTCGACGTTGTTGATGTTGCTGGTGTGTGATGGCGGAAGTGTTGATGCGTGAGGCAAGGAGCGAGCAAGCGAATGAACGAATGAAGCATCCTCGGAGCATTGATGGAGGATATCATTCCAGCACCGCTGCCGTTACTCTTGGCTGGGTGGTGGTACGCCCCGCACTCACTCATCGATATCAGCTATGGGTGGTTAGATTGCCTACTAACTCTCACGTAGCGATTCGATGCGAGATAGAGAATCTCTGAGATATATTAAACACGAACGAATGGCAACCCGAGTTCTCGCCTTGGTTGGTTGGTTGGTTTATCGGATCGCGGAGAATATCCGGATGAAATATCTCGATTCCGAATGGAGTTAAATCTAAGCGAGCGAGCGAGTGAGTGAGCGAGCGGTGGTGCTACTGGTCGACACGATTGTATTGTGGCACAGACTCGTGAGTGAGTGAGTGAGTGAGTGAGTGAGGGTATGAAAACAAGCAATAACTCTAAACGAGATATGTATGAATGAAAACGATGATGATGAATGCGATTGATAGATAGAATGGTGAATGTGCGAGTGAGTTCGTGAAGGAAGAAACCGCAGTAAGCGATGCGCAGGCAGGCAGGCAGGCAGGCACGCTGGCTGGCTGGCTGGTTACAGCGGCAGCTCGAAGCTGACGTTCAGTCGAGCATCTCGAGCGAGGGACACAATGTTGGCGACCTTGACCACGCGCTCTCCGGCCTCATCGAGGTGGTTCGCGGCAATGATACGGAGACCACTGGCATCGATCAGCTGGCGAGCGGCATCGACGTTGGTGCCTTGCAGACGCACGACGAGCGGCACATTGAGCTTGAGCGACTCGACGGCGCTGATGATTCCGAGTGCGATCACATCGCATCGCATGATGCCACCAAAGATGTTGACCAGAATGGCGCGCACCTACGGCATCATCAGCGAGCCAACGAGCCGTCGTTGTCGTTAGGACCATCAGTACCACCAGCACCGCTCGCCAATATGCGTGCGTGCGTCGTGTCATACGTTGGGATCGGCCGCAATGATCTTGAGGGCCTCTGCGACTTGCTTCTGCGAAGCGCCTCCTCCGACATCCAGGAAGTTGGCGGGGTTGCCTCCGTACAGCTTGATGATATCCATCGATGCCATGGCCAGACCGGCGCCATTCACCAAGCATCCAATGTTGCCATCGAGGCCAATGTAGTTGAGATCATGCTGAGCGGCAGTCACTGTCATCATCACGACGATTGCATCAGCATCAGCAGCTCGATTCTTGCTCGATCTCTCTCTCGACTGCTCGATATGAACGACAACAACGTCACGTCGGCAACGTCGCACACCTTCACGCGGGTCCTCTTGCGAGTAGTCTCGGAAGCTGAAGATGTCGTGCTGGCGGAACTCGGCGTTGTCGTCGAAGTTGAGCTTGGCATCGACGCACATCACGTCGCCCTCGGACGTCTCGGCCAACGGATTGATCTCGAGCTGCGTGCAATCGCACGAACAGAAGAGCTCGTAGAGCTTCATGAGTTGTTGGCTGGCCTACACACACACAGGCGGGCGCAGTGCGCCTCTCGAGACTGTTAGCGACTGCTCTACACATTGAGCTCGAGGTGCACATACGGCTCCCATTCGACGGCTCGAGAAGCCAAGCTTCTCTGCGATTCGGTTCGCTTGCTCGGGCTGAAGGCCGACATTGATATCGATCGGCTCCTGCACAGCGCGAGTGTGAGAGCCGGAGCCACCAACGACCCTCACGAGCCATCAGCATCATCGTGCTGTTGCTCGGCTCGGCTCAGCTCGCTCAGCTCGAAAGAGACATACACGGATGATGGCTTGCGGGTTATCATGAGCCAGAGTCTCGATATCGGTGCCGCCCTTGGTGGACGCAAGCAACACGGGGCCGCACGCCTTGCGGTCCAGCACGATGCTGAGGTACAGCTCGCGACGAATGTACTTGCGCTCGGCGATCAGCACCTTCGAGACCACCTTGCCCTCGGGGCCCGTCTGCTTGGTCACGAGCCGCTTGCCGAGCATCAAGCCCGCCAATCGCTCGACCTCCTCGGGGCTTCAATAGCGACGACATCAACGTATCAGCCAAGCGAGAGAGCGCGAGAGTTGGTGTGTTCGCTCTTGTGTGTACCTATGGCACAGGTGAACGCCGCCCTTGAGGCCGGTATCGAACGTGCCCAGACCACGACCACCTGCGAGGATCTGCGCCTTCACAACCAAGTCCTCGCAACCTGTACCAATCGATCAGTCAGTCGCTCCCTATCGCTCGCTCGCTCGCTCGTGAAAGCATCATCGGCGTACCGAGCACCTCGGCGACCTTGCGCGCCTCCTCGACCGTCTCGGCCACTCCCTGGCGCGGGACGTTGACGCCGTGCTTCTTGAGCAACTGCTGGCTCTGGTACTCATGGATATGGAGGCTTCGTCGCTACACGCACCAGCACGCACCCGAGACCGAGATACCACCACATCGATGTCAGTAGCCGTTGGAGGTCCAACACGCCCAGGGTCTCCTCACACCTGTGACGCCACGAGCGTTGGGGCCGTTACGAGACGAACGCGTGCCACCGACGAAGCACGAGCCAGTACTCGTGCGACTCGGAACATGATGGTGCTGATGATGATGGAGTAGGTAGCTAGCGAGTGTGTGTGAGCGAGGCAGGGCAACGAGCAGAATGAACGAACGAACGAGGCGCTCGCTGCTGTTCTTGCTGCCGCTCGTCGTTGTTGGATCACACACATCAAGCAAGCCTCCAACCAGGCCTTCCACGAAGTGAGTGCCCACCGCTGTTCCGAGAGGTGCTTCACGTGGAGATGAGGGTTTGTGATTCATTGGTTACATGACATTAAAGGGCTGGATCGGTGGCTGGTTCACTTGCTGGTTCAGGTGGTTCGCTTGCTGGCGCAGAGGTCGGTTCGCTGGCTGGTTCACTTGCTGGCGCAGAGGTCGGTCCGCTGGCTGGTTCACTTGCTGGTTCAGGTGGTTCGCTGGCTGGTTCACTTGCTGGTCCAGTGGCTTGCTCACTGTGCTGTTCCTCTTGATCTTCGCTTGTTGTTGTCGCGGCCGAAGCCGGGAGTTGATTCTCCTCTGCCACCTGCGCCTTCGGGGCCTCTTGCTCCGGCTCGTGAGATGGGACCGATGCGGCCTGCTGTTGCTCGTCTTGGTCGAGTGGCTGTGATGCTGCTTCAGGCGCCACAGTCGTTGGCGTCGTTGCAAGTGGCTGCGGTGGTATCGGTGGCGGCGCTGACTGGCCTTGAGTGGCGGCCTTGACCAACGCAGCAGCCTCTCGCTCAACCATCGGGCGGAGATACCAGGCACCGGGTCCCGAGGCTGTTGTTGTCACCACGTGATGTTCGGCGCTTGGCGCTTCGTCGCTTGAGGAGCCTCCAGCCACGGGCGAGAGCAGCAACAACAACGCCGTGCCGAAGAGGCTCTTGCCAACGAGTTGCGACATCAGCTGGTTGGGCGGGAAGACCTTGCCCTTGATGCGAGGCAACAGCACGAGCACTTCCTTGAGATGAGCAACGTTGTTCCACGGTCGCAGCACGTGAAACGACGTCGGCGCCTCGGTGGGGGAGCTGGAGTCTTCGTGAGACATGAGCGCTCGAACGATGGGCGGTTGAGACAGCAGTGGCAGCAGTATCTGGTGCTTCTGCAGGAGCTTGAATGCTGCTTGAATAGAGCTCGCGTGTGCGACTGGCGCCGAAGGAAGTCGCACTGCGACCGAGAGCACATCGCTTTCCTCGATTCCCTGGCTGATCGTGCTCGTCGTCGTGGTCGTCGTTGTTGTTGGTCGTATTGAGATGGCACTCGTTGCCGTAGCGTACGTGTTCTCATCAACCCAGTGTTGTTGGTTGGTAGCTTCGAGTGTCGAACTCTCGCTGCTATTCGAGTGGCTGCTTCCCGCGTTGCTATCACCAACGGCATTGACAAGCTGCGGCATGTCATTCACCATGGTGAAGATCTTGGGGAAGCGCAGCAGGAACTTGCGCAGACCGCCATGGAGCTTGATCGTGAGAGACTCGGCGGGGAAGAGCACCATCTTGCTCCCGAGCATCGCCAGCGACAGCGAGCTCGTTGTCGACATGCTGTCGGGCAAGCCAATGCCGCCGCTCGAAGGTGCTGGAGTCAGCACTGGCTGCGTTGGAGTCACAGCACCACCGGCAGCCGCCGCCGGTGTCGATGTACTCTCTTGCAGCAATCGCGTAATCGTGCGGATGGTAGTGGCGTCATCTGCTGGCTGGATGGCGCTCGAACCTTGCACTGACGGGCTTGCAAGAGGAGAGGCACCGGCCGCCGCCGCCGCTGCTGTTGGTGCTGGTGGTGGTGGTGGCAGCAATGCCGATGGTAGTGTGGCCGAGATACCAGCCGAAGTCGCGGCCGGAGACGCCGATGGCTGAAGCAAGCCCAGAAGTCCCAGTTGCTGTCCTTGTTGCTGTTGATGTTGCTGTTGCTGCAACAGTGCAGGTGGAGCAGCAAACGAGACGGTGCTTGTTGTCACTGCAGCAGACGCTGGCTGTTGGTGATACTGCTGCTGCCACGGCGTGCTCGAGAACTGTTTGGCATCTGGATCAACACGACAGCCAGTGAGCGACACCCAGGCGCATGGCCTACTCAACAACTCGATACCTGTTGGCAATGGAAGTACAGGCGCCGATGCCGAAGCTCCAGCACGTATGTGAAGCATACTCGATGACGAGG
>Ga0209935_1004048_pt1 | contig 14010 bp, 18 predicted proteins | sample ThiBio_1000_plan_2_FD_183958 | JGI IMG/M metagenome (GOLD analysis project Ga0209935, IMG submission 183958) | Wastewater bioreactor microbial communities from Cape Town, South Africa - Thiocy_cont_1000_plan (SPAdes) | ecosystem: Engineered > Bioreactor > Thiocyanate-remediating >... | reverse complement strand
GTACAGATGGGCCAAGACTGGGCTCAGGAGGAAGCAGGAGCGCGCCGGGGCAGCCCCGAGAAAAGTGGTGTTGAGAAGCGAAAAAGTGCACACTTGGCACTGTAACATCTTTTCGGTAGGGGTACAGGATAGACGGCGATGGAACGAATGAGAGAGAAGGGGTTAAGAACAGTGCGTGACATTCCCTTCGTTGCTCGCGTGCTACGTCATCATCCTCATCTGCTGCGTCGGTGTTGTTGTTCTTGTTGTTGTTCTGCGATCGTACATGTGTGCGATTCGAGGTGAGGATGGAGTTGACTGATTATTCACGTTTCGATGAGGGTATGTATTGGTGGATGTGGTTGATTGGTTGGGTTGGGTTGGGTTGGGTTGGGTTGGGTTTGCTTCGATTGATTCGATTCGATTCGCAGATATGTACCTCAAGGACACGCGGTATGCGTGCGACTTTTGGGAGGAGCATCGATTGAATGTATCAGCGATGCTTACGCGAGTACGTCCACGCACTAGTATCCCCTTTCGAGTCTCGAGTATCGTCAAGTGGGCTGACTCGATGGCATCCAATAGCTCTTGACTGAGGAATCTCTGGCCAAGATGCTTGCCAATGCTCGAGTATGTTTAGGGTGAGCCTGTGGGCCAACTAACGAACGATACTGACTGACTCGCGCATCGAATCGTCCACACACATGCGTCCGTGATCAAAGGATCTAGTCATGACCTATCATACACGATCAGGCACTATCCCGAGCTCGTATCTCAGCGAGATTGAAGCAGCATACACTCGCCTCGAACGACACGTACTCTCACAGTCCACGGCGTCCAGCTCGTCGGATGGCGGCGGCGGCAGCAGCAGTAGTGATACGAGGCAGTACCATGAGCTGAGTGGCAAGTACCGCGAGCCTGGGGGCGCCAAGTTGCTCGTGTTCGATGCGATGGATGGGTTCTATCGTACGCTCGATGCCGCGAAGCATCAGGCAGGCAAGACCTTTGCTCAGATCTTTGCGAGCTGCTCCAATATGGATCCGTTCGTTAGGGTACGTACGCGCGATGATGCTCGAGAACCACGTCGAGCAGATCTCTGGAGGAGGTCTTGTGCTGGATCGGTTGGTGGACGATAGCGAGTATCATTCGATTGACTTGGATCGAGTGTGTGCTCTGATCGAGCGAGCAGGCTGTGATGCCGATCGAGTACGATGCCGAGCAATGCAACGCACTCTTTCTGCCTCAGTTGCTGCTGTACTTTATGCGGCTATTGAGCCTGTATGACTCGGCGCTCAAGGGCCAGTCGGTCGAATCGTTCACTCAAAGCGCTCCGAGTCAGGTTGAAAGAGACTCCCACCCGAGCTCGATGAGCCTCGTCGCAATGACTGACTCACCGATTGAACCCATGGCCATGCAGGTCGAGGATTCGTTGGACGAGGATACGATCAAACGAGCGTGGAGCAAGGCCGAGATCGATCCAGAGCTTGCGGCCCATGCTGACGACATACTCGACGAGAGCGACCCCGACCTGGTGAACGTCACAGTGCAGGCGAGCAAGCCCGGTGGCAAGGAACTCATGATGCTACGAGCAGCAGCCCAGCGAGCGAACGAGGAGCTCTCGAACGTGTGGCTCGGCTGTCGCGAGCAGTTCCTGGCCAAATGGATGGGTCCTGGCGGCGATGGCGCGCAAGCACAGCCGCCGGTCGATCCACTCGAGCGAGCCGCCGCGCGACTGAGTGCCCTACGTCGCGCGCGCACCAACGTACTTGGCTTGGCGAAAGGTAACTATCGCTCGGCCATGTTGTATTGCCCCGAGCTCTCGAGCAAGGAGCTCTGCAAGGAACCGAGCAGCTCTACCCAGTCGAGCGACGTACCACCGGCCGATGATCGCCAACGATCCAAGAGCCTCGAGGCCCTGCTAGCGCCGAGCTTCGTCGAGCTCGTGTCTCTCGTGGGCTCGGGTAACCTGCGCAGGAACGACCGCTTCCTGCTGTTCATCAAGACCAAGCTCTCCAAGATGGGCAAGCAGGACGACTTCTCGGTCATTGCTGCGATGCGGCACTTGGTACTCACGGCGTACTGCTTCTTGGTGGTGGCTGAGACCATGGAGATCGCGCTCGATCGCGTGCTCATGTGCATTCCCGGTTACTCTGAGGGCGAGATCAAGGCAACGAGTCGCTCGGCTGCCACTCGGTCACCTGTGCCTCCGACGCCAGTTGCTGCCGGTGCTGCTGGTGGACCTGCGGCTGGTACCGACATTCCAGATGACATTCGAGCGTTCTCAGATGATATCTTCAAGAACACACCTTTCGTATCGACGAGCAACAAGGCACGCACCCGAGCGACGCCACCCGCCAACTCACGATATGCCCCAGCCTCGACACTCGCCAACAACTCGTCGGGCCGTAAGTGCACGTTCGTACGCTGCGGCCATCGCGAGAAGGACGGCCAGACCTTTCAGGTCTGTGGGCCTTGCAGGCGCGCAGGAATCCAGGTCCCGTACTGCAGGTATGCCCTTGGGCCTCTCGCCGCAAAGCGCTCGCCATTCGTACGCTCAATGTATATGCGCTTTGATTGCTCGTGTGTCTTGCTCTCTCCCTCGCCTGCGTGCAGCCGAGAATGCCAGACTCGAGACTGGAAGGTGTCACACAAGCAACAGTGCGTATCGCAACGAGCCAGCTCCTCGACGGCTGCCGCGAGCACCACCAGCGATGCCGCATCGTCTCCCACACAATCCGCTCCTGTCGCGGATTCCTCGGCCGCTGCCATCACTGCCGTCGAGGAGCAAGCGACCGAAAGGCCTGCTGTCGATGGTCCATGCGATGCCTCGCAAGCCGTCCACACGCCCGCCGAGGCCAGCGCCGAGCAACAGCCGCCATCGTCTCCGTCGCCGTCCCCGCAAGCAGCGGGAGCACAATCCAACAACACAAGCACTCCAGCGCAGTGAGTGAGAGTATGTGCGTTTCATCAGATATACCAACCAACCGATCGATCGATCAATCGAAATACACCTGCCTATCATTCAGCGTTCTCCAGACCCAAGCATTGGTCTGCAACTTGATCTCGAGTCACGATTCCAATGCGGCAGCACTTACAACGCGGGGGATCTCGATGGACAGTGAGAGACGGAGAGGCGTTTGGTTTGGGCCGCAGAGCCGCTGCTGTACACGACGCTGGACCGTCTCACCTGTCTTTTTCTCTCCCGTCGCTCTCTCCTCGACAGCAACCATGCACGTATCGCTCCGCGCCCAATCGTTGTTTGCGGCTGTCTTGGTGGCCACGGTACTCGCGTGCTCGTGTGCCTCCTCGCTACCTGCAAGATCACTCGCTGTTCCTCCAGCCCAGCGTACGTCGTGTGTGAGAGGTTGTAGTGCTCGGCAGCGACTCATGACGCGCGATCCCTCAACTCAGGTCAAGCGCTGGTCGAGCTCTACAACGCCACCAACGGCCCCGCTTGGAGTACCAATTACCATTGGCTCAAGGGCGATCCATGCGTCGACGACTGGGATAGAGTCACGTGCCAAGGCAATCTCGTTACCTCGCTGTACGTACTCGCGTGCTTCACGACCTCGCACCCTCGCTGGTGCACGAGATATTGACCGCCGTCATGTGGTACCAGCTCGTTGGGCAGCAATAATCTCAAAGGAACCATCCCATCGTCCATCGGCTTCCTCGGCAGCTTGACGAGCCTGTACGTCGCGAGCTCCTTTGCGTCGCCGCCATCTCATCGCTCTCTCTCTCTCTCTCGCCAATGCTTCGGCCCGTACCCACCAACACAGGCTCCTGTACTCAAACGCGTTGAGCGGTACTTTGCCAACGTCGATCGGATTCCTCGTGAACTTGCAGACCTTGTATGTGGGACCTCGCTCGCCTGCTTGCGCGCTCTCTCCCTCTCCAATCCATCGTCGAGTATCATTGAAGCTCCTCGCCCCGCTCACGCATTCGATCAACGACAGAGACTTGGACAGCAACCAGCTCTCCGGCACACTTCCTTCATCGCTCGGCAACTGTGTCAGCTTGGCCACTCTGTACGATGGATGCCAATCGTCCAAACAATCGTCGTTGCTTGCACAATCTCATGCTATCTCTCTCTCTCTCGTGTTCAATCTGTGTATCGTGATCTCTTGCGCGCACAGAGACTTGAGCTACAACCGATTCTCGGGACCGATTCCTGACTCGGCGATCTCGAACCTCGCGAACCTCGCGTACTTGTACGACTCACTCGCCACGCCTCTCGTCTTGGCGCACTTCTGACTTGCGTCGCCTCGTCAGTGACATGAGCAACAACACGCTGTATTCCACCATTCCACCTTCGTTAGGAAACCTCCCCAACTTGAAGACCCTGTACGCCCTCCATGGATCGAAAAGAACGCCCTCCTCTCGTTCGATGCTGACATTCTCTCTCTCTCTCTCTCTTGCAGAGCGCTTTCGTTCAACAATCTCACGGGCACCATCCCTCCCATGGGACTCAAAGGATCTGTGCTCTCGAGTCTGTACGTGGCAAGAGCGCTTGTTTGATGTGCTGGCTGCAGCGCGATTGAGAGATGCCATGCATGAGTGGTATCTCACACACCGAGGCGCACAATATCATCGCATCGATCAGATATCTCGACCACAACCGGCTCGAGAGTCCGCTGCCGACCTTCCTCCAACAATCACCCTTCACCAACATCAACCTGCAGTTCAACTCGTTTGTACGTTGCACAGTGCTCTTGTATCGTCCTCCGGTCGCTCTTGTGATTGTGTGATTTATTGGAGTTGAGCTCAGACCTGTCCACTTCCCGATTGGTGTGCCGCCTACCCTCGAGGCAATGGACTCTGCTCTCCATGTATGCATCTCCCTTCCTCTCCCTATCTTTGTTGTGAAGGCCCCCACTGAACAATCGGCATCGCACAGGCACCTCGAGCTCGTACTCGTTGAATTGCTGCTTCTACAACAACACCGCCACGGGCCAACATCTCGTGGAGTGCATGGGCTTTCGGTGCAAGTCACTCGCTGGATACTCGCTGGTCAAATCGGAGCCGACCTCGAGTTGCAGCTCGTGCTTGGCATAGATGGAACGTGAGAGATGAGACGAGTCGTTGTTGACAGCGATTTGTATCGCAGCGAGTGTTGATGCACTGCACCATGCCCATCATACTCAGTACCATGCGATGCCTCGCAAGCCGTCCACACGCCCGCCGAAGCCAGCGCCGAGCAACAGCCGCCATCGTCTCCGTCGCCGTCCCCGCAAGCAGCGGGAGCACAATCCAACAATACAAGCACTCCAGCGCAGTGAGTGAGAGTATGTGCGTTTCATCAGAAGATACCAACCAACCGATCGATCAATCGAAATACACCTGCCTATCATTCAGCGTTCTCCAGACCCAAGCATTGGTCTGCAACTTGAGCTCGAGTCACGATTCCAATGCGGCAGCACTTGCAACGCGGGGGGGGGGGGGGGGGGGGGGGGGTCTTGATGGACAGTGAGAGACAGAGAGGCCTTTGGTTTGGGCCGCAGAGCCACGGTACCAGCTTGCGGACCGACGCCAACAGTTCCGCCATTCGCACGAGCGGACCGAGCGAACTTCCGCGTCTCTCCCTCCTCCCGCTCACTGCCGCTCTCTCCTCGATAGCAACCATGCACGTATCGCTCCGCGCCCAATCGTTGTTTGCGGTTGTCTTGGTGGCCACGGTACTCGTGAGCTCGTGTGCTTCTTCTTCCTCCTCTTCAGGACGCTACGAGCGCGAAGCATCGCAGAAGGGAGTGCCGATTGTTCCTCCTTCGCAGCGTACGTCGTGTGTGAGAGAGGTTGTAGTGCTCGGCAGCGACTCATGACGCGCGATCCCTCAACTCAGGTCAAGCGCTGGTCGAGCTCTACAACGCCACCAACGGCCCCGCTTGGTTTTCTCGTGTTAACTGGCTCAAGGGCGATCCATGCGTCAACCGCTGGGATAGAGTCACGTGCCAGGGCAATCTCGTTACCTCGCTGTACGTACTCGCGTGCTTCACGACCTCGCACCCTCGCTGGTGCACGAGATATTGACCGCCGTCATGTGGTACCAGCTCGTTGGGCAGCAATAATCTCAAAGGAACCATCCCATCGTCCATCGGCTTCCTCGGCAGCTTGACGAGCCTGTACGTCGCGAGCTCCTTTGCGTCGCCGCCATCTCATCGCTCTCTCTCTCTCTCTCGCCAATGCTTCGGCCCGTACCCACCAACACAGGCTCCTGTACTCAAACGCGTTGAGCGGTACTTTGCCAACGTCGATCGGATTCCTCGTGAACTTGCAGACCTTGTATGTGGGACCTCGCTCGCCTGCTTGCGCGCTCTCTCCCTCTCCAATCCATCGTCGAGTATCATTGAAGCTCCTCGCCCCGCTCACGCATTCGATCAACGACAGAGACCTGCACAGCAACCAGCTCTCCGGCACACTTCCTTCTTCGCTCGGCAACTGTGTCAACTTGGCCACACTGTACGATGGATGCCATCATCCAAACAATCGTCGTTGCTTGCACAATCTCATGCTATCTCTCTCGTGTGTGTGTTCAATCAATCTATCTATCGTTCGTGATCTCTTGCACGCACAGAAACTTGAGCTACAACCGATTCTCGGGACCGATTCCTGACTCGGCGATCTCGAACCTCGCGAAGCTCGCGTACTTGTACGGCTCACTCGCCACGCCTCTCGTCTTGGCGCACTTCTGACTTGCGTCGCCTCGTCAGCGACATGAGCAACAACTCTCTCTCGGCCACCATTCCACCGTCGTTCGGAAACCTCCCAGCCCTTGGCTACTTGTACGATGTCGATCTTCATGATTCCGAGGGATCGGCCACCCCAAGGCGCTTCTCTAACTTGCATCGCCTCCTCAGTGACATGAGCAGCAACACGCTGTATTCCACCATTCCACCTTCGTTCGGAAACCTCCCCAACTTGAAGACCCTGTACGCCCTCCATGGATCGAAAAGAACGCCCTCCTCTCGTTCGATGCTGACATTCTCTCTCTCTCTCTCTTGCATTGCACGCGAGCCAGAGTGCTTTCCTTCAACAATCTCACGGGCACCATCCCTCCCATGGGACTCAAAGGATCTGTGCTCTCGAGTCTGTACGTGGCAAGAGCGCTTGTTTGATGTGCTGGCCGCAGAGCGATTGAGAGATGCCATGCATGAGTGGTATCTCACACCGAGGCGCGCAATATCATCGCATCGATCAGATATCTCGACCACAACCGGCTCGAGAGTCCGCTGCCGACCTTCCTCCAACAATCGCCCTTCACCAACATCAACCTGCAGTTCAACTCGTTTGTACGTTGCACAGTGCTCTTGTATCGTCCTCTGGTCGCTCTTGTGATTGTGTGATTTATTGGAGTTGAGCTCAGACCTGTCCACTTCCCGATTGGTGTGCCGCCTATCCTCGAGGCAACGACCTCTGCTCTCCATGTATGAATCGCCCCCTCTCCCTCTGTGCTGTGAGAGCACCACTGAACAATCGGCATCGCACAGGCACCTCGAGCTCGTACTCGTTGAATTGCTGCTTCTACAACAACACCGCCACGGGCCAACATCTCGTGGAGTGCATGGGCTTTCAGTGCAAGTCACTCGCTGGATACTCGCTGGTCAAATCGGAGCCGACCTCGAGTTGCAGCTCGTGCTTGGCATAGATAGAACGTGCGAGTCTCTGTCAGTGAATAGCACAATAAAGATGCTGCTCGTCCCTAGATTGAGGTTTGATTCGTAAGTGTATTGGCTCTCCGCTTCGAAGAAAGGGACACCAGCGTCCTGTGGCTCTCGAGTAGTTTGGTGTCACTGCTTGAGGGAAAGCCAAATCAACAGCAGAACAAGGAGCGCGAGAACGCCCAGGCCCACTCCTCCTCCAGCCACGATTCGCTTCCTCCTGCTGGTTGGATCCATGGTTGCGACAGGGGTGATGATCTACACAAGCGGGCGTGAGTGAGAGACTGATGGCGGAGGCGTGGGCCGAGCTCCCGGCCCGTCCTTGAGGTACAGAATGACAGTACCACGTACGCCGTCAAAGCCTTGAACCGCTCCAGTTGGCACCGGAGCATAACCCGCCGGCGCTGGAGCGGCGGCCGAGGTGGTGGGGGTTGTGGTAGCCGACGGAGTGGCTGCGGCCGGGGCGGCAACGCGCAAAGCGCTGAGCCGGTACTTGGTGTCGTAAGCTATCGAAATGCTGTTGCCGTTGTCGGCACGGCGGTATCCTACTCCGGTCCGAAAGTCGATGAAGAACTGGATGGCAGCGTTGGACTGGTCGATGGCGACCTCGTCGACGGTACTGCTGGGGCGGATGACAAACAGATAAGGTTCGATCTTCCAGGCCCAGAACTGGTTGGCCTGAAGCTCGCCGTAGTCCCAATGGCGTAGCGCATCGGAGAAGCTCTCCAAGGCCGGGCGGAAGTTGTAGCCAGCAATGATCTCGTCCCACTTGAGACCCTCGAGGTACTCGAGCTGTTGATTGCGTAACTTCTTCCTATCGCCATGTACCATGAACATGGGCAAGGTAATGTACACCTTGTTGTTGTTGACGAGAATGTCCACCTTACTGGAGCGGGCGCCCATGTGTTCAGCAACACGCCGATCAGCTCGGACGAGGAGACGATGCACACAAGCACAGAGACAGAGGAGTGGATGAGAACGTGCTCTACGAGCGCCGTCCCGCATATAAAGGTCCAACAAAGCGGTGGGGCGTTGGGTGACGCCTTGAACGCTCGCGCGTGACGCTCTGTCGACTCTCGGAAAAATGCAACTTCCGGACGACAGCAGCCTCCTGTGCGTTTCTCCCGATCGATCTCTCTCGCTCGCTCGCTCCCGATCTCGATCTCGATCTCGATCTCTTGCTCGCGACAACTCTACTCCATTTCGCTTTGCTTCGCTGCGTTTTGTTTCGTTTCGTTTTCGTGATAAGGTGTCGTACATGTTTGTTAACTGCGCAGATGCAAGAACCAGATACAATTCACAGAGAGAGAGAGAGATAGACAGTTGCTGCAATAACACACACGTGCGCGCAGGTATGCACGCACGGTCTTGCACTCGTACGCGCGATAACGTTGAAGCGACTCAAGCAACCAAACGACCACCACCACCACGGCCTCAGGCAGGATTGGTTCGGTGCACATGATAGAGCGCTGCGGCAGTATCGTCGTCGTCGTCGTCGTCGTCGTCGTCGTCAAAGTCATCATCATCGAGCTCGTCATCGTCATCGTCGTCGTCGTCGTCATCTTCGTTGTCTTCGGCATCGAGCTCGTCGTCATTCATCTGCTCTTGGATGATCATTCGAGAAGCGAGGCGGCACTCGTCGATCGTCAACATTGAAGGTTTTGCCGATGCGCTTGGTACGCGACGAACGTAGAACTGCATCGAGGACACGACATCGCGAATCAGCTTGTTGACGAAGCGATCGGCAACCGCTAGCGACATGCCGTCGACTACCAGCGCCGATGGTGATGGTGATAAGGAGGATGTAGTCGGTCCAATGATCCTGTCGATGTTGCGAGCAAACGTGAGGAACGAATCGCGTTGCGCTACACATGAGCCACCACATCGATCGTCGATTGACACCACTCGCGCATCAGTATCAACAAAGGAATATCGCGCGAGGTTGGGATACAATGACCTACCAAATCGTTCCGAGATTGGTCTGAATGACGAAGAAGTCGCATGAGGTGGCGGATGGTTTGGCATGGTCCGAAGAGCTCGAGGCTGCGACTCTGTGCCGGACGGTGGAACGAGCTCGATGGGCGACGAGGGCAATGCGCCATAGCTCGAGATCGGCATGAATCCAAAGGCGATCGAGTGCGCTCGCTTATCGCCCAGCCGTGAGTCCAACGCAGGATGGCGATGCGATGCCGATGCCGCTGCTGCTGCCGCTGCTGCCGCCATATGGCGAGTGCTGGTGTCCGGCGCCGCGAAGCTACGCTGTCGAATGCACGATATCGCTTGCGTTTGGTGCGATGGCGCCGAGGTCGAGGACGAGCTCAGTGGCGGTGGTAGCGACAGCGGCGATAACATTGGTGGCGGAGAGCTGTCGGTGCTCGCCACCGCTGATGATCGAGATGACATTGACGAGGATGCTGCTGCGGCGGCGGCGGCTGCTGCGGCGGCGGATCGGTCTCGTGAGTTCGAGATCGTTCGTCGTGGATTGTTTGAAGAGGAGGAGGAGGACGCGGAGAAGGAGGAGGTGCTGGTGGCACTCGTGCCATGAGCTATGGGCGATGCTTGGTCGATCAGCGTCGTTACAGGCGATGCATCTCCTACACCAGAGTTCGAGGAGGCGAGATTGATCGTGGTAGAGGTCGAGGTCGAGGTCGAGGTCGAGGTCGAGGTCGTGGTCGTTGTGGTCGCCGTCGTGGTTGCCGTGGTCGATGCGAGAGGCTGCTGCTGTTGTTGCTGTTGTTGCTGCTGCTGTTGCTGTTGTTGGAGGTAGCTCTCGAGCGTCTCTCGGTTGGCAGCGACGAATCGTTGGCAGTACTCGACACTGCCGCTGGATGCCTCGATGGATTCAGCCGTAATCTTGGATACTGCGGCGTCGATGGAGCGATCGATGGGGGTGAGTGTCTCGCGCTACGTTGCAGAGAGCGGCCAAGTCGATCTCGACGTACCAACGGATGCAGCCGACGGCGTCAGGTGGCGCAGGACCTTTGCGACGTAGAGTCGATTGCGCAGGAGGCGCAAGAAGCGCGAGTACGACTGCCACAGCTGCGCCTGGTGTGCCTGGTGCTGGTCGCGGCCCCAGTGCTGTATCTGCTGCGTGCAGTGTGCCATCTCGCGAGCAAACACGGCGAGCACCGCTGCCTCTTGGGCCGATGGTTGGAGCGATGGTACTGGATGTGGGTAGAGTAACGAGCTCGGCGATGATGGCGTGTGTTGTGGACCGCCCGGGAGAGAGTAGCTCCGCATCATCATCTTGTGGTCGATGGAGGGCTGGCTGGATGGGTAGATGGATGGATGCGAGACGATGCCGAAGGACAAGGCAGATACTGATGGGCAGCTCGTGTATGGCTGAGGGCTTGAAGGATTGCTAGGCAGATAGGTAGGTGGGTATAGATAGATAGAGATAGATAGATAGATAGAGCCAGAAAGGAGGGCAACAGCAGCGTGCGCCTCTACGATATGAAAGAGAGCGCGCGGGCAGTGAGGTGAGCTAGCGAGCGAGCTGCGATGCAAATGAACGAGCGGAGCCGGCGACCGACCCCCAATATCCGGACCCCGTATGGTGGTCTCGAGAGATGGATAGGTAGCTAGCTAGCTTGCTAGCTCTCGTGCTGTTCGATAGGTGAGGCCTGTGCGGCTACCCGCATTTATTACAGTAGATATGTGAGGGGTGGGAGGTCGTCGGTTGCGGGTACCAGGGGTATCCCAGGGTCCGAGGTACCTCGGACCCACTCACCCATCCGAAAGCCCCGACCATCAGCCCGCAGTTGTCCTCGTTCAGGCTAGACAATATACAACTGTGGCCGAGGCCAAGTATGACACAGTATGCCCCCATAAAACCATGGCAGGCCCGGCGGGGCGCACTGTCGATGGCGCTTGCCATGGTATTGAGGGGTATGGAGTGTCATGGGTGGACGAGGACAAAGACTCATATTGAGCAACGTATTTGAGAGAGAGAGAGAGAGAGAGAGAGAGAGAGAGAGAGAGAGAGGCCTCGATTGATACCTCGTTCAAGATTGCACACGACTTATCAATCATTCCTTCATCAAGACCATTGGTGCTTGCTTGCTTGATTGGTTGATTGTGAGTGAGTGCTGGACGATGAGAATGACGGAGACAATGGAGAGAAGGTGCTGGATAGTATGTCACATCATCGTGCACTTCTTCTTGTTGTTGTTGCCAATGTACTTGTCGACTTTGCCGCCACCGAATGGCATTGGCCTCGGTGCTGATGTGTTTGCGTTCGGAATAGAGGACTGTGATGATGACGTAATCGTTGCGGTCTCGGATTGATGTTGGTGGTCAAGAGGAATCTCGAGCTCTGGACCCTCGAGATGCGAGAAGATCTCGAACAACAGCTCGTTCGGAATCATCGATATAGCCGAAGACTCATCGACCACCGATCGAATCATCGTCATCGTCGACACTGCTTGCTTCATCCATGATGGAGCATATCGATGTCGATCAGGTCGCCATGTGAACGTGTCGGCAAGCCATTGATTGGCTCCAATCACATGCACTCGATTGCCTGCCGTGAAGGCGATGAGACCTCGATGCTCGTCGAACGCAACATCCGATGGGTACTCGAAGCCACAATCGAACGATGAGATGTGATGGCCTTCGTGAGTGAATGCTTGCAATCGATAGTTGTAATAGTCGGCGACGATGATTCGACCTTGATTATCGATGCACAATCCACCGGGATAATTGAGCTGGCATGGTTGATTGCCTGTGGAGCCGAACTCGAACAAGAACGAGCCATCGATCGACGACAATACTTGCACTGGATTGAAGGTATTACAGACGATGATTCGATGTCGATCATCATCGATCGCAACGCCCGATGGAAAGAACATCTTTCCAGTTACAGATCCATGCTTGCCGATGGAGAACAAGAACGAGAGATCGATCGACGACAAGCACACCAATCGATGCATGTCATATTCGGTGAAGATGATGCGACGATGATGCTTGTCGATCGCAATGCCTCGACCTGATCCAATAAGGCCGATGCACGACAAGAACCATTGCTTGCTCAATGACCATAATTGTACTCGATTATTGTCGCTATCAACGATGAGGATGCGATCGTGATCGATCGCAATGCCCCATGGATTGTTGAACTCGGCTTTCGTGCCGAACTTGGACACGAACGAGAAGCCATCATCGCACGAGAATACTTGCACTCGATGATTGCCGGTATCGGCGACGAGCAGGAGACCTCGATGATGGTCGAACGCCAAGCCTCGAGGCCCGTTGAACTGGCCATCAGCACGGCCTGGTTGCTTGGTGCCAATCGAGAGCTTGATTCGAGCATCACGATCAAGAGCATCGTCTCCCATCTCTTCCACTTCAATCTCTCTCTCTCTCAACGACAAAGAGATGTTCCAAACTCCGAACTGCTCAAACCAAAGAGATGAAGATATGAAGCTCTCAAACACACGAGACACGAGACACGAGACGAGAGAGACACCAAGCAAGCAAGCAAGCAACGAGCAACAAGAAGCAACAAGAAGCAATCGATGAAGGAACAAAGAACAGCACCTCCCTCCCTCACCAACCACTCCCTCCCTCACACGAGCCTCTTCTTGATCATCATCATTCTTGAATCTTCTTCTCTTGGTATTGGTATTGGTATTGGTATTGGTATTTGGTATTGGTATTGGAAAGAGAAGTTGATTGAGATTGACACAATGATTGATGAGAGAGAACAAGACTCATGTTGAGCAACGCATGTGATACCATGTTTGATGAGAGAGCAAGACTTGTCCTCGTCCAGGCTTGACAAAATATACATACAACTGTGGCCGAGGCCAAGTATGACACAGTATGCCCCCATAAAACCATGGCAGGCCCGGCGGGGCGCACTGTCGAGGGCGCTTGCCATGGTTTTGAGGGGGTATGGGGTGTCATGGGCGGACGAGGACATGCAGTCTGTGCCATCTCAACTGGAATGCCAAGGCAGAAGCACCGCGCGCCACGGGCTCCTGGAAGGATTTGAGCCGGTGTACACATCGAGGCACGCGAGCGTACGACGTGTCTGGGTGAGCGTGGGTGCTTGGGAGCGCCAGGCCCAGAGGCTGGGGAGCGTGCAGTTGCCTCGGTTGCGCGCGCTCGGAGGCTGCGGCGGCATTCGCTCGCTCGTCTGCCCTCGCTCACACGCTCCGACGATACACGCATACATCTGCACTCATGGGTAAGAGCTCGAAAGACAAGCGGGTATGTGGGTTAGCACGTGGCTCGTCGGTAGCGACCGCGAGTACCAACGCACACACGCGTGGGCAGGACATCTACTACCGCAAGGCCAAGGAGGAGGGCTGGCGCGCTCGCTCGGCCTTCAAGCTGCTCCAAGTCGACGAGCAGTTCGGCGTGTTGGATGGCG
>Ga0209935_1004040_pt1:0-12500 | contig 14043 bp, 16 predicted proteins | sample ThiBio_1000_plan_2_FD_183958 | JGI IMG/M metagenome (GOLD analysis project Ga0209935, IMG submission 183958) | Wastewater bioreactor microbial communities from Cape Town, South Africa - Thiocy_cont_1000_plan (SPAdes) | ecosystem: Engineered > Bioreactor > Thiocyanate-remediating >... | reverse complement strand
GCCTCGGTAGCCGAACTCGAACAAGAACGAGCCATCGATCGACGACAATACTTGCACTCGATGATTGCCGGAATCAACCACGGTGATTCGATGTCGATCATCATCGATCGCGATGCCTGATGGGTAGTTGAACTCGCCTGCTTCAGATCCTTGCTTGCCGATCGAGAACAAGAGCGACAGATCGACCGACGACAAGAACACCAATCGATTGTTGTCGGAGTCGACGATGATGATGCGATGATGATGCTTGTCGATCGCAATGCCTCCAGGGGCGTTGAACTCGAGATCTCCTGATCCTTGATGGCCGATGCACGACAAGAACGATCGGCCGCTCAATGACCACGATTGTACTCGATTATTCAAGCAATCAGTGATGAGGATGCGATCATGATCGTGATCGATCGCAAGGCCATATGGATCCACGAACTGGCCTGGTTGGTAACCTTCCTTGCCGAACTTGGACACGAACGAGCCGCCATCATCGCACGAGAATACTTGCACTCGATGATTGTTGCGATCAACGACGAGCAAGAGACCTCGATGATGGTCGAACGCCAAGCCTCGAGGGAGGTTGAACTGGCCATCAGCCTTGCCTCGTTTCTTGGTGCCGATCGAGAGCTTGATTCGAGCATCACGATCAAGAGTATCGTCTCCCATCTCTCTTCCAATCCAATCCAATCCAATCTCTCGCTCACACACAAAACGACAAAGAGATGTTCTCAAACTCCAACTTGCAAACCCAAGAGATGAAGATATGGAGCTCACACACACACGAGACACGAGACACGAGACACGAGAGAGACACCGACCAAGCAACGAGCAACGAACCAACAAGAACCAATCGATGAAGGAACGAAGAACAGCACCTCTCCCTCTCTCATACCCCCAAGCTCACTGCTCACACACACGAGCCTCTTCTTCTTGATGATGATGATGATGATTCTCGATTGGTTGCGTGCCCCTCCGAAAGAGAGATTGATTGGGATTGATTCGATTCATTTGAGAGAGAGAGAGAGAGAGAGAGAGTCTTGTGTGATGGCTTGATTTGTCAGTGCCGTGTCGGATTGATGATTGGATATGCCAGCGATGCTCTCCATCGCCACTTCCATCGCCACTACCATCAAAGATGCGAGAAGATCTCGAACAGCAGCTCGTTCGGAATCATCGACATCGCGTTCGAATCATCGACCAGCGATCGAATCATCGTCATCGTCGACACCGCTTGCTTCATCCATGATGGTGCATATCGATGACGATCTGGACGCCATGAGAACGTGTCGGCAAGCCATTGATTGGCTCCAATCACATGCACTCGATTGCCTGCCGTGAAGGCGATGACACCTCGATGCTCGTCGAACGCAACTCCATATGGAGCCTCGGAGCCACAATCGAACGACGAGATGTGATGGCCTTCGTGAGTGTATGATTGCAGTCGATGGTTGTGGCAATCGGCGACGATGATTCGGCCTTGATTGTCGATGCACACTCCTTGCGGATAATCAAACTGGCCTGGATGAGGGCTTCGGTAGCCGAACTCGAACAAGAACGAGCCATCGATCAGCGACAATACTTGCACTCGACAATTGTAGGTATCAGTGACGATGATTCGATGTCGATCATCATCGATCGCGATGCCTGATGGATAGTTGAATTCGCCAGGTCGGGATCCTTGTTTGCCGATCGAGAACAAGAGCGACAGATCGATCAACGACAAGAACACCAATCGATTGTTGTCGGAGTCGACGATGATGATGCGATGATGATGCTTGTCGATCGCAATGCCTCGAGGGCCGTTGAACTCGAGATCTCCTGACTCTTGATGGCCGATGCACGACAAGAACGATCGGCCGCTCAATGACCACGATTGTACTCGATTATTCAAGCAATCAGTGATGAGGATGCGATCATGATCGTGATCGATCGCAAGGCCATATGGATCCACGAACTGGCCTGGTTGGTAACCTTCCTTGCCGAGCTTGGACACGAACGAGCAGCCGCCATCATCGTCATCGCACGAGAATACTTGCACTCGATGATTGTTGCACTCAACGACAAGCAAGAGACCTCGATCGTGGTCGAACGCCAAGCCTCGAGGGAGGTTGAACTGGCCATCAGCATAGCTTCGTTCCTTGGTGCCGATCGAGAGCTTGATTCGAGCATCACGATCAAGAGTATCGCCTCCCATCTCTCTTCCAATCCAATCCAATCTCTCTCGCTCTCTCACAAAACGACAAAGAGATGTTCTCAAACTCCAACTTGCAAACCCAAGAGATGAAGATATGGAGCTCACACGAGACACGAGAGAGACCGACCAAGCAACGAGCAACGAACCAACAAGAACCAATCGATGAAGGAACGAAGAACAGCACCTCTCCCTCTCTCATACCCCCAAGCTCACACACACACACGAGCCTCTTCTTGATGATGACGATGCTGCTCGATTGGTTGCGCGCCCCTCCCAATCGACATCAACTTATGAGCGAACGGAGATTGTGTTGCATTGTGTATTGGAAAGAGAGATTGATTGGGATTGATTCGATTCATAGGAGAGAGAGAGAGAGAGAGAGAGAGTGAGAGAGAGTCTTGCGTGATGGCTTGATTTGTCAGTGCCGTGTCGGATTGGTGATTGGATATGCCAGCGATGCTGTCCATCGCCGCTACCATCACCACCATCAAAGATGCGAGAAGATCTCGAACAGCAGCTCGTTCGGAATCATCGACATCGACGAACACTCATCGACCAGAGATCGAATCATCGTCATCGTCGAGATCGCTTGCTTCATCCATGATGGTGCATATCGATGGCGATCTGGACGCCATGAGAACGTGTCGGCAAGCCATTGATTGGTTCCAATCACATGCACTCGATTGCCTGCAATAAAAGCGATGACACCTCGATGCTCGTCGAACGCAACGTCATACGGATATTCGGAGCCACAATCGAACGACGAGATGTGATGGCCTTCGTGAGTGTATGATTGCAGTCGATGGTTGTAGCAATCGGCGACGATGATTCGGCCTTGATTATCGACGCATACTCCGACAGGACAATTGAACTGGCCTTGTTGATCGCCTTTCGAGCCGAACTCGAACAAGAACGAGCCATCGATCGACGACAATACTTGCACTCGATGGTTGTCGCTATCAGAGACGATGATTCGATGTCGATCATCATCGATCGCAAGTGCTTGCGGGCAGTCAAACTCGCAATGCTGCTGGCCGTACTCTCCGATCTCGAACAAGAACGAGAGATCGCTCAAGTTCATGAAGGTCAACTTGTGAGTAGAGATATTGGTTACGACGACACGCTGGTGATGCCTGTCGATTGCGACACCTGATGGTACAGGGCAGTTCCAATTGTTCTGAGTCGATGAGATGGGTCGCTTCAACTCGCAGTGGCCATCCAACTGCCATGCTTGCATTTGGCAGTGCTTGGTGTCGGTGACGAGGATGCGATCATGATCGTGATCGATCGCAACATCCGAGATGCGCAAAGGCGGGTCGCGAGGCTCGAACTTGGACACGAACGAGCCGCCATCATCATCATCGCACGAGAATACTTGCACTCGATGATTGGCAGAATCGGCGACAAACAAGAGACCTCGATGATGGTCGAACGCCAAGCCTGATGGATCGCTGAGTTGGCCATCATCATGGCCTTGTTGCTTGGTGCCGATCGAGAGCTTGATTCGAGCATCACGATCAAGAGTATCGTCTCCCATCTCTCTTCCAATCCAATCCAATCTCTCTCGCTCACACAAAACGACAAAGAGTTGTTCTCAAACTCCAACTTGCAAACCCAAGAGATGAAGATATGAAGCTCACACACACACGAGACACGAGACACGAGAGAGAGACCGACCAAGCAACGAGCAACGAACCAACAAGAACCAATCGATGAAGGAACGAAGAACAGCACCTCTCCCTCTCCCATACCCCCAAGCTCACACACACACGAGCCTCTTCTTCTTGATGATGATGATGGTCGATTGGTTGCGTGCCCCTTCCAATCGACATCAACTTATGAGCGAACGAAGATTGTGTTGCATTGTGCATTGGAAAGAGAGATTGATTGGGATTGATTCAATTCATTTGAGAGAGAGAGAGAGAGAGAGAGAGAGAGAGAGAGAGAGTGAGAGAGAGTCTTGTGTGATGGCTTGATTTGTCAGTGCCGTGTCGGATTGATGATTGGATATGCCAGCGATGCTCTCCATCGCCACTTCCATCGCCACTACCATCAAAGATGCGAGAAGATCTCGAACAGCAGCTCGTTCGGAATCATCGACATCGCGTTCGAATCATCGACCAGCGATCGAATCATCGTCATCGTCGACACCGCTTGCTTCATCCATGATGGTGCATATCGATGACGATCTGGACGCCATGAGAACGTGTCGGCAAGCCATTGATTGGCTCCAATCACATGCACTCGATTGTCTGCCGTGAAGGCGATGACACCTCGATGCTCGTCGAATGCAACTTCATATGGATATTCGGAGCCACAATCGAACGACGAGATGTGATGGCCTTCGTGAGTGAATGATTGCAATCGATGGTTGTGGAGGTCGGCGACGATGATTCGGCCTTGATTGTCGATGCACACTCCTTGAGGCGTGTTGATTTGGCCTGGTTGATCGCCTTGAGAGCCGAACTCGAACAAGAACGAGCCATCGATCGACGACAATACTTGCACTCGATGATTGATGGTATCAGTGACGATGATTCGATGTCGATCATCATCGATCGCAATGCTTGATGGACGGCAGAGCTCGCCAGGTCGGGATCCTGGCTTGCCGATGGAGAACAAGAACGACAGATCGATCGACGACAAGAACACCAATCGATCGTTGTTGGTATCGGTGATGATGATGCGATGATGATGCTTGTCGATCGCAATGCCTCGAGGACTACGGAACTCGAGATACCGTGATTCATACTGGTCGATGAACGACAAGAACGATTGGTTGCTCAATGACCATGATTGTACTCGATTATTGAAGGTATCAGTGATGAGGATGCGATCATGATCGTGATCGATCGCAACGCCCCATGGATTCAGGAACTGGCCTGGTTGGCGGCCATACTCGCCGAACTTGGACACGAACGAGCCGCCGTCATCATCATCATCGCACGAGAATACTTGCACTCGATGATTGGTGCACTCAACGACGAGCAAGAGACCTCGATGATGGTCGAACGCCAAGCCTCGAGGGAAGGATAACTGGCCATCATCATGGCCTGAGTTCTTGGTGCCGATCGAGAGCTTGATTCGAGCATCACGATCAAGAGTATCGTCTCCCATCTCTCTCTTCCAATCCAATCCAATCTCTCTCGCTCACACAAAACGACAAAGAGATGATCTCAAACTCCAACTTGCAAACCCAAGAGATGAAGATATGAAGCTCTCACACACACGAGACACGAGACACGAGAGACACCGACCAAGCAACGAGCAACGAACCAACAAGAACCAATCGATGAAGGAACGAAGAACAGCACCTCTCCCTCTCTCATACCCCCAAGCTCACACACACGAGCCTCTTCTTCTTGATGATGATGATGATTCTCGATTGGTTGCGTGCCCCTCCGAAAGAGAGATTGATTGGGATTGATTCAATTCATTTGAGAGAGAGAGAGAGAGAGAGAGAGAGTCTTGTGTGATGGCTTGATTTGTCAGTGCCGTGTCGGATTGATGATTGGATATGCCAGCGATGCTGTCCATCGCCACTTCCATCAAAGATGCGAGAAGATCTCGAACAGCAGCTCGTTCGGAATCATCGACATCGACGAACACTCATCGACCAGCGATCGAATCATCGTCATCGTCGACACCGCTTGCTTCATCCATGATGGTGCATATCGATGGCGATCTGGACGCCATGTGAACGTGTCGGCAAGCCATTGATTGGCTCCAATCACATGCACTCGATTGCCTGCCGTGAAGGCGATGACACCTCGATGCTCGTCGAACGCAACTCCATATGGAGCCTCGGAGCCACAATCGAACGACGAGATGTGATGGCCTTCGTGAGTGTATGATTGCAGTCGATGGTTGTGGAAGTCGGCGACGATGATTCGGCCTTGATTGTCGATGCACACTCCATGAGGGAACTCAAACTGGCCTGGATGAGGGCTTCGGTAGCCGAACTCGAACAAGAACGAGCCATCGATCAGCGACAATACTTGCACTCGACAATTGTAGGTATCAGAGACGATGATTCGATGTCGATCATCATCGATCGCGATGCCTGATGGCGAGTAGAACTCGCCTGCTTCAGATCCTTGTTTGCCGATCGAGAACAAGAACGACAGATCGATCGACGACAAGAACACCAATCGATGATTGTTGGAGTCGACGATGATGATGCGATGATAGTGCTTGTCGATCGCAATGCCATGAGGCCAGTAGAACTCGAGATCTCCTGACCCTTGATGGCCGATGCACGACAAGAACGATTGGCCGCTCAATGACCACGATTGTACTCGATTATTCAAGCAATCAGTGATGAGGATGCGATCATGATCGTGATCGATCGCAACGCCCCATGGATTCAGGAACTGGCCTGGTTGGCGGCCATACTCGCCGAGCTTGGACACGAACGAGCCGCCATCATCGCACGAGAATACTTGCACTCGATGATTGTTGCACTCAACGACGAGCAAGAGACCTCGATCGTGGTCGAATGCCAAGCCTCGAGGGAAGTTGAACTGACCATCAGCTTTGCCTTGTTTCTTGGTGCCGATCGAGAGCTTGATTCGAGCATCACGATCAAGAGTATCGCCTCCCATCTCTCTCTTCCAATCCAATCCAATCTCTCTCGCTCTCTCACAAAACGACAAAGAGATGATCTCAAACTCCAACTTGCAAACCCAAGAGATGAAGATGTGGAGCTCACACACACGAGACACGAGACACGAGAGAGAGACAGACCAAGCAACGAGCAACGAACCAACAAGAACCAATCGATGAAGGAACGAAGAACAGCACCTCTCTCTCTCATACCCCCAAGCTCACACACACGAGCCTCTTCTTCTTGATGATGATGCTCGATTGTTTGCCCTCCACTGGACACATCGCAACTACTCTGCCAAAATGTACAGCTGTCACGATTTACTCTGCGAGTAACTTGACACATGAAGCAGCTCGTCGCCTATCGCTCTCTCGACTATTGCGTTGGTGCGCCTGACGACGTAGAGCTGACGAGCTGCTTGTCGGAGATGGTGAGTTCGCCGCGTGAGATGCCGCCCAGGAGCTGCATAAACTTGGAGGACTGGAGCTTGGGGTTATCGATAGCAGCAATCTTCTGTGCCAGCTCAGCTACTTGTCGTTGATTCTCGCGCTCATGGTACTGTTCACGTCTTAGCAAGCGCACACGGACAGCAGCGGGCGGGTAGAGATACAAGCGCGTGATGAGCAAGTTGCCTTGTCTTCCTGCTGTTGCGGTTGCTGCTGCTCGTGCAGGCGCTCGACGTACCTCCTTGGCCCAATCGTTGATGCCTTGATTCATGGTATTGTATTGATCGGCCCAAGTACCGCCGCCGCTGCTGCTGCTGCTCGAGGAGGTGGCGCTGGTACTCAGAGGCGCTGGTCCTTCGAATGGCGCTGCCTTGGCACCACCAGGAAGGAACTGCGAGAACCACTCTTCCTCTTCCCTGCGCATTTCGTCCTCGGCCTCAGTGTACTCACGTGCCCACGAGCTGGCAACGTCGTCCGATCGAGTCACCTGCTCCCAAGCATCTTCGAGACGCTGTTGCTCGGCCAGGCTTTGTGAACGGAACTCGTGCATCCATTGCTCGTCCTACCAGCATCCACCGGCGCGGCGTGAGTCGCGTACGCCACACCTGCCGACACTCAGCCAACGCACCCACCTGTACCGCTTGCTGCCACGCCGTGTTATACTGTTGAACGTCTGCGCCACGGAGCTTGGGCTGGCGGAATCGGCTGTACTCATCCATCCAGCCCTGCGGAGCCCTCGTTTGTTGCCATGCATTATCGAGCAGTGCCAGCTCAGATTGGTTCTGAAACTCATTGGCCCATGCTTTGGAGACGACGACATAAAGGACGACATTCAACCATCGCACGAGTTGCGCATTTGTGTGAGTCGCCAGCTGAATCAGCGAGTACAGCACACTGTGTTGCCGCTGTTGTTGTTCGTTGGAGCACAAACGAGCGTACCATCTCCAACAACGGCGTTCATCATTTCTCGAGGGTGTGCAGGGATATCCAACGATCGGTACACTGTATCCAGTTGGCTCTCGACAAAGTCTGCGGCTGCAGGGTCCGTAGCAAAGTGGCGCGCGAGAGCCGCGGTTCGCGATGCGATCTTGAGCTTATCCTCGTGGTTCAAAGGCATGTCCCTGGCCACACTCTCGGCCAGTAGATCCATCGGTTTCTATCAAACGTAAGGTGTCACAACATTGTCGTATCGATCAGCATTGCGATGGGGCACGAGCGCGCGTATTGTCGTCGACTATCTCGCCGGTCGTGACCTACACCAACGACACAGGCTTCGAGAAACGTGTGCAAGAAGCCGCTCATTCGAGCATCAGGTGCTGGCGCCATGAACTCTCCGGGCGCTCCTGCATGCACGCACACACGCACGCACACATGTCGATCGTCGCGGTCAATACGTTGAGCTGAGCTACTTTGAGCTGAGCTACGACCACGAACCTGGAGGTGCTCCTCGTCCATCGAACAAGTGCTCGAACTCGCGATACTCGGCGAACTCATCAGGTACGAGGCCACTCGAGCTCATGAACCGATCGGCCTCTCGCTGTGTTACCCGCAACGAATATACAACAAGACATTTACAACCAAGCCAATCGATCACGACACAGTGCGAGCGTATCTCGTACGTCAGAGATGGAGTGTTCGATGGGCGGAGCGACGCCAGGTCCGACGGCAGCCATGCGTCGCTGCTGCTGCAAGAACTCCTACTCGACACGATGCGACTATCATCAATAATCTCTCGTCGAGACTGGTGTGGTAGCGATCGTGCATATTATATGATACGTACGTGTTCGAAGCCACCCTTATCGACGTGCGATACGAACTGCGAGATGGCGTTGCCGCCACCGGCGCAACCTGCGCCATTGACGAACTCTCGGAAGGCCATGTGCACACACACGCGCGCGCACACGCAAGATATCTGATTGATGTAGAGTGTGTGTATGTGGGGTAGGTCTCGAATCAACGGTGCTCGTGATCAAGTGAGGCGGTCTCTCGCTCTCTCGAGTGTAGTAGGAGTAAGGGGGAGGAAGGGGAGGAAGTAGTGTGCAAGGTTGGTTGGATAGATAGATGGATAGGTATGAGCGAGCGAGGGCAGCGAAGCGAATGAGCGAGATCGATCGATCGATATCAGCAGCATCAGCATCAGTAGGTACCTCCGGAATCCCAAGCTATCCACTCTGATCTCTCTGGTCTAGGTGGTTCTACCTCCATACAAACACACTAACACACTCGGACCCCGATATTCTCTCCATAGAAAATTATCGGGTGCCAGTATTGGATATTGATATTAGGAGGGATGGATTGGATAGAGAGGGTCCAGGGTCGGGTCCAGGGTTGGGACACGTGGTATTCCCTTGAGAGGAGAGGGACACCATCACTCTCACCATTCGCTCATCTGCCCTCGCTCGCTCACATCCCAATCCATCAATCTACCACATCAATCACTACATCGACAGTACCCAATAACTACTCCGCAATCAAATAGCTCGATAGAAAGAGAGAGAGAGATTGGGGAGATTGGAGCGATGGCATCGAACGAGCTCGGTGGCTTCGACAGCACGGCCGATATGAGCAGCGGCGTATCATCATCGAGCTCGAGCTCGACCGCGTCGCAACTCGAGCGTGATCGAGAAGCTCGCAAGGAACGTCTTCGACAACGCCAAGAACAATCTCGAAAACGATACGCCGAACTCCAACAGCAACAGCAGCAACAGCAGCAGCAGCAGAACAGCATCAATGCCGACAAGGACGACGACGATGATGATGGCGCCGACGACGCCGACGACGCCGACGACAGCAACGCCACGCCCTTGGAGGCATTGAAGAAACCAGCGCCTCTGCGACCTGACATGGTGGCCAACGCCGTGAGGTTCTTGTCGAATCCACAAGTACAGGCGACGCCGATCGCTCGACGCATCGCGTTCCTCGAGCAGAAGGGTATGCACGAGAGCGAGCACGTGCTTGTCGTCGCCATCAAGGAGGAGCTCGATGATACATCGAATCCACTGGATCGTGTATCTTACTCTCTATCACGAACGATCGCTGGATCGCTCGATCGCATGCAGGTTTGACGTCTGAAGAGATCAGTGCTGCGATGCGCCAAGTCACCAAGCCAGAGCCCAAGGCTGCCGCTCGGCGACCGCCTCCAGTCTCCGACGACTACGACGACGAAGACGATGATGACGACTACGACGACGAGGAGGAGCGCCGACGTCAAGCAATGCTCGCTCGACGAGCCCGTGCTCGAGCCGCTGCCTCATCGCCTCGGCCTCGAGGTACGCCCGTCATATGCTCGACTCCATTCTCGCCGCGAGTGTGCTGGCGAGACATCGAGAGCTAACTGCCTCGCGCCCATTGTATGCAGCTCGCGTCGTGGCTCCGCCGCCGCCGCCGCCGCCACCACCACCGCCACCGCCACCACCGCCACCTCAATCATGGGGTCTCATGAGCACGATTCTCATGACGGTCGGCGTTGCTGGTAGCGCTCTCTTCCTCTACAACGTATGCTCTGCTCTCTATCGCTCCCTCGCTCTCTCGATCACGTCGATTGCTCACATGAACCGAGGTGCATCTAGAACGTCATCCAACCTTGGTGGTCGGGCAAGGCTGCTGGAGCAGCGCCGACTCCGGCCTTGCTACCTCCAGCACGCCAACTCCAAGACCACGAGGCGTTCCTGTCTGCTGCCACTGGCTCCCATTCGACGAGCTCCTCTGCGATTGCGGTTCCGACCTCGTTCGGCACCGCGCAGCAACAACCGACACAGCAACAGCTTGGCGGTAACTCGACCTCAACTCCTTCAATCGCATCAGCTGAGATCCGAGCTCTCACGGCGCAGTACGAGTCCACGAATCGAGAGCTTCAAGAAACGCGCAAGCAGTTCCAATCTCTGCAGGCACAGATTGCTGGTTTGTGTCAGACCGTCGGCGCTCTCGCAACCAACAACTCGCAACAACAGCAACAACAACAGCAACAACAACAATTGGCCCGGTCTCTGTCGCAGCCGCAACTGCTACCGCAACCGAGCACCCCTGCCACTCCCTCATGGTCGGCTCCGTCGCCTACGATGCCCAACACTGCACCTGCGCCGAGCTCGACCGCCACTCGCATCCCTGTCACTTCCTCAGCTCCTTCCACGCCACTCTCATCATCGGTGGGCCTCACTCAATCTCGTTGTACGTCCATCTCTCTCTCTCTCTCTCTCTCTCTCATACACATCTCTTCAGCTCGCTCATCCTGTTTGTTCCTTTCGTGCTCGATGCAACAGCGGAGCAATCGAAGACCTTTGCAGACATCGCCCAGATGCTCGCTAACGGTCAGACGCCGCCTGGCATCCGAGACATTGATGATGCGCCGCTCGATCCCAACGCCGTAGCCACACCAGGCGACAAGCGCCCTCCGCTCAAGGTGCGCGCCTTCTACCATACTCACCTCGATCGCCTGCTGACCTCTCTCTCTCTCCTTTGTGTTTGTAGCCTTGGGAACACCGAAGGACCGAGAGGAGGCAGATCCTGGCCTCTTCGAGCTCCAAGTCTCTCGAGTCTCCCTTGACTGACTCACTCGCCTCGTCGTTGACGGCTTCTGGCGCAACCGCCACCACTTCATCGACTCCGAGCGCTACAGCAGCTCGTTCGCCATCGGCTCCCAACAACGACTCGTCTGCCGCCGCAGCCACCGATCTCCCTAACCGCTCAGTGTCGTCATCTTCATCCACCTCGACCACGACCTCGACGACTGCGCTGTCTACGTCTACGTCTACAAGCTCCACCGAGCCGAGCATCTTTTCGGCCGTGCCGCCCATTACCGAGCAGCACAGCACAGATGCCGGCGACGCCAAGCCTGCGGACGAAGAGTAGTAAGCCAATCACTCATACAGCCGCGTCGCATTGATTGATAGAACGATATTTTGACCAGCGGGAGCCACTCGCAACCCCATTTGTTCGATGCAATCAATACAACGAGCGGACTCCACCCTACACCTAAACTCGCGTCATTGATGAGATAGATGGCGGTATCGCGATGTTTGTATGTTTGTATGTTTAATGCAAGAAAAGGACGTCGATGTTGGATGCACGTCGCATTGGAACTTGAAGCCTCTACTCTACTCTGCAATGCTATGCTATGTCTCTCATCACTTGGTCTGTAAGATCGAGGGATTGTGCAAGCGTCTCGAGAGCCTGCCTGGTCAGACGTCGATCAAGTTGCCGTTGCCCATCACGTTCTTGGGATCGACTCGTTGCTTGATGGCCTTGATCATCTCAACACCGACCG
>Ga0209935_1004039_pt1 | contig 14046 bp, 8 predicted proteins | sample ThiBio_1000_plan_2_FD_183958 | JGI IMG/M metagenome (GOLD analysis project Ga0209935, IMG submission 183958) | Wastewater bioreactor microbial communities from Cape Town, South Africa - Thiocy_cont_1000_plan (SPAdes) | ecosystem: Engineered > Bioreactor > Thiocyanate-remediating >... | reverse complement strand
CATTATATCATACCTTGTATGATACCTTGTATGATATAATTTCTTATTAAGTTACAGAATATCTCAATTTATATAATGAAATATCTCAATTTATATAAAATATCTTGATCTTTACGAAAATATCTTGATCTTTACCAAAATATTATATTAATGAAATGGGAATGAAAATATAGAAATAAAAAGAAAATAGGGATAATTCCGATCAAAACTTTAATTTTGACAAATCTATTAATTATCTATAATTATAGATAATTAATAAACAATACATTTTCCAAATATTTATATAAAATACTAAAATATAAAATGTATGATATAACATTATAATCTAATATCCAAATGAATAACAAATTATATCATATTTTATAAATAGAATTTATCTATTTTAACCCATGTAAATTTATTCTTTACCATTATAAATTTACAGTATTATGATATTTTCATACAGTTTTTAATAATTTTCATACAGTTTTTAATAATTTTTCTACGGTTTTTATATAAATTTTTATTAAATAATATATTTCTAAATACTAATAATCATAGATATTACTTACTGTAATTGAATTCACCTAATTATAAAATTACCTTAATCAATTGTAACTTTATAATTAATAGCCTCCAATAATTATTTTTAAATAACATAATGTATTCGTCAATATTACTTGAAGATATTTATAGAAATTATCTTTAAATAACATAATTATGTATTCGTTAATATTGCTTGGAGATACTTATGGAGAATTATCTTTAAATAACATAATTATGTATTCGTTAATATTACTTGGAGATACTTATGGAGAATTATCTTTAAATAACATAGTTATGTATTCGTTAATATTACTTGGAGATATTTATGGAGAATAATCTTCAAATGACATAATATTTTTGTCTCTCAATGATTAATATTATACTTTCTAAAGGATTGTTACTATATTTATACAACAATTAGAATATTATTTACGTTGAAATATTATTTAAGGCTTTAACTATCAAGATATTATCTTATATCAGAATATAATGTTTTTTCAACAATCTAGACAATATATTACGGAACGATTGGGGTTTTATTTCGCTGAATGATCCAGATTATTTTAATCAGAATATGTTTCTTGTCTCCCAACTATTGAGATATTATTTACTCCAAATATATTAATCCGCAGAATATAATAAAATTTTATTATATGGAACGATTAAGAAAAATTTTTACATGGAATAAAATTCGGTCTCTCAACGGTTAATATGTTATTTATAGAATAATTAAGTTATATTCTGTATATGAATATAATTCTTGTCTCAACTATTAATCTATTATTTTATGTATTGAAATAGTTTTCTCAAAAATCAATATAATATTCTACATCATAATTCAATTCTTGTTTATCAACAATTAAGATATTTTATATCAAATATAATTAACATATCATGTTATATTGAAATAAATTCATTTTTTAACGATTAATATCATTTTTACAATAAGAATATAATTATAATCTCCTAACTATTAATATCATTTAATAAAACGATCCTATAATGTTTTGCAAAACATTATAATTCTTAACAATTATATTTATTAAACAATTATGCGTATTTAACAGAATTATCGTATTTAATGTAAAAAATTGTTATCTCTCCAAGAAACAGAATTATTATTTCTTGACAATGGAATGTATTCAAATGTATAATATATTTAGAAAATATTATAAAAGGTAATAAGGACGATAACCTAAGAAATAAAAATGAATGAAACTGAAATTATTATTTTTGGGGATTTAATTTTGCAAAAGGAGGGAGAGGTGTGCAAAATTTATCTATTTTAGATAATCCTCCATTTTTCACATTATAATAAATATGCATTAAATATAATATATATTTATAGAAATGAGATTGAATATTTCGAAAATAAAAGATATAATAAATATGCAAAAAATACAAAATATTGTTTCTATAATAATATGTTAAATAAGTAGAATTGTATATGATTTGTATAGAAAGGATATTTGTTTTACATAATGGAAATATTTTTAAAATAAATGTATTACTTAAAATAAGTTGCATAATATAATATGACAAATATTGTATTATGATAGCATATAAACAAAATAATCTGTAATTGAATTTAAATATATAGAAAATTGGAACACGTTCTAAGAAGTTTTGCAGAATTATATTTTATTATATGGAATTAAATTAAGAAAATAAGAGAATTTTGTTTGAAAAGATAACATAACTATTTTAACAAAGGAGAAAAGATAAGAATAAAAAAGAAAAATAGGGTAGAAATAGATGAAAAAGGTAGGAAATGATCTAGATGGAATGTAGATGCAAAATTGAGAAATAAAATAAATTTGTCATGTGGTATATAATGCTATTAATTTATTTTAGAAATACACTTTATCAGGTATAATAGCACTAATTTTAAATATCTTAAACAAAACAGATATTTCAAATATATAATACAATAAACACACATTACTCTATTTTTTATATAATTACTAATCTAATGGAAAGATATAGTAGATATTTACTTGACAAACTAGCATTTTTGTTTTTTTGAATTTACATTTAGTTATATTTATAACTAAATAGTAGCAAATTTATCTATATGATGTTATATTATTTAATTGGGAATTATTCTAGTATTTTTGTTAATACTTCCGATTTATTTCAATATATACCATCCATCTCTGATAATTATACTAGTTTTTATCTTATATTTTAATCACATGACAAAGTATATGATTAAATATTACATAATATTAATATTCCATTAAATATTCAATATTTAATATTATTAAATATTGAATATTTAATATTATTAAATATTTAATATTATTAAATATTGAATATTTAATATTATTAAATATTTAATAATATTGGCATTCTATTAAATATTAATTTCTAGAACCTGTTCTCACTACTTCTGACCAATCTTTAGTAACCATATTTGATAGTATAATATTCGTTTTTGTTATATTTTTTATTTTATTTTCTTTTTGAAGTTTAGTGCAACATTTATTGCAAAAACGATTATCTTTATTATACCATTCTGGTAATGAATATTCTTGATTCCATATTAATTTTTCGAAATTATTAATAGCTTGAATATATTTCCCTATAATTATTAAATTGTTATAATCTTCACAATCCCATGATGTACAAATTACATTATCGACATCATCATTTATCTCTTCACATATATCACATATACATGGAGAATATTTTCCTATGTAATCTTGCATATACATTCTAATTTCTCCTTTTTCTAATAAACAATCAATACATTTATCACATATTATACTTTCTCCCTTCTTATCTTCAGAAAATTTAATCCATTTATATTTTTCACAACATTCTCTATAATTACTCCATTCTTGCTCTATTTTTCCTTCTTCATTTATCTTTTTTCCTTTTACAAATCCTAATATATCATAATCTCTTTTTGATCCATACCCACATCTTATTACAACTGGACATTCCTTAATTCTCTCTTCATCATCTCTTCCTTCCTCTGAACTATATGGTACATTAAATATGCCATACTTAATTACCGGACCAAGTATTATTATACTTGCTGCCAATCCATTCGCTTGTTTACCATATCCATTTCTACTGTAACTTGTTTTACATCTATTACACTCAATATTATTCATTACTAATTTTTGTTTATCTGCAATTATTTGATATTTTATTCATATTTTATCTTTAATCTAAATATTATTATATGAATTAATATCGAAACTATAATAATATTTAGATTAAATTCATATAATAATTAGTTCTATATGATTTTTTTATTATGGATAATATTTTTGTACAATTTGTAATACTAAAAAAATATCTTGTTATAAAATATATTTTAGCATCACAAATCACTTAATTTTAATTAATAAATTAACAGGATAAATAATTTTTACAATAATTATAATATTTTTATATCATGAAAAGGAATTTAGTAGATATTTAAACTGATACACATTTGATTACAATACATTTACTGAAAATAGAAAATAAAAGAAGTTTATTTTCTGTTAAAAATACAACATAGATATGTTCCTAAATTTATTTTAAAGAGGATTTTTGAAGGTATTAATAATTGGGTGGAAATAAATGATCTTATAGACGAATATTGAACTGATTTTGATACCAAAAATATTTTATGGTTATTTATCATAGTTATATAGATGATTATAAAATTACTATAAAATTACTATAAAATGTTTGATCACCAAAAATATCTATAAATCTTTGATGAATTTATCGGGCGGTATATGTTTGGGATATTTAGTAGCTGAACAACTTCCTGATAGATATATTAATTCTTCCGATTTACAATATGAAAAAATATCGATATCATAGAATGTTTTTATCTTGATCATGGACTAAGTAGTTATAAATTAATCAACGGTATATCTTGCTTGCTTGATTAAAAGTAATAAAAATATAACACTCATTATGATATTGATATTGATAATAATACTGATTGTGATGATAATTATTAAACATATATAAAATGATTTACTATATACAATTAAAAATAATTATACACATCTTTAGTGAAACTGAAAATATCTTGGGTTATAAAACAAATTTATGTTGGATATTAATCTTGTTATTATTAAAATTGTGAAATAATTAAATATTGTTAAAATAGAATTTTTTAACATAATTAAATATTACAATATAGATATTATTTGATTATGTTAAATATTATCATTGGATTGGTAATATTTGTATATTTAATTATCACAAAAATATATGAAAATGCTACAAGTAATAAATTTGCAAGCGGATCATATTTTGATTATTTGACTATAGATGAAAATACTCTATTAGAGAAAGGATTATATTATGAAAATGTGAGGTGTAAATTTGATTCAAAGGCTTCTATTCCTTCCATAATTTATGGTATTGAACAATATTGGTCATATCCATCTGAGACTAGTAGAATTCAATATATCTTGTACAGTTGCTGACTTAATTATTAATTGTGCAAGTGTCTACTATATACAAACCGATAATGATCATATATATCTAAAATTTTACAAATTCCAATATAAACCTGAGTTTAAAATATAAATATCTTGAAAAATTATTTGAACTAAATTCGGAACATATTATCAACCTGGGGCTATTTTATTTATCATTTTCTATCTATATATTAGACTTATACTTGGATGAAAAAGAAAAAATAGACCTCAAAGATTCCATTTCTTATGATGATACAGACCTTAGTCGTTGTCTTAATAAATACACCAATCTCAAAGAGAAAAGAGCACATAATTTCTCTATAAAATAAAAAAACTTAAATCTGAAAATATATCTCTATACCAAAGACTTATGAAATTTATTGATTCTAAAATCAATTATGATCAATAAATCTAAATGTGTTCTAAAATATATTGCTACCAATGGGTTAATCAATCTATTATCAATAATAAATTATTTTAAACAGTGGAAACAATCACTATCAATAAGTTAATTAATGTAATATCAACAAATATCAACAATAAATTTTAAATTGTGGAAACAATCACTATCAATAAGTTATTTTAAAATGTGAAATATGTTAGTATGAAAATAATTGATATTGAATAGTTTTTATATGAATAACTATGTTAACATAGTTATTTACAATAAAATAACTATTTAGATGTAAAATAAATTAATGATAGTATTAATTTATATAGTTAATGTTTATATTTTACGATGAGTATTACTTAGTAATAGATAAAAATATCATTCTAATTAAAAATATGTGAGTTATAAATGATCTAGTTGTATTACACTTTGCAAAAATACTATATACCAATCCTCTAATTATATATAACATTAACCATGCTATTACAACAGAAAGAGTACCTGATAATTCGTTAAATTCTGCCGCTACAATTATCATTAAAACCCCATATGTTAATACATCAGCAAAACCACTAATATCATAATTACTCTCTAATTTATCAATTAAATTTATTAATTTTTGTTTAATATATTTTATGTAAAATATAAGTAACTTAAATACATTGGTTATTTCAATAAATTTAGTGTAAAAATTTAATAATAGTGACATATTAAATAACCAGTTGTTTTTTTATCCAATATATTTTATCTATATTTTCAAAAACTTGTAACCATTTTCAATTCATATTCATTTTATTTCGAATTAAATCGTTTTAACTAAATATCGCTTAATACTAATATTTTAGCATAAAATACTGATACAACAAATCAGTATTTTATCATATAAAAAGTATAACTAATATTTCAGATTTAATGTAATTATAAATATTCTCATAAAATAAAATATTGTGAATTGTTTATTAACAATAAAATAATTTTAATAATTGAACACGAGTGTCAACACTGTATTAGGATATACTTTACAGAATACTATATATAAATATACCCAATAACAGGATAAATATACGATAAATATACTTTGGGGAAATACTATACAATAAGAATACGATACGAATACTATACAATAAATATACTTTGGAGAATACTATACGATAAATATACGATACGATAAATATACGATACGATAAATATACTTTGAAGAATGCGATACGATAAATATACTTTGGAGAATACCATACGATAAATATACTTTGAAGAATGCGATACGATAAATATACGATACGATAAATATACTTTGGAGAATACCATACGATAAATATACTTTGGAGAATACCATACGATAAATATACTTTGGAGAATACCATACGATAAATATACTTTGGAGAATACGATAAATATACTTTGGAGAATACGATACGATAAATATACGATTAAATATACTTTGGAGAATACGATACGATAAATATACTATTAAATATACTTTGGAGAATACCATACAATAAATATACTTTGGAGAATACGATACGATAAATATACTTTGGAGAATACGATAAATATACTTTGGAGAATACGATACGATAAATATACTTTGGAGAATACGATACGATAAATATACTATTAAATATACTTTTGAGAATACGATGCGATAAATATACTTTGGAGAATACGATACGATAAATATACGATTAAATATACTTTTGAGAATACGATGCGATAAATATACTTTGGAGAATACGATGCGATAAATATACTTTGGAGAATACGATACGATAAATATACTTTGGAGAATACGATAAATATACTTTGGAGAATACGATAAATATACTTTGGAGAATACGATACGATAAATATACTATACGATAAAATATACTTTGGAGAATACTATACGATAAATATACTTTGGAGAATACTATACGATAAATATACTTTGGAGAATACTATACGATAAATATACGATACGATAAATATACGATACGATAAATATACGATACGATAAATATACGATACGATAAATATACGATACGATAAATATACTTTACGATAAATATACGATACGATAAATATACTTTACGATAAATATACTTTACGATAAATATACGATACGATAAAATATACTTTGGAGAATACGATACGATAAATATACGATACGATAAATATACGATACGGTAAATCAAGAGATTTTATACGATAGATATACTTTGGAGAATACGATAAATATACGATACGATACGATAAATCAAGAGATTTTATACGATAGATATACTTTGGAGAATACGATAAATATACGATACGATAAATCAAGAGATTTTATACGATAAATATACTTTGGAGAATACGATACGATAAATATACGATAAATATACTATACGATAAATATACGATAAATATACTATACGATAAATATACGATAAATATACTATACGATAAATATACTATACGATAAATATACTATACGATAAATATACTATACGATAAATATACTATACGATAAATATACTATACGATAAATATACTATACGATAAATATACTATACGACAAATCAAGAGATTTGATGCGATAAATATACTTTGGAGAATACGATACGATAAATATACTTGATAAGAATATGATAAGATAAATATACTTGATAAGAATATGATAAGAATATGATACGATAAATATACGATAAATATACGATACGATAAATTAAGAGATTTTATGTGATAAATATACGATGCGATAAATATACGATGCGATAAATATGCGATGCGATAAATATGCGATGCGATAAATATACGATGCAATAAATATACGATGTGATAAATATACAATAAATATACGATGCAATAAATATACGATGCAATAAATATACGATACGATAAATTAAGAAGTATATATGATAAATTAAGAGATAAATACACTATACGATAAATTAAGAAGTACTATATGATAAATTAAGAGATAAATATACGATACGATAAATATACTTGATAAATATACTCACCAAGTATATTATAAATATACTTGATGACAATATGACAAATATATTTGATGAGAATATGATAAATATACTTGATAATATACTTGATGACAATACGATAAATATACTCGATGATAAAATAAATATACTTAATACGAATGCGATAAATATACGATAAATATACTTGATGACAATACGATAAATATACTCGATGATAAAATAAATATACTTAATGCTAATACGATAAATATACGATAAATATACTTGGTGATAATACGATAAATATACTTGATGATACAATAAATATACTTAATCAGAATACGATAAATATACTTGATGAAAATCCGATAATATATTTAATACGAATACGATAAATATACAATATACTCGATGATAATACGATAAATATACTTAATACGAATACGATAAATATATAATATACTTGATGATAATACGATAAATATACTTAATACGAATACGATAAATATACTTAATCAGAATACGATAAATATACTTTGGAAAATACAATACGATAAATATTCTGAAAATCTGTACGGTTAATATTCAGAAAATCTGTACGGTTAATATTCAGAAAATGCATACTATAAAAATATTTTGGAGAATACGATAAATTAAGAGAAGCAATAAATATACTTTCCATAATACTATAAATATACGATACGATAAATTAGAGGAAGCCATAAATATACGATATGATAAATATACTTTCCAGAATACTATAAATATACGATACGATAAATTAGGGGAAGCCATAAATATACGATATGATAAATATACTCTGGAGAATACGATTAGATAAATATGCTCTGGAGAATACCATACGATAAATATACTCTGGAGAATACGATACGATAAATATACTCGAAGAATACGATACGATAAATATACTCGAAGAATACGATACGATAAATATACTCGGAGAATACGATAATATACGGTACGATAAATATATTATAGAAAATAATACGATAAATATCTTGGAGAATACTATAAATCGATAAATATACAATAAATATTTGGAGAATATGATAAAGAGATACGATAAATATATTTGGAGAATACGATGGATATACAATGGATATACTATAAATATACTATAAATATACGATGCGATAAATATTTTGGAGAGTACGATAAATGCTTTGTACAGTAAGATAAATACTTTGTAGAATACGGTAAATACTTTGTAGAATACGGATAAATACTTTGTAGAATACGGTAAATACTTTGTAGAATACGATAAATACTTTGGAGAATACGGATAAATATACTATACAATCAATACTTTAGAGAATACGATAAATACTTTGGAGAATGCGGATAAATACTTTGGATAATACGGATAAATATACTATACAATCAATACTTTGGAGAATACGATAAATATACTATACGATAAAATATACTTTGGAGAATACGATAAATATACTTTGGAGAATACGATAAATATACTTTGGAGAATACGATAAATATACTATACGATGAAATATACTTTGGAGAATACAATAAATATACAGTACGATACGATCAATATACTATACGATAAATACTTTGAAGAATACGATATTTTGGATAATATGATAAATATATTTTGGAGAATACAATACGATAAATATACTTTGGAGAATACAATACGATTAAAATACTTTATATAACATGGTAAGATGAATAAACTTTGAGAAATGCAAAATAATTAAAAATGAATTTAATTAATTTACCAAAATTAATTTTACAAAAGAGGGGGAGAGGTGTGCAAAATTTATCTATTTTTTAGATAAACATCATCTTTTACCTTACTATAAATATATATGAAAAACAATATATGTTTATAGAATTTTATATTGTTTTAGCCTACAGAGAGTAGTATAAATGTACCGTTTATTTATTTTAGAAAAGAATGTAATTATAATAGGTGACATTTGTTATCAACTAATCATATTATTAAATTATTAAGATTAATATTATTATTTAATAGAATTAACATAAAGAAATGATTAATTATTGTAGAAATGTATATGAAAATATATATGCAATGTATCGTGGAGAAATAAAAAGTGAGGAAATAAATAGACTGAATAATGTTTATTAATTGAGAAAAAATTAAAGGAAAAATATGAAGAAAAATTAGAGGAAAAAAAAGGAGAAGAAAAAGAGAGAAAAGGAAGAAAAGAGAAAAAGAAAAAGATCAAAAAGAAAGGAAATGATCAGGAACGAAAGTAGAGGAAAAAAAGGAGATAAAAGAAGAAAAAAGGGAAAAGAAAGGAGAAGGATGGGGGAAGAAGAGAGAGAGGAGAGTAGAAAAAAAGAGGGGCGAAATAAGGAAAAGATAGGATTCAGAAGAAAGAAGAAGGAAAAGGAGAAGAAAAGGAGAAGAAAAGAAGAAGAAATAAGAAGAAAAGAGTATTAAAAGGAGGTCTTTCTGACCCTCTTTCCTTCTCAATTCTTTATTAATATTTAAAATCCATATTTATTATTATAAACATCTTAATATTATAATTATTTCTTACTAATTTAAACTCCAAATATCTATTTTTTATCCCTAAAATTCATATTGGTAATTAAAAAATTCATATTCATATATTTCTACATCAAATTCTAAATATCTCTAATCTCTATTATCTTTAAAATTTAAATCTATTTTTATATTTTAAAATAGCACATATCGTTATTTTAAACCTACTATTAAATTTCTTATACAAATTTTTGTATATTAGTTAACAAAATTTAATATTATATAATAATTTCTATATCAGTTTGTAAATATTTATCTTTTACACATAATAATTCCCATATCAGTTTGTAAATATTTATCTTTTACACATAATAAATATTTATTAACTAATATCCCCAAATATGAATAAAATAGCATAATATTTTATTTATCAACAACATATATAAATACGATTATATTCATGCGTTCGATCAAAAATTTTTATTTTGTTCGGCCAAATTTATATCCACGAAACTTAACTATATCCTCGAATAATATATTTGATATCCGAAATATTATTTGATATCCGAAATATTATTTGATATCCGAAATATTATTTGATATCCGAAATATTATTTGATATCCGAAATATTATTTGATATCCGAAATATTATTTGATATCCGAAATATTATTTGATATCCGAAATATTATTTGATATCCGAAATATTATTTGATATCCGAAATATTATTTGATATCCGAAATATTATTTGATGTTTGAAATATTATTGTATACCCTAAATATTATTCTGTTTTTAATCTCTGTTATATAGATGTTTTTTATTTATATAATATAATGCATATAAACATCGAATATTATTAAGGAGAAAAGAAGAGTTTTACAAAATAGATAATAGAGAAATTATCTTTATTCTTACAAGACTTTTCAAAATTCATAAATTTATTCTAATATAATTAACTATTATATCTATTACCTATTACATATATTAATATCTATATCTAAAATAAATATTAAACTTATACTAATTTATATTTCAATATCGCTTTGAATATATTAATATATGTAAATATTTGTGGTAGTTGATAACATAACTATTTTAATAGTTATGTTATAGATCATATTGTTATTAAAATAATACATGTATCAATAAATACATCGTGTTATTCTTAATCCTTGAATAAGATAAATAAGTAAGTAAAAGAATTAAATTATTATGTAAAATAATAATTTAATTTATATGTAATATTTTATCTAGATAATAGATAATAGATAATAGATAATAGATAAATAGAATAAGAATATCATTCTATCACATAATATGTAAATTATCAGATTTACATATTATGTGATTTTGTAATATAAAATTAATATCAATATATTAAATGTAGTAATATTTAATTTTTTGTTAGAACAAAAAATAGAATTATCTTTAACTATAAATTTATTATTGGATAAATTATTTATCTGATTACAATTTATCTCTTGAGCTAACAAAAAAAAACTTTTCAGTAAAAATTTTTCTTTGGTCAGTTGTAAATAAAAATTATTTCCGCGACAAACCGACTTATTTATGGGAATTAAAATATATTTTTAGAAATTATATAATATTTGATTTAGAAATCAATATGTTTTTACATATTTATATATTTTGCATAATATTACAAAATATATAAGGTTATTTGATTGTAGAGAATAAAGACTCGTTTACCTAAAAATAGGTAAAAAAGTAAAGATATTCCCTCTTTTACAAAACTTTTTTAAAAAATCATAAATTCAATTTTTCTTATTTTTATAACATTCTTTAAAATTAATAATACGATAAATTATGTTACCTTATTCATGCCGTAATATATGATTTTGTATATTTTTATATACAAATGATATATTATCCTTAGAATAAAAAATGATATTGTTATATTACTCGTTAGAATAAAAAATGATATTGTTATATTACTCGTTAGAATAAAAATGATATTGTTATATAAAATGATATATTACTCGTTAGAATAAAAAATGATATATTAATTCTTAGAATAAAAAATGATATTGTTATATAAAATAATATATTAATTATCTAGTTATATTATATGAATCTATAATTAAAAAAACTATATTATGTGAAATAACGCGATAATTGACACGTAAGATATTATTTTGATCAGTAAGGTAAAATAATATTTATTTTCATATAATATAAATTAATAATTCACAATTATTATCAATATTCCTATTATTTAACTTTATATGATATTTTAATCTTGTGAAATATCATATATTTATATACTAACATTAGTATATTTACTATAATTTTTATTTGTAGATCTGAATTTATGCAATATATGCTGAAAATTGAATTTATAATTTTTTAAAAAAGTTTTGCAAAAGAGGGGATATCTTTACTTTTTTATCTATTTTTAGATAAACGACTTTTCTCTCTATAATTGGGTAACATTATATACTTTATTATTTTATGACAAAATATATAATTTCAATGTGAAATATGATTTCATTCATAAACACATATTCTATTCCCAGGATATAATTCGGTTTGCGTGATAATTTTTGCCGACCAAAGAAAATTTTTTACCAAAAAGAATTCTTTCGTTAGCGTTGGAAATAAAATTATTTCATGAGCTGATCGAATAAAATTTTACTGATGGTTTTATTCGATCGGCTTATTAAATATTTATGTTATACAACAATTAATATATTTACATATTTATTTACTCAAGAATATAATTCTTTTATTTATTCACATATTATATTCCATGTATAACTTCGCTTACAATTTAATATTATTTTACATATATTTATACCATAATATTATTTTACATATATTTATATAATTTTATTATTTAACGATTAAGATATTATTTTGCAACATAACATTATTATATAACTTATCGTTTTATATATTCTTTGTAAAAGAATATAATTGTTATATATCCATTACGATATTATTTACAAAAGAATATAATTATTACATATCTATTAAGATAATATTTTACGTATCCATTGCGATATTATTTATATATCCTTTAGTATACTATTTTACGTGTTCATTACGGTATTGTTTTATATATCTTTAGTATACTATTTTACGTATTCATGGTATTATTTTACGTATTCATGGTATTATTTTACATATCCTTTGGAATATTAGTTACAATAATATATAATTTTACAAATTAACGATTTGCATATTATTTAACATGGAAATATAATTGTATATCTTAACGATCAATATATTATTTAGAT
>Ga0209935_1004037_pt1 | contig 14058 bp, 19 predicted proteins | sample ThiBio_1000_plan_2_FD_183958 | JGI IMG/M metagenome (GOLD analysis project Ga0209935, IMG submission 183958) | Wastewater bioreactor microbial communities from Cape Town, South Africa - Thiocy_cont_1000_plan (SPAdes) | ecosystem: Engineered > Bioreactor > Thiocyanate-remediating >... | reverse complement strand
CCGCTCCGCCGCCCTCCAACGGCCACGGTACGCTGGTGGTCGAGCCGCCGTCGTCCCCGACGCCGACCACCACCAAGCGGCGCTACAAGGCCAATCGCTGCCCGCCTCGGTGCACCTTCTGCCATCGCTTCCGCGTCGCGTCGGCCGACCGCACGCCGCACCAGTGCTCGGACGACGACCGCTGCCGCAGCTACGCGCAGTGTCCGACGCAGTATCTCTCGGGCCATCCCGAGGAGAAGAAGCGCGCCAGCGAGGAGCGCCGTGCCGCCAGCAAGAAGGTCGTCGGCCTCAAGCGCAAGCTCTCGAGCTCGGCGCCGCTGTCGGTCTCTGACTCGGTGCTCGCTGCCGCCGCTGCCACCGGTGCCACCTCGAGCTCCACCTCGCACCTCTCGCTCTCCGCCTCCTCGTCGACCATCTCGGGCTCGCCTGCCGACGCCGCCGCCGCCGCCAACGCTGCGCAAGACGACAAGCTCCTCCTGCTGCCGCCACCACCCAAGCGCCGCTCGCTGACGCTGCTTCCTTTCGACGATTGGCTCGCCGAACAGTTGCAAAAGGGCCGCGAACCGCCGTGCCAAGACGCGCGCTACCTGTCGCAACCGGGCTCACACGACTACCTCGCCCTCTACCTCGAGCTCTCGGACCAGTATCGCATGCTGAAGAAGAGCCGCCAGCCGATGCAACACCAGCATCAGCAACAGCAGCAGCAGCTACCACTCCAGCTCCACCAGCAACAGCACCATCATCACCAGCAGCAGCAACAACAACAACAGATTCAGCAACAGTTTGCCGTCATACAGCAGCAACAGCAGCAACAACAGCAACAACAGCACCACTTGCAACAGCTGCAGCATACTGCGCATCACGGCCATCCGCACGCGAGCCACCACCATCACCATCACCATCACCATGATGCGGCAACCACGCTCGAGCTCCATCTCCAGGGTGACCTCGGCGTGGCGCTCAACGCCGCCAACAGCCCGCCGTCGACCGACATCGCTCCGTCGGCACGCGTCTCGCTCGTACACATGACGCACTCGCCGTCGTCGCACCTGTCGTCGCCGGCTTCTCCTGGCTCGAGTGGCTCGCCGCTCGAGTTCCAGAACATCTCGGCCGCCATTCCACCATCGAGCGACGAAGTCTAACCCTCAGCCTTCCTATCATTTGTAGTTTGTCTCTTGCCATCAATCTATCTATCTATCGTGATCTATCTATCATGATCTATCTATCGTGATCTATCTATCGTGATCTAGCTATCCGATGTACTCTGTGCTGTATGCTTGATTTCTCGTGTAATACATACAAGAACAACAAGAAGAACGCTCGATTGTATCTCTCTATCCGTAAATGTGTGACGCAGCGCGTGTTTATCGTTGCGCAGCCTTGTTGAACGACAGACTCGATGCTATCTCGTCGATGACGCCTGCCTCGAACGTCACGTACGCCTTCTTGATGTCGGGCTGCTTGATGAACTGGCCTGGACGGCGCACGCGCTTCTTGGCACCTTCGACGTTGACCGTGTTGACCTTGAGCACCTTGACGCCGTAGATCTGCTGAAAGTAGCGCTGGATCTCGATCTTGGTCATCTTGGGCGTTGTGCGGAACACGAGCGTGTTGGGCGATAGCTTGCTACTGCGATGCATCAACACCATCGGGATGTTGGGCATCATGATGCGAGCTTGACGCAGGAGCTTGGTGGTGGTGGTCGATGCCATCGTTGGTAGGAGGTTTGGGATGGTTGAGGAGAGATATCGCGCAGTGAAGGGCAGTGCTTGGGTGCTCGTGTTGTAGCGCTTGTTAGCACGAGGGGGAACTGGATTGATGGAGTGGTATGGAGTGGCGTGTCGATGGATGGGATGTGTGTGTCGATGTGGCGATGTGATGCGAGTGATAGCGGAGCAGCAGCAACAACAACAAGAGGAAGAAGGCGCTCTGCTCTCGATCTCTCGCTTGTTGCTTCGTTGTCGCTCGCGCTTCATATCGCATCGGGAGATCGATCGATCGTATCGTCTACGACTACACCACCAATACCACCGCCACCGCAACCAAATGTCGACCGCTATGCTCGCTCATGTGTTTCGTCGAACGGTCTCGCGCAATGCCGTGAGCATGATCTCGACTCGTGCCATGTCTTCGAGTACATCAGCTCGATCTCTCTCTCTCGCTCGCTCGCGTTCGAGCACGCTATCAACACACCAACTAACTCCTCTCTCTCTCTCTCTCTCTCTCTCGCCAGTTCGCTTCACCAAGACGCACGAGTGGATTCGCGAGGAGAAGGACAACGTCTACTCGGTCGGCATCTCGGACTATGCACAGAACGCGCTCGGTGAGCTGGTGTTCGTCGAGTTGCCGTTCGTCGGCGCCGCCAAGAAGGCCGGCGAGTCGATCGCTGCCGTCGAGTCGGTGAAGGCCGCCAGCGACGTCTACGCGCCGGTCGACGGCGAGGTCGTCAAGGTCAACGAAGCGCTCTCGGGTCAGCCGGATCTCGTCAACAAGGAGCCTCTGACCTCGGGCTGGCTCGTTCACTTGAAGGTCCGGCGCGTGCTGTGTCTCTCTCTCTCGCGTTCACGATAGCGCTGCTCACACACTCACAATCACATGTGCAGATTGCCAACAAGTCGCAGCTCGATGGCTTGCTGGATGAGGCCGCGTACGCCGCGCATCTCAAGACGCTCTAAGTCTCTCCTTCTTCAATACCACCACCCAGCGATACCCTTAGTCTCAATCACGCGCGCGCTACTTTATCGAAAGACGTTCTTCCACACGGGATCGAGCTTGTGGCGGTGGGCTTGTTGCTGTGCAGCCGGCGCTAGCGCCGCTCCATGGTGCTTGCGTTGCTCGAGCGCTTGCTGCAACTGCTGCCCGATCGCCTCGGTGTCGTCGTGCTGCTGGCGCGACTTGAGCGACAGCACGGCTCGAATGCGCGCGTGCTGCGACTGCGACTCGAGGCTGGCCTGCTTCTTGCGGTACTCGACGCAGTGCAGGTAGTGCCACTTGCCGACGAGCGCGAACGCCTTGCAGCGTGCCCGGTGGTTCTTGCCAAAGCGCCGCAGCAGCACGGCGCGCTCGGTGAGCGACAGCGCCGTGCCGACCGACGACTCGTACTGTATGATCTTGTGATAGCGCTCCGAGACCTCGTCGTTCAAGCGCTGCCGATGGTCCTGCAACACCTGCAGATACTCGGGCGACGATGGAATGCCCTCGACCAGCGCTCGCTCCAGCCAGCTGCACACACGCACGCACGCACGCGCACAGTCACAGTACGCGCGAGTCAGGAGCAGCGCGATGCGGCCTGATTCATTCGGCTCGTACTCGAGGTATGCCTGCTCGCGGTCCTCCTTGAGCCGGTAGATCATGCCGACCACCATCGGGCTCTTCATGAAGCCGCGGTACTGCTTGATGTCCGAGCGTATCTCACGTGTCATCTCTACGCCACCGTCGCGGCCGATGATGATAACGATGGCGAGCGTGTCAGCACTCCTCAACGAGCGGTGCTGCTGCTCTTGCTTGCGTACCGAGCTGCAGAGCCTTGACGTTGCGTAGCCGCTGCGCCTCGTTGTCGCCCGCGTCCGCTGGCACGATGAACTCGCCGTCGTCGTCGTTGTCGCGCTCACTCTCATACTCGCCGAACACGTGCGCATAGTCGCCCTGCAGCGGACCGAGCTCCTCGGGCAACCACTCGTCCATCTCCTTGAGCGCGTCGCTTCTCGCCTTGCGTCGCTTGAACCATCGCGTGTGCCGGCCGCTGAGCTCTTGCAGCTCCGACGTCATGGGTGCGCGTGAGCTCTCGTCCGTCTCCTCATCGCCAATGTCAAAGTCCGACGCCACGAGCGCCAGCGATCGGGGCTTGGCATCGTCTGCTTCCGATGCGGATGTCGAGCGCAACGAGCGCACGAGCTTCGGTGGGCGAGTGAGCCTATCGACCACAACACCACCACTAGGCGTATCGGACGTGGTCGAAGCACACGCTCGCTGAACAGCAAGCAGCATATGCAAGCGACACGCTGTCGCGAGAGACCACAGCTGAGTGCGATACATGCGAGCGAGCGAGCGAGCGAGGGCGAGCAAACGAATACCAAAGCCATCATCAAATCAATCGAATTATGTATCATCATCATACGATGCGGCAAAGAAGTGAGTCTATCACAGGGAGCTCTCACCCACGAGCGAGACAACAACTCATGAGAGCTTGTACTCGTACGCACGAGAGGGAGAGCCAAGTCAGTTGAAGATAGCGCGCAAGATAGCGCAAGATAGCGAGAGAGAGCGAGTAGAATGTACAACAACAACACACACACAACGACAGTAACGAGCAGGCAACTGCGCTGTCCAAGCACTTCAAACACACTGCGCTGTCCAGCAGCGAGCGGTCGGTTACTTGGTCGGAAGGTGCTCGATGATCAGTTGAACGGCCCGATTGATCACCGGGCAGTTGAGCGACGACTCGATGGACTCGATGCGTGGCCGCAGCATCGAAGGACCGAACACAATCGCCAAGTTGCTGGCTCCCATCATGTTCTGCTCCTTGTGGCTGGCGACCTTGGAGAGGAATCGAACGAGATACTGTATCACCCAGTCGCACACACGCGCGTGCGAGAAATCCAGTGAGTGAGTGAGCGAGAGTGAGAGTGAGCGCGAGGATGAGGCAATCACATACGCGCAGGATGTTCATTTGGGTCTCGGGAATTCGTGTGAGTAACGTCGGCAGCTTGGACACAAAGTCTTGAGGAGATGATTCTGTAACGTAACAACAACAGCGCAACATGAGCACGAGGCACAAAAAGTACGATGGCTGGAGGTGCGGAGGAGGCACATACTCTGCGCAGCCAGCAGCGGCTCATAGAGGTCGAAGCCTAGCAGCGGCTCGGGCAAGTTGCGGAACCATAACCGCAATACGCCTGCGATCGTGTGGATGTTGTACTTGAACTGAGACAGATCATACTGGTTGGGGTCGGCTGTTGCAAGTCGTCGACGACGGTATTAGAACTGGACCGTCGTGGACCCAGGAGCTTAAGGCGCAACAACGTACTCGTGTTAAAGTAGTCACGCATGGCGGCCACCTCGGCTTGGTTGGCCGACACGCGGAAGATTCCCTCGGCCGCGATACCCTGGTCGACAGGCAGGCTCTCAATGTACTCGATGCACTTGACCAAGATGGTGGGAATGCCGTCGCGGCGCTTCTCTCGCTCCAGGATCGTGGCGAGCTTGACGCCGAACACTGCACGAAGGCACCATGCAGACGATGAGTGAACGAACGACGACATCTACCATATGGAGCTCCGTACCTCGAAACTTGGTCATCTGCCGAATCTGTTGGCGAATCATGTCGAGCCATTGCGCCTTCAAGTCCTTATCGGGCGCGAGACAGTGGTAGATCTGTCGGTCGAGGACGAGAGAGAGAGAGTGTGAGAGAGAGAGAGTGAGTGAGTGGCCGCCAATGTTGTGAAACCAGCGCATAACGTACGCGGTTACGCGACGAGAAGCAAAAGTAGCGTGCCGGATCAAACTCGGTACGCTGCCCGACCGTGTCGAAGAGCGTCTCGACCTGATCGAGCGGCAGATGCTCGACGACGCGCAGCAAGTCGGTGGGCTTGGCCTTGCGGCCGCCTTTGCCGCGCGTGACGAGGATCGAGTCCGAGAAGAGGAAGAGCGTGTAGGCCTTGGTGGGACTTGAGCCGCCCTCTTGCGTGTACGTCTGGCACTGCACCTCGCCTTCGAGAATCAGGGAGCGCTGCTCCTTGACGAGGTTGAGCGAGTCGCCGCCGACGATACGTCGCTGAATGTTGAGGATCGCTTGCGTGGTGTCGCACTTGGCGAGCTCTTGCGTGATCCAGTTGCTGGCTTCTGTCAGCAAGCTGCACGCACCGAGTGAGGTGTTAGGCGAGAGAAACACACTTGCAAACAAGCGAGCGCAAAGTGAGTGCGTGAGTGAGTGCCAACGAGCGAGCGTACCCGTGGGCGTGAGCGAGTGATACATGCTCCTCCGAGTTTGGTTCGGCGTATTCGACAAGGCGCTAGGGGTGTGTGTGGTTGTGTGTTTGTGTGGTGTGATGCAAAAGCATGAGACCAGAGAGCTACGTAACGAACGAACAAGCCGGCTTGCGAGCGCACGTTCGTTACGTACCAGCAGAAGAGGCAAAAGCTTGGCAATGTGGTCAACAGGCTTACAAAGGAATGTCGAGAGAGGCTGTCCATGATCCTTCTCGAACTACAGGAGGGAGGAAAAGGAGGAGGAGAGGATTGGCGGTTAGCTGAGGAACAAGAAGGAGGAGCATGGCACGAGTCGAGCGAGTAACGTACTTCGAGCAGCGCAGCCGAGAACGGATGTGATTCGACTCGCAATCGAGCGAGCGTGGCACGAGAGTTATCAAAGTTACTCACGTACGCGCCATAGACCGTGAGCGATGGCGCAAAGTTGAGGAATGCCTGGCCGACGCCCGTGACGAACGGCCATCGTTCCGTGAGGAGACACAGGTTCTTGTAGAGGCCGCGGTGTACAAACACGACCTTCTCGATGTTGGCGAATAGCAACGCCGAGTCCTCCTTGCCGATGATGGGCGCCGAGGCGCCGGCAGTTTTCAGCATGAGCGGCACCATAAAGTGCTGCTCCGTAGACGTTCGTTAGCTTGCGCGCAGTGATAACGACAACGCCACCAACCAACCAGCCAGCCAGCCAGAGAGACGGAACAGAATACGTACAGCAACAATATCTTCGAGCTCGTTGTTGTATTGTTTCTCGCGATCAATGATCTGTGCAAAGGTTCGGTTGAAGGCAATGACCCGCAATCTTCTGGCACGATCTGCAAGCGAGCAAGCGAGCGAGCAAGTAAGCAAGTATGAAGCTCCAACCTGGTAGCGTTCATGACCAGGGCCAATACAGTACCATTGAGTTCCAGCAGCGAGCGGCGCACCAGCCAACCGCGGTAGTAGGACTGGATGATGATCGAAGCTCGCAGCTCTTGCTGCTGCGAGAACTTTTGATCCAACAGTCGCTTCATGGCCACCATCAAGTGGTAGTTCTCGGCTACGACGCGCGCATCCGAGCTGTTGTCGCGGCCATAGTACGAGCGCACTGGAGAGTACCGGGACGGGAGGCAGCAACGTGAGCGAGAGCAGACGACGAGAGGACGAGCTGGCCCGAATCGTACCAGTCTGCATGATGCTTCGAGAATCCGAGGTTTCGACGTTGGCGTACATGAGCAGCAGTGGCATGAACTCGTCGACGAACACCTGCTCACGGCAACAAGACGTTAGTCAGGTGCGCGGTACCATACGGTGACGAGATACACGAGACACACGAGTAACCGTTGGAGCGCACGAACGACGGGAGCAACGGCACACGCGCACGACCACTTGCAGATCCTCTCGAATGAACGTACGTCGTTCTCGGCAATGTCGGGCCCAGACGGGCGTTCGCTGATGGTGGCACGCTTCTTGCGCTTGGAGAGGTCCTTGGGCAGCGAGCCAGTCTCGTCCTTCTTGCGCTTCCACTTGGAGCCGAGCAGCGGCCCCAGGTCGCCGGCCGTCTTCTTGCGCGGTGACATGCCGACCGGTTGCTTGCTCTTGTCACGCTTGTCCTTGGAGCTCGACAGGGACGAGGATGTGGTGGTGGTGGTGGTCGTGGTGGTCGTGGTCGAAGAGGACAAGGAGGACGAGGAGGAGGTCGAGGAGGACAAGGCGGTGGCAGTTGACGAGGTATCCTCATGCTGCTGCTGCTGCGACGAGGTTGCGGGTGCCGAGGATTGCGGCCGCGAGTTGGTGCGCGTCAGCGAGGACTTGGACTTGGAGGCGCGCATGACAGGCGAGTGAGGCGACGCGGTCACGGGCTCTCCGGCGGCCCACGCCATGACGGCCGACGTGATGGCGCGGCGCTTGTCGACGATCTCGTCGTCGACCCATGAGTCGACCGCCACCTGCTTCTTGCTGCGCGTCTCGTCGCTCTGGTTGACGATGCCCTTCGGACCCTCGAGCGTAACAGACGCGCGCGAAGAGCGAGCACGCTCGTTGAAGCGGCTCACTGTGGCAGCCACCGAGCGGGTGTCGCCACTGGCCGCCGCCGCCGCCGCCGCCGCCGCCGCCGCCGACGACGCCGACGACGCAGGAGCGGCGGTGGCGCTCGAGTCGTCGGCCTCCGAGTCGGAACGGTGCGAGGCCGTGGCCGAAGGCATGCCTGGGTCGATGGGCTCATGCCGCGGCGACGGCAACAGCGACGACGGGTCGTCCTGCGATGCCGACGCGGTCGCGAAGGCCGCGCCGCCTCGCCGACGACGGCGCAGCAAGGCGGCATGCGTCGCGGTTGACGTGGCCTCCATGGTGGAAGCCGGCAGTGGACCAGCTACACGCACGCACACAATGCACGGCGACGCGCGCGATACCGCCACCACAGCGGACGGTGCGGAGGGTGACGTGGTGCAGCACGGTCGTCGATTCACAGCCGAGAGCGCGCGCACAGCGGGAATGCCACGAGCAAGCGAACGAGCGATGGAACGAGAGCGGACGGTGAGTGAGGAAGAGCGCAGAGGAAGGTCGCTCACACGTACGCAGAAGCTGGTCCATCGTTGTGGGAGTCGTCGACTTGGAAGCCGTGGCGTCGAGAGTTCTATATCACGAGCGAGCACGAGAGGGACCACGCAGCCAACCAACGACACAGCGAGAGAGACACAGAGGCGCCGAGCGGGAGGTTGCTCAGCGGAAGAGAAGAGAGAACAACAACAGAGACGCGGAGAGAGAGGAGCGAGCGAAGCTGAACGAGAGACAGCGAAAACCCAGAGCGCAAATATCGTCGGCGTATCTTTCGCTGTTTCGCTTGCGGGCGCAGATTTTATCGATGTCGATGGAAAATATCTCTCTTGCTCGCTTGAGCCGAGGATAGATGGGGAGCAGGATTTGGATTTGGATTAATCGAAACACTAATAAGTACAATAACAACGACAAGGACGAGGACATTGAGGAACGAAGGCTATGTCTTGCTGCTGATGCACAAGCTGACACCTGCGAGTATCAGCGCCATTCCCGCGTAGGTCTCTGTGGGAGAATGAAGCACATATCAGACACCATGTGCTGTCTCACTCGCTCTCTCAAGTGGTACCGGAGTTGGCGGGCTTCTCACCCAGTAGCGTGCCCGTGAGGCTCGTAAAGATGAACGTCAGCGAGTTGGTGATCGGCACCACCAACGACAGCTCTGTCGCCAATCGCGCATGAGACTACCAACGCATGCTCACGGGGAGAGGTGCAGCGCGCTCGTCGTACCAGCGTGTGCCAGGGCGTAGTAGAACAGCACGGAGCCCATCATGTTGACGGCGAACGGCACCACGTACTGCCATCGCGTGAACAGGTACACGAGCTCGACCACCATGGTCGCGAGCGCATTGCTGCGTGGCGGCAGCCGCGAGACGCCCTCGCTGCCACGCTTGATCAGCGGATTGGTGGCGCCCCACACCAACGCCACGCTCACGAGCCAGAGCGCCTGCTGCACGACCGATACGCTCTCGATCTCGCCCGCCATCCGACTCAGCAGCGAGCGCGTGCGTGTGTGCGTGTGTGTGTGCGTCGATGGCGATGGCAGCAAGCGGCTGTTGCTTGTTCGCTTGCTGCTGCGCGCCTCCCTCTCCGTCCACATCCCGTCCAAGCCAATGGGTCAGGCAAGCAGCGCGCTCGTGCGAGGCGCATCGACTCCCGGTCGTGCCTCGCGTGGTATCTATGCCGGACGTCAGGTGCTGAGCGGCAACTCCATCTCGTTCTCGGACCATCGGTGCGTGCTCTCGCTATCGATCACACACCGATCGCCACGTACCAACCTGCGTCCTTCACAGTACCAAGCGTCGATGGCTGCCCAACGTGCACCGCAAGTACTTCTACAGCCATCTGCTGCAGGAGTGGCTGCGTATTCGCATCACGACACACGCGTTACGGTATGTCGCTCGATGCTCTCGCGTGTCCTCTCACGCGCTCACTCACTCACTCACGCAACCAGATGCATCGAGAAATCCGGCGGCATCGATGACTACATCCTGTACACGAAGCCCAAGAACCTAGCAGACAGCGAGCTGGCCCTCTCGCTACGTACGCGACTCATCAGCGCGTGGGAGGCGCAGCATCAGAGCACGTTCGATCGGCGCCGCATCGTGTACGAGCGGCTCGTGGCCGAGAGCGCCAAGCAGCAAGCCCTCGCCACTGCTACCGCTGGCGCCACGACCTCGACCTCGACCGCGACTGAAGACGATGGATCTTCAGCAGCAGTAAACCACGCGGCGTAAGCTCTCGTGATACACACACCCTCGTTCATTCGCGGTAAGCTTGGTGCTGCCAGCCGAGGTGCTACGCTGCCGAGCGAACCTAGTCGTCGCTACTGTCGCTGTCGCTACTCTCGCTATCACTGTCGCTATCGCTACTATCACTGTCACTGTCGCTGTCGTCACTACCATCACCGACCGTGAGCGAGATAGGCTGTTGCGGTACCGCCGATGACGACGACGACGATGATGCAGCGGCCTTGTGCTTGGCATCGCTGCTACCACCGCCGCCGCCGATCGTGGTCTCGATGAAGGACGCGATCGCATCGTCGTTGCTGTCGTCGTCCTCCTCGTCCGACGAGCTCATGGTCGATCGAATGAGATCGCGTCCCTTGCGCGAGGAGCTCGAGCTCGCCGCGAACTTGGCGCTGATGCCGCTGCCACTCGCGCTTGGAGCAGAGCTCGTCCTTGTCGCAGGCGTCGTGGCTGCGGCGAGAGGCTTGCGCGACGTGGCTGGTGTCGGCGCTGGCGCTGGTGCAGGTGTTGGCGTCGGTGTCGGCGCGGGTGCAGGTGTCGGTGCTACCGGGCCTGATCCAGGTGCTGCGTCGGTCTTGGATGGCGGGCGCAGCGACATACACCCGGCCACTCGCTCGATGCGGAACGACGAGCCATCGAACAGCAGCACGCAATCGACCTTGTCCTTGGCTGGCGCCGCATCGACCTTGCCCTTGAAGGTTTGCAGGCTCTGAGCGCGCACAGCCGGTGGATCGTAAGCATGCTGGCCCACGAGGAGCCTCTGTCGCGATAGCCGAGACATACGTTGTTGCTGGCAGTGAACACGAGCTCCAACTCGCCGTTCTTTAGACGCGTCAGCGTGCCGCGATGCGCGCGGTCGATGCTGTGTGGCTTGAATTGGTCTGCATGGCCCACCAGCGTCAATAGGTCATCATCGTCATCAGCGTCATGACGACCTCGGCTTCGCATTCTCACAAACGAGAGAGAGAGGCGCGTACATTTGAGCGTGTAGTACTGTTCGCGACTGGTGCCTGCGTTCGATATCGAGGCGCCTGGTGTGACGATGTATCTCGCACCGACTGCTGGCGGCTCCATCTCGTCTCGAGCGCCCGAGCCTCTCTCTCCTTCGATGGATGGCTGGCTAAATAGATAGATAGATGGTAGAAGGTGCGTGTGAGCGAGAGGCGGCAGCGATAGCAATGCCGTCGAGATCGAGATCGATCATTCGTTCATTCGCTGGCTCGCGCGCACGCAACCTCTCTACTCATCAATCCCGATATCATCTTCATCATCATCAACATCAACAAGTTGACTCTGATACACGACATCCACCAGTGAATCGAGCCAAGGCTCTCGATTCGACTCGATTCGATTCGATTCGATTCGGGCGCAATGGATCAGAGCGGCGACAGTGTCTCGACCGCTGATCGATCGCTCTCGAGCGATGCCGACCTCTACGACTCGCAAGGTTCACTGGCTGATGAAATCTACTACGACGACGACGACGGTGAAGATCATGATGACCATCACGGAGTGGATCAACAAGACTACGACAATGAAGATGATGGCAATGGCGAGCAAGGCCATGATGCTCGAGCAGCAGGAGGCGCCATCGATCGCGCCTTCCAGGATCGACTCTCGACCATCGAGGACGGATTGCTGGCGTACTATCAACTGCTACAATCCCATCGTCTCTCGAGCCAACAACCGACTCTACAGCAACGAATCCAACAACTTGAACTGCAGCAGCAGCAGCAACGCATACAACAGCTGCTTGTGGCGTCGATCGAGCGAGCATCGAGGCGCGAGCCGTCGTCGATGTTCGAGTATCAGCCGGCCAACACCACCCACGTCAATGGAGACGAGGCCCGACACACGGCTGCATCGTTGTCGCCCGATCAGCTAGAAGCCTTTAGTACGTCGACCGAGAGAGAGGACTAATATGCGAGATCCACTGCATGGCACCGAACTGATCGAGATTGCGTCCACCAGTGCGAACAATGTACAGCAGAACGATCATCAAGCAGCCGTGCAGCCCATACGCGACGGCCTCGTGCAGCTACGGCCACAAGAATGGCGTCGGCGCCATCCGTATGGCATTCGGTACGTCCATACTGGTTGCGTTGGTTGGTTGCCAATCGAACAGAGCCATGTGTTGACGCCATATGCTTCATTTCGCGCCAAAGGCATGACGGTGCAGCGGCTGAGTGCCGCCGTCATGGAGAGCTTGATCAACTGCGGTTGGGCACGCAGTGGCATGTGGCTCTATCGACCGACCAACTCGCGTACCTGCTGTCCCAACTATGCTGTACGCTTCGAGTCGTGAGCTCCTCGTTGAAGGCGCGCTCTCACTCTCTTACCGACTCTGTCACGCAGATCCGCTTGCCGGTCATGGAGTTTCGTATCTCGAACTCGCAAAAGAAGGTGCTGCAGAAGTGGCGGCAGCTACTAGCTGGCGCACCGCTCAAGCTAAGGCGATATTCAAAGTATTCAAAGTATCCACCTCGACCTGCCGCCGGCGACTCTGGCGTCTCGTACCAGATCGCCGACGACGAAGAGGACTACGATCTGCTCCCGTCGCTCGAGGACGAGCTCTATTTCGCTCGCGATCGTCGAGGCAGCAGCGATGAGACACTCCATTCGAGTGCACAATCCGAGGAGCTCGAGCAACACCAGCAGCACGAGAGTCTGCTGCATGCTGCCATTGCGGGCTTCGTGCGCTCACCGTCGAATGACACCTTCCAAACGCCGTCGAGCTCCGCAGCGTCTTCGGTCTCGTTGTCGGGCTTCTCGTCCACGCGCGCCACGGTCGCGTCGGACTGCTCGCAGACCCCCGACTGCGCGCCATCGAACGACGCAGAGCCTCGAATTGCCATCTTCGTCGACCTGTGCAGCATCTTGCACCAGCTCATCAACGAGCCGCCACCTCGAGCACCGTTCACATCGATACCTGGAGCAGCGGTGCTCGACACGCTCGCGTCGCTCAACGAGTCAGTCGTCAGACCGCAAAAGCGCACTCTGCAGCATCGCTTCGGCCAATGGACGAGCGACATTTGCTTGCGGCTCTTCAAGCCATGTAAAGCGTACGTGCACGAGTGCTACATTGGATTGGCCAACGATTCTCACGAGGCTTGCGTGCTACCACTCCAGACTCTCGCCCGGCGATATTGTCACTATTGCTCAGGAGCTCGTGGCTCGGTTCGAGGAGCACCTCCGCCATCGATCACAATCGCAGGAGATCTCGGTCTGTGTGTCAGCGCCAGGCTTCCTCAACTTTCGAATCTCCAACGAGCACCAGCAACAACAGCAGCGCCAACCATCACGCCGTCAAACACCGGCCTCGATCACGCGCGAGCCAAGACGACCACGGGAGCTCTCGGTATGTTTGTTGGCTCGTGTATTGCTGCTGCTTCGCATCCTGGTGCTCGCTGCTCATCTTCCCCGACCACCGCCAGATTACCATGGAGAGCCCGACATTCACGTCCGAGAAGCACGACCTCTGGGTGCGGTACTTGTTGGAGATTCACGAGCTGCAACCTACCGACGCATTGCTTCAACAGCTCGAGTTCTCCAACTTCTTCTGTCGATCGCCTACTGTAGTACGTCACAATCACAACTGCTCGAGCTCGCTCTCATTCGAGAGATGAATGGATCACTCACGCGACCGACGACAGAGATCAGAGGGACCCGAATGCTTCGAGTATGGCACGTATCATCGCATGTACCGCCTCGATGGCGTGTTGATTGCCGCCGCGCTGGTCACGATTCTCCCGAGCTATTGGGTGTCAGAATATGTCATGTGGGGTGCGTGCGT
>Ga0209935_1004031_pt1 | contig 14069 bp, 14 predicted proteins | sample ThiBio_1000_plan_2_FD_183958 | JGI IMG/M metagenome (GOLD analysis project Ga0209935, IMG submission 183958) | Wastewater bioreactor microbial communities from Cape Town, South Africa - Thiocy_cont_1000_plan (SPAdes) | ecosystem: Engineered > Bioreactor > Thiocyanate-remediating >... | reverse complement strand
CTCACGTTAGCAGTACGTGCAATGCCCCTCTCGAATCCAAACGAGCTCCCCCGACTAACGAGCAGCACGAGTAGCATGCCGGTCTCACGAGCGACGATGCCAAGATTCTCTTTGCCGGTCTGCGAGCTTGCGATCGCTTCACCAGCATTAGCTTGACCCACAACACACTCGGTGATCGAGGTGCCATGGAGATTGGAGCGTATCTATCGACCAGCAGGCACATTGAGGACCTTCATATTACTGTACGCTCTCGTGTGCCACCACCATGTCGTTGGTGTGGTTGTGTGGATATGAATGAGTGAGTGAGCACATGCCAGTTGTGCTAGATGCACATCCATTGGCTAATATCTCTCTACCCACGATAACGACGACGACAACTCGCTATCAACCTTGGTTCTGCTCGTTGATGGTGTTTGTTTGATTGATTGATTGATTGATTGAAACATCTCGATCAGCATGATACATTCGGTGCCGAAGGTTGTCGAGGATTGGCGCGCGGTTTGGAGTACTGCCACTCGCTCAAGAGCTTGATGTTGGATGTACGTGTTCTCACCAAAGCAACGCGCATGCTTTTTGGAGCGCAATTGTATTGATTGGTGCTGTGCGACTCGTGTGTGTATGTAGAACTGCCCACTGGAAGATCAGGGAGTTGTGTCTCTTGCTTCAGTATTACGCAAACACTCAGGTCTAACCTTCTTGAGTCTTGTGGTATGTAAACGATGTAGTCTCAATACCACTTGGTTTGTCGATGGCTCACCTGAGTTCGTGCGGATGTAGCATACGCAATGTCAATCGGAGGGAACAGTTGCATTAGCTGCTGCTCTGGAGCAAAACCACACGCTGGAGGCATTGAATATCGGTAACAATGCCATCGGTGATGCTGGTGCTGGTGCGATCAGCGTCATGCTTCGACGAAACAACTGCCTTCAATCCATCAATCTACGTGTACGACTGTAATATCGAGCTCCTTTGTTGGTGTGTATATTGGTATTGATGGCGTCTTGTTGTGCAGCAATGCCGTATCTCAGCGGCAGGTTGTAATACGTTGATTGCTGCTCTCCGCGAAAATATTGCGCTGTTGCGTTTGGGATTATCGGTACGTAGCAGAGAGAGTGAGTGATTGATTGATTGATTGATCTAACACTGCCTTGTTGCTATACAACCAGAGTAACCATTTGGACTACGGCCAGCTCCAGGAGATTGATGCATTGCTTCAACCAGAGAGCGTGCTCTTGCGGCGTGAATGGAGTCCTCAAACGCACCAACGATTCCCGTTAAGTATGCGACGGAATATTCTCGAACTGTGGACCGCTCGAACCTTCGATACGACTGGAGTACTATCGTCGTTGCCTCCTGAATTGATGTGCGAGCTATCGGCATTCGTGATTTCGCTCAAGTGCGAATCAGCCTTGCAAACGACTACCCAATGGTAATCGTTCACCATCGTTGCGCTTCTCAGCAGTCTCATATTGATTCTTATTTGTGTGGTTGCTGTATACTCTTTATTTTCTATTCATATCATTTATCTATCGTATCTCTCTCGTTTCTCTCAAGAAATTGAGTTTGATTATCATTATGCTATTATTTGTACCGTATGTATCGATCAATTCGTATGATTGATTGATCGAGTTTTTCTTTCAATAGTTGGCTTCTTGATGAGGTCTACCTACTACTTTTCTGTCTATTTATCTCTCGTTACTTGTTACGATCGTATCCATCCATGTTATATCACATCAACTAAATCGTTTGATCGCCTCGCAGATGACTGGAAGCAAGGTAGAAGAGAATGAGGGTTGGAACTACTGGGAAGGGTGAACGACAATCGGTTCGAACACACTCACGTCGAACTCGCAACGCCGGCAGCAGGACTCCACAGCACGTTGGGCGTCATCGACCGCGTTCGGGTTCGGATTCCAGCTCACCAAGAACCAAGCGGTCTTGTCCTGCGGCACCACGATCGCCGACGAAGTGATCTTGTAGCGAGGATCGATGCTGGCGCAGAGTGAGTGGCGGACCGCATCCACCCACTCCGGAGTGTCCTCGCGATCGGGTGAGCCCTTGTTGTTGAACAATCCGGCAATATCGATCCCGTGATTCTTGCGGCCATCAAGGAACAGCAGGCGATCCTCACGCTGCCAAACTGGAGTCCCCGGTCAGCAAGTAGGTTTGCGCGGCAAGGAGATCCGACATACCTTCGCGTTGTAGAATATCCAACCAGGCGTAGACGTTCTTGGCGAATCGGTTGGCAACTCCTTCGTGCGTCCGATCCTGCTCGAAGATTGTGATTGAGAACGGAGCCTCAAAGGCAGGCAGCGGATGCATCACGGTAGCCTTCAGCTCCGTGTGCGTAGCGCTGTTGGCTGCACCGTAGACGACCGGGCTCTTCAGATCGCGATGCAAGAACGCCAGGAGTAGCTCGACCGACGTTGACTTGGAAGTGAGCTCGCTGATGATGCTCTCGGACTGCTGGCTTGGCAAGGCGAGTAGTTTGCAAGCAATCGACTCACGGCGGATGTAGATCTCAGGGAAGCGCACAAGGCACTGGTACAGCGGGCGTGAGCGGTCGAGATCGCTCTCGCGGACGCTGCGCTGAACCAGTTGCGACAAGACATCTTTGGAGCTTTCGTTCCAACCTGATTGTCTGTGGACGAGTCCCGGTGAGCACCATACCATGATGATACTCGGCGGAGAGTGCGCCGTACTGCAATATCTGCAACATTTGCTGTTGCGCACTCTCGGGCAGTGCCATCATATTCGCTAGCGCCCCCAAGTCGGCACTTGGGACCCGGAGCACTCCGGCGCCAGGCTTCTTCCTCTTCTCAAAGTCATTCGCATAGAACACGACACTTGCAATCGGACTACAGGCAGATCGAGTCAGCACAGTCTCTAGACATCTAATCAATCTCCAGAACACAGAGCCATCGACGTACATGACAAGCTTGTCTTGAACCTGTTGCTTGCGAGCTTCGGGGTCCGCCAGCAGAGTTTGAACAAAGTCTCGGGCGCTCCTCGAGATGGGCTCTCGCTTGAGTTGCTGGCGTTCGATGGAGCGCTTTGTGGCCTCCGATGCATCGGAGGGCTTCCACACCACCCAGTACCCTCCCAGCGTGTCGGTTATGGAGATACTCTCGGTGTGAACGGTGATCACGAATCCGAGCGCATCCAACTCGATGTTGAAGCTTGGTCCTTCACCGTCGTCCTCGTCGTCAAACGAAGCCGAGATATACTCTCCAGCCTTCTCGAGGACGTCCTCCGCTATCCATGCCGGCGGATGTACAGTATCAGCCATATAGTAACGAAGAACGCAACAGCGGCCACAGTCCGCCAAGTTGGAGGAAAAACTCCAACGCCAGCGATAAGGTTCCCCTTGAGCCGAACAGTGTATCGCTAGGCAAGTGTATCGGTCGCAGACCTCAGCCTTCCGTGTATCGCCTCAGCCACACCTCCATGCCCGAGTACCGTACGTACTGCTTGAGCAACTCCTTGTCCTTGCCTGACTCTTGGCTCACCAACCCTAGATCGCTTTTTACGGGACCGCGATTGGAACCCAAGTCGCGGCTTCTCGAAGGATGCATTGAACGATATCGTGAAGGCTCAACGCCCTGTTGAAGTTACAGTGCCCCCGAGTGGTACACTCGCTGACTGGTGGTGCGAAGTTCGCAAGCACGGCGAAGAAGGTTCAGAGCACACGAGGCTTCAGGAGGCCAAGCTGTACCTACCGCACGGAGAGTTCGAGTATCGATGGGTCTGTTCGACGGGTGACGAGGATACCGTGCCGACGTGTACGCACTGGGTCATGATCCAATCAGGAGTTGGTGCTGGCGCTGGCCTCTCCACCTACCGCACCGGCACTGCGACAACTGCCCCACCTGGCCAGTCTCCCGATGTCACGCGTCAGAGGTTGATGACTGCGGAGCGAGCAAGATACATCGGCAAGGCACAAGGCGGGGAGCTGACGACCTTCGCCACGACGATATCGAAGCTGTATCTCAAGTTCGACAGCGAGAACGAGCTCTGGACCGAGGAGTTTACTGTACGCGAGGACTTTGGGGGCGGCTCGAACCCTTACCACTTCCTTCTTGTCCCGATTTTCAACTTGTTCCTGACCGAGAGCGCCCAGCCCGCGGTGACGTTGCTGAAACAACGGATCCGCCTGAGCTGGGCTGCTCTTCATGGTTCTGTCTCGTGAGTTGTGAGTCATGGCGGAGATCGTTGTCATTCCACGGCTGACCCATTTCTGTGATTCCCAAGTGCACGTCCTGTTGGACTCATGTACGAGCTATTGCTGAATAACAGATGTTCTCTCAATGCTTGTCAAACCACACCAACGAGCAACAAGTACTTCTGCATCGCAAGGTTTGACGGATTGGCACAGAGACTCACCTCGTTGTCAGCCCTGGTGGCGCAGAGCCCCGTCGAAATCGATACCTACTCCGGTCGCTCCTTACCAGCAACAACCACGACAGTAACAGCTTCCGCCGAAAACGACGCCTTCCCGTCCAATACGACTCCTCTCGCCACCCTCATGCCTGCCTCAGGTTTATCAGTTTATTTACTCTAAGATCGAGCTCCCTCGAGTATCAGCGCTCTGCTTGCACAGATTGGTCGGGTAGGATAGGGTGCACAACTACGACGGGGCGGCCGAAGTCGAACGAGTGATTCTCGTTCGAGTTTTTGCTGTCGATTGTGGCGCAGCGGCTGGTACACTCGGCGCAGCGATTGCAGTAGCACGGGGTGGGGCGGGGTTGGAGACGGCCGCTGAAGTGATAGGTAGTACCGCTGCGAGCGTTGTCGAACGGTGGCCCGGCTGATTTCGGGTTTTGCTGTTGGATTTCGCGTGGCGGACCTTGAGTCGCTGGTACTTGGCCTTTTCCTTGACGATCTGCGCAGCGGCCTTACGCTTCTGACCGGTGAGCCGTTGTCTGAGCTTGTCTTGTTGGGTTTGAACTTTCTGCGTCTGTGCCAGCACACGGGCGGCCTTGGACGCCTCGAGATCAGCGGCTTTCTGGCGATTCCGTTCAGTTGCAAGGTCATCGTTGTAGCGATGCAGCTCAGTGATGTCGTCCAGCGAACGAATGTCGAATACTCCTCCAGTCATGAGCTTGGTGCGCTTGATAGTAAAGGATGGTGTTGCTTTGGCAAGGCGAGCAACTTGGATGAGTTTGACCGATGCAAAGTTGCGAATGTTCTCGGGAAGGTCGAGCAGCGGAGCCTTGGCTGCTGATGGCGTGGAGCACAGTAGCTGCTTGAGCTTCTCTTGGCCGACCATCGATTTGAGGATTCCTGAGACGTCAACTACCACCCGATCGCCTTCGACAGTGATACCGACCTTGCCGAAGGCGCTCCGGATGATGTCGGGGGTGAAAGCACCACTCCACGCTCGATGAAGCATCGGAACGAAGGTGTCGCCCACCGGCGTCTCGATGTCTCTCGCTCGGTACTGGGCAACGAGCTTGGCTTTGAACGGTCCAAACACTCCCACATCGAGGGGCATCAGTCGATGTGTGGTATTGGCTGGCAGAAAGACAAAGACCAGGCCTTCAGAGTCCAAGTAGCGTCGGACTTGATCGTAGGTCGGCATATGCGATGGGCAGTTGTCGAGTATCAACACAATCTTGTCGCCTTCGGCACGCCGAGAGCGCGCAAACGGCAAGAATGTGGTATTCAACCATGAGAAGAACGATTCTAGCGTCTGGTAGGCCTTCTTGGTGCACGCGGCAGACACCGGGAAGCCCGGCATCGGCGTAAACAGTGGCTTCTCGTCCGAGGAGCCTTGCGCTAAGAGGAACGGCTCAACCACCGCCCCATCGAGGGCGATACACGCATGGAGCGATAATCTGATCGAGGACCGCTTGACCGGGTTCAGTGATACCATATGCATGCCTTCTACGCCAACAAACTGCAAAAAGCGACCAGCATATGGTAGTGTTACGAGATATGCATGCGCGCGTAGCCGCCAACGCAGCAACGTACGCGCCGCTCAAAGGCCGACATCATAGTCACAGATGTTTCGTCTGCCGCGTAAACCGATGCAGGATTCACGTTGTACCGCTTGATGACGCATGATAGATCGTCATAGAACTGCGAGATCGACCCGATATCCTCGGCTAGGACGCGTTGGCTCGAGATCGAGTTGCCCGACCGGATGGTCAGCTTGGTGTCGGCATCACGTTTGAGGAAGTGACGCAACCAGCTGCTCGTAAGTCCTCTTTTACCTTGCTCGGCATAGAGGAGTTCGTTGGCGAAGTTCAAGACCTCCAGCTCGGTCAGAGGTATGGCTTCGGCCTGACAAGTGGCGACCGTCTCGCGTACAAGCTCCTCATGCGCAGGAGACAGTGTGCGTGGGCATCCTCGCGAACGAGCAATACGCCTTTCCTCGACTCGATACTTGCCTAAAGTCTTCCTAGTGGCTCCCGTGAACCTGCGGCACAGTTCTCGGATGTTCGGAGAGGCTCCACTGTCGATTGATACCCACATCTCGTCCAGGGCAGCTTGCAGAGGCGACTTTGGGCTTGACATCATAAACAACAAGTATCACGTTCTTCTACTGCTTTCTCAACTTCTCAAACTAATACCAATCGATAGAGTAGCGAAAGGTAAACACAATGATATGCAGGACAAAGAAAGAGGAGGACTATGGACCAAGATATACTTACGACAGCTGTGGAGACACGAGGGCGACGAACGAAGGAAGGAGACGAATGGCGTCAGTTAGGGCGAGAGGCGTCGTTTTCGGCGGAAGCTGTCTCGATCGATCATCATGACGCACGTGCGCGCGTGATGTTCATATCCCCTTCCTTCCTATGTGTGTGTGTGTGGGTGAGTGCGTCTAGCAATCACCACGTAATGATGTCGATGTGATTGCGATCGCGAGTGGCTTGCTTGCCGGCAACACGGCCTACTCGCATCTCCACTTCATGGTTCGTCGATCTGCCACAAGAGAGAGAGAGAGAGAGAGAGAGAGAGATCTTGCGTGCCTGGTTGGTGGCACGAGATCTTGACTTTGGTGGACACAGTGTGGCACGGCCATACCACCCACTCGAGCTGCGGAGCTCGTACCATTGCTCGCGGGCAAGAGCAGTCTCACCAAGATCGAATGCACGGTATATTTTCGGAGGGAATGAGATACGAGGGATGCCTCCTGGTGCTGATCGTGAAGGCTCGCACTCCTCTCGCACTGTGCGATCGACGCGTAGGAATCGCCACTCTTCTCGGGCGTCGGTACCGATAGCCTGGTCCAAATCATCAAGCAATGCCCGTCGTTGGTGACACTCACGTTAGCAGTACGTGCAATGCCCTCCTCGAATCCAAATGAGCTCCCCCGACTAACGAGCAGCACGAGTAGCATGCCGGTCTCACGAGCGACGATGCCAAGATTCTCTTTGCCGGTCTGCGAGCCTGCGATCGCCTGAGCAGCATTAGCTTGACCCACAACAAACTCGGTGATCGAGGTGCCATGGAGATTGGAGCGTATCTATCGACCAGCAGACACATTGAGGACCTTCATATTACTGTACGCTCTCGTGTGCCACCATGTCGTTGGTGTGTGGATATGAATGAGTGAGTGAGCACATGCCAGTTGTGCTAGATGCACATCCATTGGCTAATATCTCTCTACCCACGATAACGACGACGACAACTCGCTATCAACCTTGGTTCTGCGTTGATGGTGTTTGTTTGATTGATTGATTGATTGATTGAAACATCTCGATCAGCATGATACATTCGGTGCCGAAGGTTGTCGAGGATTGGCGCGCGGTTTGGAGTACTGCCACTCGCTCAAGAGCTTGATGTTGGATGTACGTGTTCTCACCAAAGCAACGCGCATGCTTTTTGGAGCGCAATTGTATTGATTGGTGCTGTGCGACTCGTGTGTGTATGTAGAACTGCCCACTGGAAGATCAGGGAGTTGTGTCTCTTGCTTCAGTATTACGCAAACACTCAGGTCTAACCTTCTTGAGTCTTGTGGTATGTAAACGATGTAGTCTCAATACCACTTGGTTTGTCGATGGCTCACCTGAGTTCGTGCGGATGTAGCATACGCAATGTCAATCGGAGGGAACAGTTGCATTAGCTGCTGCTCTGGAGCAAAACCACACGCTGGAGGCATTGAATATCGGTAACAATGCCATCGGTGATGCTGGTGCTGGTGCGATCAGCGTCATGCTCCGATAAAAGATCCCCTCAACCCCACCACACCCCAAGTCCCACCTCCAACAGCCCCAAACCCCTCCACCCCACCCCACCTCAAACTACCTTGCTCCTCCACAACCATGATTGGCACTGATGCTCCTGTTGTCGCCGCCGATACGAGGCCGCGTACTGTCTTTGGCTGCCCACCGTTCGAGGTTCTGGTTCGTCCTCACCGCAAGGCGGGAAATGACTTCGCGCCTCCAGTCTACACCTTTGACTGCTCGCTCCCGAGTTCGCTGCGTGGAAAGATGGGCGAGAGGGAGTTCGCCGACATGGTGGACGGCATCGAGAAGCGTCTGAACGAGGAGTTCGCCGAGGCCAGCCGCATCTTCAAGCACTATTGCATCCCTGCCCTGGTGTTCTCGATATGCACCATGGGGTTCGGCGCGATTCTCATGAGGCCCGTGTTCAACCTTGGCGATTCCAAAGCTGCAACGCAATTGAACCTGGGCGTCTCCAAGTTGCGTGAATGGATCGACGTGCAGAACGAGCAGTTCTGGACCTGCCGTGGTCTGCAGTTCGGCTTGATTCAGACCGTGGTGCCAGTCGACGAAGAGCCCAGCTTTTGTTCCGCTGGATTCGTGGTACGACGGACGAGTGCAGCGAGTTGGATCGAGACTGCGTCGATGCTCACATGACATTCAACGAGTAGATCCAAGTGGAGGTGGCAGCGTGCCTGATGGAGATGCCACAACACAGCCCGCAGATCGACCTCTCAACCAAGGGCGAGTGAGTGGCAGCCAGCTCCTGATGTCCATCGATCGACTCGTGCAAGCTTGCCACCAGTGTTCATGTGTTAGCGATCGAATCCGTTGTGGTATTTGTAACCCTCCCTGCCAATTAACTGTAAAGAGCGCTCCGGGTGGTTTCGTACCAATTAACTATACATTCATATCTCTGTTCCCAATCATTGCGCTTCTCAGCAGTCGCCCTTGTGTGGTTGCTGTTTACTTTTTACTTTCTATTCATATCATTTATCTATCGTATCTCTCACGTTTCTCTCAAGAAACTGAGTTTGATTATCATTATGCTACTATTTGTACCGTATGTATCGATCAATTCGTATGATTGATTGGTCGAGTTTATCTTCAATAGTTGGCTTCTTGATGAGGTCTACCTACTACTTTTCTGTCTATTTATCTCTCGTTACTTGTTACGATCGTATCCATCCATGTTATATCACATCAACTAAATCGTTTGATCGCCTCGCAGATGACTGGAAGCAAGATAGAAGAGAATGAGGGTTGGAACTAGTGCCTAGGGTGAACGACAATCGGTTCAGACACACTCACGTCGAACTCGCAACGCCGGCAGCAGGACTCCACAGCTTGTTGGACGTCTGCGACCGCGTTCGGGTTCAGGTTCCAGCTCATCAAGAACCAAGCGGTCTTGTCCTGCGGTACCACGATCGCCGACGAAGTGATCTTGTAGCGAGGATCGATGCTGACGCTGAGTGAGTCGCGGATCGCATCAACCCACTCCGGAGTGTCCTCGCGATCGGGTGAGCCCTTGTTGTTGAACAGTCCGGCAATATCGACCCCGTGATTCTTGCGGCCATCAAGGAACAGCAGGCGATCCTCACGCTGCCAAACTGAGGTCCCGGGTCAGCGAGCAGGTTTGCGCGGCACGAACGACCCTACATACCTTCGCGTTGCAGAATATCCAACCAGGCCTGAACGTTCTTCGCAAATCGGTTGGCGACTCCTTCGTGCGTCCGATCCGTCTCAAAGATCGTGATAGAGAACGGAGCCTCAAAGGCAGGCAGCGGATGCATCACGGGAGCCTTCAGCTCCGTGTGCGTAGCGCTTTTGGATGAACCGTAGACGACGGGGCTCTTCAGATCTGGATGCAAGAACGCCAGGAGCAGCTCGAGCGACGTTGAATTGGAAGTGAGCTCGCTGATGATGCTCTCGGACTGGTGGCTCGGCAAGGCGAGTAGCTTGCAAGCAATCGACTCACGGCATAGGTAGATCTCAGGGAAGCGCACGAAGCATTGGTACAGCGGACGTAAGCGGTCGACAGAGTTGTGCGTAACCAGTTGCGACAAGGTATCTTTGGATTGGGCGTCCCAAACCGTATGTCTATGGACGAGTCCCGGTGAGCACCATACCATGATGATACTTGTTGTAGAGTGCGCCGTACCGCAATATCTGCAACATTTGCTGTTGGGCACTCTCAGGCAGTGCCATCATCTCCGCCAGCGCCCCCAAGTCGGCACTTGGGACCCGGAGTACGCCAGTGCCAGGCTTCTCCCGCTTCTCAAAGTCATTTGCATAGAACACTACGCTTGCAATCGGACTACAGGCAGTTGGAGGAATCAGCTGAGTCTCTAGACATCTAATCAATCTCCAGAACACAGAGCCATCGACGTACATGACAAGCTTGTCTTGAACCTGTTGCTTGCGAGCTTCGGGGTCCGCCAGCAGAGTTTGAACAAACTCTCGGGCGCTCTTCGCGATGGGCTCTCGCTTGAGTTGCTGGCCTTCAATGGAGCGCTTTGTGGCCTCTGATGCATCAGAGGGCTCCCATACCACCCAGTACCCGCCCAGCGTGTCGGTTATGGAGATACTCTCGGTGTGCACGGTGATCACGAATCCGAGCGGGTCCAACTCGATATTGAAGCTCGGTCCTTCGCCGTCGTCCTCGACTTCAAAGGAAGCCGAGACGTACTCTCGAGCCTTCTCGAGGACGTCCTCCGCTAACCATGCAGGCGGATGAACAGTCTCAGCCATATCGTGACGAAGCTAGCAAGCAACTGCGACCAATGGTTTGTGGGTTAGGCGTTGAATATGACCAACCACTTGATTATTCCGGAGGTGGACCCGGCACTGGGCTTATCGTTAGTTTGCTTGAGACATCACCAAGGAACATTCTCATCGCAGCCCTCTCGCACGCACACCAAACCAAAGCCTGACTCTCTCACTCTCATTGACGGTAGATAGTATGGCTACACCAACAACCTCATCGAGTCTTGGAATTCATGATCTCGGTGGGAGGTTAGAGGAGGACCTCGCCGAGATGGGCCTCTCGAGTCCCGCCAAGACCACGCACTTGTGGGAGCGACAGGTGCATGCGTTGTTGGCTCTCTTGGCGCGACGCAAGCTCGTGACGACCGACGAGTTGCGACGCTTTCGAGAGGCGCAAGGCGATCGTAACTATCGCAATTGGACCTACTATGAGTCGTGGATCGTTGCTATCGCCGACATCTTGCTCGAGCGAGGCGTGGTGTTGCAACACGAGCTGGATCGCGAGCTCGGCATCAATGTACCGCAACCCGACGAGAGCGTCTCGTTCGCGGTCGGTGATCTGGTTCGAGTGCGACAGGAGCATGCCACACGCACGCCATGGAGACGACCTCATCTACGAACGCCCGGTTACTTGCATGGACTCGTGGGTGAGATCGTGGCGTTGGCGGGTGTGTTCGAAGACCCGTCGATGCTTGCGTTTCGATACGTGCAGCCCGAGTCGGGCCACGCGTTACGACAGCCGTTGTATCGTGTGCGATTCGTACAAGCACACGTATGGCCTCATGATTACGTGACGACCGAGTCCGTGGTCTTGGGTGATATGGTCGAAGCTGATATCTATCAGAGTTGGTTACTCGCGGCCTCTCGAGAGGATCTTGATGCTCAAGAGGCTTGGGCTGCTTCGATTCGATCATCACTCTCGGGTCGTGGTTGTGTTGTTAGTGATCATGATCACGAGCATCACCATGATCACGATCACGATCACGAGCATGGTCACGAGCATCACCACGACCATGATCACGATCAAGACCACGAGCATGGTCACGAACATAGTCATGATGGTGGAGAACCACATGTACATGAACAACGTATCGTTGTTGAACAACGAGCTGTCGAACTCGAAGGAGAACCTCAACAAGGTGAGCTCTATGCCAAGGCCGTGTTTCGTGTACTCGAACACAAGGGCATCGTGACGGCCGATGATCTTCGTGCTGCCGTCGAGGCTCTCGACATGATGAATCTCAAGCTCGATGGTGCACGAGCTGTCGCTCGCGCCTGGGTCGATGCGGCATTCCGTGAGCGCCTTCTCGCTGACACGGCGAGTGCGTGTGCCGAGCTCGGCATCGTGACCTCGAACCCCAACGCTCCGACGGTATTGACGTGCTTTGCCAACGAGCCTCACGAACATCACTTGATCGTGTGTACGTTGTGCAGTTGCTATCCGACCTCGGTACTCGGATTGGCACCTGCATGGTACAAGAGCCGTGCTTATCGAGCTCTTGCTATTCGCCAACCTCGTCGGGTATGTAATCGCTTCAACAGATCGATACATAGATTGATACTTTAGAATACTAACAAACTCATTGATGAATAGGTATTGCAAGAGTTTGGACTCGAGTTACCACGAGATACCAAGATCGTTGTACATGATAGTACTGCCGATCATCGCTTCATGGTGCTTCCGATGCGACCTGAAGGAACTGATGGTTGGAGTGAAGAGCAACTTGCTAGTATTGTTTCTCGTGATTCTATGCTTGGTGTTGCTCTTGTTCGAGTTCCTTTGAACTAGATTTGACTGAATTCATTGCATTTGATTGATTGATGACAATGAGAATAAAAGTTCTAACTGAATGATAACTAACTAATGATGATGCTACTGATAGAGGTAGATAGAGTAGTGAATGAATCACAAAAAGTCCATAAAGACAGGACGATGATCACTTAGACGACATTGACGCATATAAAGCTCAGCATCGGTACGACATTCAAGTTGAGCAGCGTACTTTGCAATGATATCATGACCGATACTAGCGTGCGTGACAAACTTTTCGAGTTTGGCACTTACAAAGATATGATCAAGAAGCACCTTTCTGTTGGGTATCTTATCGACGTAATCCGAAAAGATACAACTCCATTGATCGGCGTGAGCGACGAACTTGCTTCGAATCAACAATGGTACGAGCATCTTCTTCTTGGCGAATGGTGAACCGAGTAGTGTATCGACACTATCAAAGAGTAGATAGTACTCTTCGAAAAAGTCCATTCCAGGACCATCGTTCAAGTCGCCCGATACAATAACAAGTGGTTCACGATGGCGTGAGAAGATGAATTGATCAAGGCACTTGCGAGTTCGAGTACTATAGAAATCGTTATGAATAGAGTTAGAAATAACATGAACACCAACAACAACTTGTTGACGAGGTGATTGAAGAGATGATTAAAGAGATGAACATACCATTCAGCAGCAATACGTCGACGATTACGTACAGCCTTTTCAATGTAAAGATTCTTATCGGTCAACAATGGACTACTCCATAATTGTTCACCATGAGCAATGAGTTTGGACTTGGTGTGAATGGCGACAGCAAACAATGGATACATCTCACCGTGATAGTCGACTTGAGCTTGAATGACCAATGGACGACGAGTAAAGGCATAACTACGAAGTTCACGATTGCCATACAGATCCAATGTCCATGGTTTGGCCAAGAACTCATCTGCTTCCGTGTAGAGTGTTGCATTCTTGACTGCTCCATCACGACGAATTAACATGTATACTCGTTGATCACTTGGATCCGTTCCCCTATATCAAAGAGAGTAAAACAAAACAATGAATAGAGTTAATCAAAAGAGAGAATAGAATAGAATTTGAGAATAGAGAACATACGTAATACAAGTATAACGATCTTGAAGGAATCTTGAAACAAAGAGTTGCATTTGTTCAATATGTGCTGGACCTTCTTCAATGGCAAGAAGATCAGGATTGAGTTCCATGATAGCTTGACCGATAAGAGTGCACAAGGCTGGAATGTCGGAGAGACCACAGTCGGGATTCTCTTGAAGTAGTGCGACACCTTCGTACGAGAAGAAGTGCGACATCCACTCAATGTTCCAGTTCATGAAGCGCAC
>Ga0209935_1004030_pt1 | contig 14070 bp, 9 predicted proteins | sample ThiBio_1000_plan_2_FD_183958 | JGI IMG/M metagenome (GOLD analysis project Ga0209935, IMG submission 183958) | Wastewater bioreactor microbial communities from Cape Town, South Africa - Thiocy_cont_1000_plan (SPAdes) | ecosystem: Engineered > Bioreactor > Thiocyanate-remediating >... | reverse complement strand
GCAAAGCAGATCAATCGACTACTGGCTTGAATGGTAATTTTGTTCATTCTCTTCTGTTAATTGATACTCTTATGCGAATGAAATCGATCGAAAGTGATAAACAGCAATTGATTAAATTGTGTAAAAAAGAATATCAAACTAATAATGCAGAATTAGTATTCGTCGATGAATTCGAAAAGGATTATCGAGCAGATAAAGCACTTTGGTGGTATACTCGTGATTCATTTCTATATAGAATATTGAACAAAGCATTACGAGTGCAAAATATTGATCTTTTATTTTTATTTCGATTTGTTATTGCTGATATGTATCAACAGCTGAAGCAATATCAACAGCAAACACCCATTTCTGTCTATCGTGGTCAGGTTATGTCGATTGATGAACTCAATATTCTTCGACAATCGGTTGATAATCTCATTTCGATAAATTCCTTCTTTTCAACGAGTACCAATCGTCACAAAGCATTAGGTTTCTTGAATAGCAACGAAATTACAAGTGATTTATGTCGTGTACTATTTGTTATTGATGCTGATCCTCGAGTAGTAAAATCAAAACCATTTGCTGATATTAGTTCGTTGAGTGCTTTTAGTGATGAATGTGAAGTATTATTTATGATGGGATGCATTTTTCGATTAATTAAAATTGAAGAAATGGAAAACGAAGAAATTATAATGATTCATATGCAGCTATGTGACGATGATGAACATGAATTGAAGGAGTTATTCGATCATATGAAAAAGAAATTTAGTGGTAAAAGTGAGGAAGTTAATCTTTGTTCGTTTGGTCGAATTTTGCGTGAAATGGGTAAATATGATTTGGCAGAGAAGATATATCACCGATTGTTGGCAGAGTTACCACCAAATGATCCTTCGCTTAGTGTTTTATATTGGAATCTTGGCGTAGTTACTCATAATAAAGCTGCCTATGATTCTAGTCTTGAGTGATTTCAAAAATCACTGGTGATTCATGAACAAAAAGGATCATCCAATTATAGAAACATTGGTAATTTATATGGCTGTATAGGTGATGTTCATCGTAGCAAGCGTGAATTGAAGAGATCATTAGAAAATTATAAGAAAGCGACAGAATTATATCGAAATGCAAAAGATGAAGATCATCCAAATATGGGTTATTTGTACAATAACATTGCTGTTGTATATTATGACCAGAAAAAATATATAGAAGCGTTAGATTTTCACAAGAAATCATTAGCTATTGAAGAACAACATTTACCTTCCAATCATCCAGATATTGCTGGTTCTCACAATAATATTGGTGGTGTTTATTATCATCTGAATAAATATGATCTCGCAATGGAACATTTTCAACAGTCACTCCAAATATGGTTAAAATCACTTCCTGGTGATCATCCAAATATTGCTATGTCTCACAATAATATTGGCCTTGTTTATTATAATCTGAATAAATATGATCTTGCAATGGAACATCATCAGCAGTCACTCAAAATACGTTTAAAATCACTTCCTGGTGATCATTGTGATATTGCCATGAGTTATAGAAATATTGCCTTGATACATGAACAAAAACGTGAATGGAAACAAGCATTAGAACTATTGGAAAAGGCACTGAATATCCATCAACGTGCATTCTCTTCGCAACATCCGGATGTACTTCAAGTCAAAGCAGACATTCAGCGTGTATCCGTCAACTTGAAATAAGTTTTTTTTTGTGTTATAAAAAAAGATTTTCAAAAGTAAAGCATTTATAATCAGTACACCGTTGTCTCATTCTTGTGAATTCGAAGTTCTTTTAACCATGCGAAAAGACAAGTTAAAGTCAAAAGACTACAAATATTGATGATGTTCATCAAGGAAACAACAAATGAGAAAATACGAAATTCATTTTCTGATTTATCGTATATATGCTTTCACCTTCACTAATTCAGCTATCATTCAAGGGACTCTATTCGGAATCTTTATGCACCCACAGAAACTAACCATACTATATCCATTTGATCTAACACAAACTCAACATCAAGAATATTTGTCCCACTTAATTCAAGTTACACAAGAAACATTTTTGTCAAAGAAAATAATGAGATATACTTATGGATTTGTTTCGAATACCGGCCAAGGAATAAGTAAACTATCATCGAATTTATCAAATAAATATCAAAAGACAAGATTTTGTGAAAAAGCATTCATTTAGTGTATAACTCTTTCAGAAGTTATCCAGTAATTCATAATTTAAAAACACGAAATAGAAAAAGAACATTTACTTCTTACGATAAGATAAATCATATGCAGAAGTATATTATAATCGTGCTTATATTAGAACTTTATCTTTAATATTTTTCGTTGTTTTTTGTTTGGTACACTTGTCCAATGTGCAAACATTAGATCCAATTGGTTTGAAAGTATCTGCTGAATTACGAGGCTTTCGTTTAGGCGCAGCTATTCTTGTTAATTATCTCCGAAATCAAATTGATCAAGGTCAATATAACTCGCATCTTGTTCAAAATTATCAACTAATTGTACCTGGTGTAGAATTAAAACCTCAACACCAGATTCAACTGGATGGGTACAAGAAAATGACATGCATTTGAGAGGATATACCCGTATTTTTCTATTAAACCCGCCCTCTATGAAATAAAAAAATATTGTCACTTTTGCAATAAGAATATAGAGGAAAAAAGAATCGTAAATAACAGAACGAAAGAAAAAAAAAGAGAAAATTGGTATAAACCGTTTGCCTCGTCTGACAAGAGTAGTTGTTTTTTTCCGTTTTCTACCAAGAAAAAAACATTGATTTTTTTATTGGTTATTCGCGAATCAATATCGTAAACGTTCGAAGATCTTCAAATGGCACAGTTCATGGATACTACAACGAACGATAGCGGTAAGAAAATTTAATAAAGCTTTAATTCATCAATTGAATCATGCGGAGTTAAAATAAATCCTTTTGTTTAATAGGTTATGATATAGAAGATGTTAGTAAATCGACGGAAGGACCCTCGTTTGTATTAGTTTGGCTTCGTTCGTCGAGTGTACCTGAAGATAGCCTACAAATCGATAACTTAAAGAGCATAATTGGTATAAAAAGTGTGGAAATTTATGACAAACCATTTACATGTATTAGTCGTTTAGCTGAATTACGAAATGAAAAAGTGATGATCATTTTATCGATCGTGCCTGCAGAGCCAGTTGTCTCTATCGTTCATAATGAAAGAAATGTGTTTCGTATTTATCTTTATTCAAATGATCCGAAGATTAGTTTCGAGAAACAACATGAATACTCAAAGGTTCACGGATACTACTCTGAAAATGAAACTTTAGTATCCAGAATCTTAGTTGATATAAATATATTCACTATTGAAGCGTCTCGAATTGCGAAGCTGGTTGACGAAAATCCTCTTACAAATACATTTCAACCAGAATCATCCATTTGTTTACTCGACAATTCGGCTGAATTTGGATCTGCTTTTGTGTTATTTCGAATATATCTCGATCTCTTGTTATCATCACAAGAGTTGAGAAATATATCTTGCATAGAAAATGCATCAAACATTTGTAGAAGATATTATCAAGACAATGTTGTTGCACTAAAACGAATTGACGAACTTGAACAATCTTACACATCAGAAGAAGCTATATATTGGTATCTTAGAGATAGCTGTCTCTATCGCCTGACGTGGAAAGCTCTTCGTGAATTTAATGTTGATCTTATTCTCGGTTTCGGATTTTTTATCGCAGATTTATATATGAATTTGCAGAAACTTTCTCTGGAACAGGATGATGCACGCAAAAATCTCTTCAAAGTATATCGAGGATCAATATTATCTCTGAATGAGATTGAATCTTTGAAAAACAATATTCACCATCTTATATCAATAAATTCGTTTTTATCAACAACTACAAACATTGAAATTGCACGTATATTTGCTGACAGTTATCCCTCATCAAATTTGCAATCAGTATTATTTGAAATATCCATTGATACGGACACATCTTCTCGATTAGTCTTTGTCGACTTATCACGCATATCTATGTTTCCCGACGAAAATGAAGTATTATTCGTTCCTGGTTGCATTTTTAAAGTAGTATCTTGTCAATACGAAGACGGTTTGTGGCGTGTACAATTATCTACTACTGATACTATGCAAGATGAAGCAGACAAGTTAATAAATGAATTTAAAGAGAAATTAGATACGCCGATTAATTATATTTCGTTCGGAATGATCCTCAGCAAATATAGCAGATGGAAAGAAGCTGAGCAGTACTATACAACACTACTAGATCAACCATCTATTCCACAAAAAGACATTATAGAAATTCGTTGCAACTTGAGCAATTGTTATTTTCTTCAGCAAAAATATGATTTAGCATTACAAAATTATCAAAACGTCATGAATGAATGTATCAAAACTGATACTACATCGAATAGTTTGATGGATAAATTTCAAAACATGATACAGTCTAATCAAGATATATCACGAAATCTGAAAATTGTTGCTGAAATTCATTTCAATATTGGATATATTGAACAATCACTGAACAAATACGATAGTGCATTATGTTTTTACGAAAAAGCACTTGAAATTCAAAAAGATAACAACCTCGACTACTCACATACGGTAAAAATCTATGAAGCTATCGGCGATATCCACAGTCAGAAAGGCGACAATGAACTTGCATTATCATACTTTAATAAATCATTGGATATTAATGAGTCGTCGATGGCATTACAACATCATTCGAATATAAATGAAATCTATCGAAAGATGGGTGACATTTATCGACGGCTAAACGACTCTGAAAACGCACTAAAATGTTACCAACAAGCTCTTGAAACTTTACTTAAAATGCTCTCATCAAATCATCCATTAATAAATACATATTTGCACAACATTGTTCAACTGAAAAAAGAATGTTCAAAAATTGTCGATATGAACTCAACTACAAAACGTCTTAAGAATCTAGATACAAGCGACGATCAAGAAGAAATGATCACAACTAAAAACTCGTTTTAGACTCAGATTGTGCGTCGAACTATGAAAAAGATTTTTTTTTCGTGAAAATTTTTGGATTTTTTAAGAATATGTTCGAATAGTTTCTGTAATTTTCATTCTATATTTCAGAATGGGAGATTCTAACAAACAACCCCAGCTGATGATTTCAAGGTAAAAAATTTAACATTTCGAGTGGATTTTGGTAGAAACTGTTTTTCAGATCAATAATTGCTAAAAAAGAAATTAAACAATTACCAGAAACAGGTCAAAATTTTGTTGGTGTGTGGCTCGACGAAAATTGTGAGAAAACAGATGATCAAGTTTATGAAAATTTGGGAAAAGATCTCCATAGCATATTCGACTATTTGGAGCCGTGCAAAAAACCTATGGATTATCTTAAATACCTCAGCTCCACTAGCAGTAATCGAATAATTCTTATCATTTCTCACAAATGTGCATCTGATATGATGGCAATCATGGCCGATGATATCCTATCACAAATATATTCAATGTATATTCTCTGTTCGAATGAATCTGATATTATCACTTGGAAAGAAAAACAATTCGACAAGATTCGTGGTGTTTATGATTGTACGACCGAATTAATAAGTCAAATTAAAATCGACACAAATCTGATGATTAAGCAGAATCAGACACCACAAACCATCGAAAGTTCATCTTCAACAGAAAATCCTACCGATGAACATGCAAACTACGTTGTGCCTACAATAAGTGTTTCCAATCTCAAACCCGTAAATAATATGATCAAACATTTACATAAGGATACGATCTGGTTTGTTCGATATCAGCTTCTATTTCATATACTCTTAAAATTAGAAAAATCAACAGCAGCCGCTACGGAAATGATTCATACATGCAAGAAACTCTGCATGGGTCGTCGAGACCAACAAGCCCAAATTGACGAATTCGAAAAAGATATTGAAGATTCATTCAAATCTCTCTATTGGTACACAAAAGATTCGTTTATCAAGCATTTACTCAATAGAGCATGTGGTTCTCGAGATGTTAATGAAATCTATCCATTTCGTTTATACATTAGTAATCTTCATCATGAAATTGTCAAATTAGAAACAGATCGTAAGAACAACAAATCAAATGACGAAATAATAACTGTATACAGAGGAAAATATGTCGCTCTCAGTACATTTGAAAAACTACGACGCAACAAGAACGGTTTAATCGCAATGAATGGATTTCTGTCAACGACGAAAAATGAAACAGTAGCCAAATTTTTCATCAATGAAGGTGCTCCGAAATCAGGTTATGAAGCTATTTTGTTCAAATTGAACATCGATCCTAAAGTTCTGAATAAACCTTACGCCGATATTCCACCTGAAAGACACGAAAAAGGACCTGATGAAGAAGAAATTTTATTTTCAGTGGGTAGTACATGGCGAATCATCAAAATTGAGGAATTAAAGGACGATAATATAAAGTAAGTTCAAATCCGAGTTTAACTGTATAGTATTTCTATGAGATAATTTCAGTGTAAACTTTCGAATTTGGTGCGTTGAATTAACTCTCAGCGATGAAAATGATGAACAATCAAAATTATTATCGGATTATCTTCGAAAACAATTAGGAGAATCAACTACAATCTGGACATTAGGTGATTTTCTGACCAAAGTGGGACAATATGAAGAAGCTGAAGAGTATTATCGATTATTACTGGATAAATGTACCGCTTGTGATCAAGCTGTAGTTTTTAATCGTATTGCCCATGTGAGATATGAAAAAAAAGATTATCATATTGCTCAAGATTATTTAGAAAAAGCAATGCAACATGCATCGACAAATAGTGAGACTACTCTTATAAGTGAACTTAATCAACAAATCATTACGATTGAAACACGTTCTACACAATTTTGCCCAAATAAATTACGTCGTCGATTCGAAGAGCACGACATCACCAGTAAATATCTTGTGGGTACATCTCCATCAATGGCGATGATTAAAAATAACCTCGGTCGTTTATGTCATCTGCATAATGATTTGGAAAAAGCATTGACACATTATAACGAAGCTTTAGAATTTTTTTCGAACTCTAGATTAGGCTTTCTAAACGAAATATCGGCCATTCACAATAATATTGGCGGAGTTTACTATACACAAGGAAAGTATAAAGATGCTGCAGCTAAATTTTTAACTGCAATGGAAACAATATCAGAATTCGACTCAGAGCATCCATGGATTAGTGAATATGCCGAAAACTATCAAATTGCAAATGATCGTATGCAAAGTGGCCAACGAAAACGAATTAAACAACAATGATTCGTATATAATTAGGATAGTTTAATAAACATATTCACTCTCTTTTTTGTATAAAAATTGCTTTCTCGTCGACTGTAACAAAGATCATATGAAAAAAATAGTTCGCCTGCGAGCGCATATGTTTGCACCAGTGTGTTGGAAACGGCTCGGTTCAAAGGTAAAATGATCCGAATTTAACTGAAACGTATAGATTTGAGAGAATTAAAGAAAAAGAAGTTATAATTACCCTAGTCGAACCTCTTTTGGTATTGCGCATGAAAACAAAATTTTGTGGAAAAAAGTATAATTTTCAATGTAATTTCTCTCAAAAAAAGTTTGACTTGGCTAAAAAGTAGTGGCGTAACCAGGATTTTACTAATGCAGGGGCGATGGGGTGAAAAAAAATTATATATTTTAATCAAGATGTTTTTATTTACAGAAAAATAGAAATTACAAATCAAATGATAGATGCAAGTTTTTCTTTTGGTCAATAAGAGCTTTCTGAAGATGTTGATTTTCTAATTCTACTGGTTCAGTTCTGCCGTATATTACAATCTTTTGTCGATTGATTGTCATAGCAGTTTTTCTTACTAAAGCTAATTTAATTATCACAGAGGACCATTCGGAAACTTGATCACTTGGGAATCGTTTGATAAGTTGTTCTTCAGAAACATTTTTCAAAGAAATCGATGCAAATTTTGATAGACAAAGTTTCAAGATTCTGTCTGAGCCTAATTCTGAAATTAAGCTAGGAGAATTCAATTTATTTCCGATCATTTCTGCAATGTTACGAGATTCAATGAGACTATCTCCATTAAGTGGAACTATGAGTTTACTTATCAGTTCACTTAGTTTGATTTTGTTACTTATTTTTTCAAGAAAAGACCACGCACTCGTTTTCACACTACAGTCTTTATCTAAAAGTGCATTGACAACTTTATCGATGATTTTAGTCGAGTCTATTTGCTCGCTCATTTGCTGAAGCGCCCACCATGCTCTAGTCCTTACACTATAATGTCGATCATCTACTGCATTCATAACTTTATAGATAACTTCAGTTGTTCCTGTTCTTTCTTTCAATTGACCAAGTAAAAGACATCCAGTTTCTCTTGCATATTCACTACTATCATCCAATAGACCTATGAACTTAGGAATTAACTCACATGCAGGTGTCTGTCCAATCATATTTCGAAGAGCAGTATATGCAAAATGTCTCACTCTCATATTTTCATCTCGTAATGCAACTGCGAGAGGATCGATTATTCCATTTATCGGCTTCTTTTGACTCCACTGACAAAGTGCACAACAAGCTCTTTCTCTGACATGTGGGTTCTGATCTTTCAACGCATTCACAAGTTTCGAAATAGCTTCGGATGTCATTGCCTTTTCGCCCATTTCTTGAAGAGCATAGCACGCACTAGCTCTCACACCTGCACTCTTGTCATCTAATAAACTCATTAGTTTTTTTATGACTACACATGTTCCTGCTTTTTCACCTATTTGTCCGAAAGCTCCACATGCTGCCTCTCTAACTTGAACATTTTGATCGTCTGTAACATTAATCAATGTGTCAATAATATTTGCTGTTGCTGCTTTACCAATTGACCAGAGTTTCATGCATGCATTGCGTCTTATTTGAGGATTTCTATCTCTTAGCTCAATTTCTATCTGATTTATTTTTTCTATGTTTGCGTCTTCAGTTACATTCCTCGGTGCATTAATCTCATTCGTAGTGGTAGGTGCGATACCTGCACTTGATCTCAATCTAAAATTAGTGCCTTTTAATAGCTGAGGAACGAGTTCGTTACTCATATTTGTGAGAGTATGGAATATCATTAATTGAGTACTCGAAGGCTTCTCACAATTGAGTACTCGATTTACTAATTTGTTGATGACTTCAGGTGTTTCTGCTTTCTTGCCTATTGCAGTAAGAATTCGACAAACATAAATTATAACATCTTCACGTTCACTTTCTAATAAATTCGATAGTTGATTGATCATCTCAGCTGTTGCTATTTTATCAGCTTGTGTTCTTAGAAGTTCACTTACATTATGCTGTGAATTTGAATTCGAACTTCTCAATGCACTCACTAATCTCTTAATAACTTCGGGTGTCGATACTTTTTCTATGATATTCTGAAGAACAAGAAATGTTCTACTATCTACAAGATTTTCATTTTCAAATATATCTAATAGATTATCGACGATTTGCGGTGTCAGTGTCTTTCCACCTATATGAATGAGAGTATAACTCGCACTACCACTCACATTTCTGTCATTATGTTTGAGTAAACTAACTAATGTGTTGAGTATTTCAACAGTTTCTGCTTTTTCTCCAAATGTTCTTACAGCTTCACATGCATACGATTTGATTTGATCGTCACTACCAGTCAGTAAACTGTTCATAAAATCGATGAGACGAACTGGTGCATTGGAAATATTTAAACAACAAATAAAAAGTAAAACTTCAAGTTTGATATCTGTTGCGGTTGTATTGCTTTCTAACAGATCGATAAACATGTCGATCATTGTTTCTTCGCCAACGACGGATTGTGATCTGCATAATGGTTGTGCTAAATGTTCAAGAATAATCTTATTTTTCGTCAATAAATTATGCTTAACACAATCGACTATCCATTCGAATAATTGAGTTCGCCGAGAGAAATCTGGCTTTGTCAGAGTTTCTTCAAGACACAATATAATTAATTCAAGATGCCTTAAACCAACTAAATCCAATGGTTCTTCAAGAATAGAATTCCAAAACATATTTAAACATTCGATCTCATCATTTTCAGCAAGTAAACCAGCAACAAAAGAAAAGACAAGTAAATATCGTTGATTATATTTTTGATATTTAATAAATTCGATCATATTTTCCGACGAAGCTCCTTTGAGAGCATTGATAATGTATCGTGCTGCGAAATATTCTTGAAAACTAAGATGTAGAAAATAATAATCTTTTTCCACTTCAATTTGAGTTCCAATGCCTTGCTTTTGAAAACTTTTTAATGCGCCGAAATTGAGTATTTGAGGATGTGATTTTAAAGAAATATTAACTTCATTGAATGATTTTTTAATAAACATGGTCGTATAATGATCGTATTACTTTTCATTGCATTAAAAGCTAAACTTTCTAAAAATCTTATTTCTTTTTCACATATTTCATATAAAATTTCATGTTCAAATAATGTTTGTGTTGAGTTTAAATATCGTCGACATAACCAAACAGTAATCTTTGTATACAATGATGTAATTGTTAATTCATTTGTTTCTGACCAATCTTCGTTACTCCAAAGACTACAAATAAGTTCTAAATTAACCGGAATATGAGCAATACCCCAAATACTTCGATTTGATTTTAAAAATTTCACCAATAATTTCTCAGTTGTAACTGAAACATCATCTAATTGATGAAAAAATTGTTCAACATATTTCGTAATATTATCATCTGTAAATCCCGTGATTTCCATTTGTACTTGATGTGATAATGTATTCATATACGGACGAGATGTGATTATATGATGATGAGTATTGAGTAGTTGATCGAATAAAAATTGGAGATGTTCGGGAACCGTTTGAATAATTTCATCATATCCATCCAAAATCCATAAAGTTTTGTTCGGATCGAATTGTTCGTCAAACATTTGTTCTTCTTTTCTTGTTAATTCAAAAGTGAAAACTTCTTTTTTAATAAGATCAATTAAAGAATAAATTCTATCGTTTGGATATCGATCAGCTGTTAGACGACGTAATGGAATCAAAGCAACGAGGTCATATTCAGACAATAATAAACCTTTTGCCCATTGATAAGTTATAAAACGACAAAATGTTGATTTACCAATTCCAGCTCGACCAAAGACAAGAACTTGTTTCCTATCACCTTTACATGAATTGAAAATATCTTTGACATCAATTGGAGTCTTTGTTCCATAGATTTCTTCATAAGAATTCAAGATAGTGTCAGCTTGTGAAGTGTTTTTCAATTGTTGTTCTTTTTTATGTTGTTCTTTGATAGTTACTATTGATAAATGAATGTAATTTTCATCGATTGGAAATGATTTAGCTGGATTCATCAAACATTCAATACGGCTATTTCGTAAATAATTTTGTTTGAGTGTTTCAATCAAATAATTGACTTCGATTTTTTCAGAATAAACTTCTTCTAAATGAAGAACGAAAATACGATCGAGGATATTCAATGATTCAGATCTACGTCGTACACAAGTTCCGGGCATAAGAATAACTTCTTGTTCTTCAGGATTCGAAGAAAATTCCGTAATATCTTTTCCATAGATTGACTGGATAGCAAATACAGTTCCTTCGCTGCCTAAGAATGGTTCAACGATATTAATTGCTTTCGTACATGAATTGAAACTCCACCATATATGAACATCATCATCAACGAATGACAAAGTATCATCAATATTTACTCCTCGCCATACAGTATCTTTGTATGAATTTAATTTTTTGAGAGCTGTCATAAAGAGTTTCAAATAAGGAAACCATGGTTCTAATGCTTGTCGATTATTACCTCGAAGTGCAATATTGAGTTTAGAAAAAACAAGTGACGGCATAGAGTAAAGGTATATTGCAGCTGACTCATCGTGGGTTAGTAAATTGGAAGAACGATTGCAGTTTTGTATAGCTATTTCGACATAACCACAAATACTAGAGTTACTAACGATGATTTGTTCTAATGATTCTTGAAGAGATAAAAGTGGCGAATCTTCATAATCGAATATTGGAGTTTGATTGACTTCTTCAAGTTCAGAATACGTATTATTTATATAACGATTATTCATCATAGATTTTCATTATATTTTATCAATGCTGGTTTTCTTTTAAATAAATTATATTATCATAGTTTTCGTCCCTCTTCAAAGAACCAATTTTGTCAAAAGATGGCGTTGTACTTTAAACTAAACAGTGCAATTGATGCAGCTCAACGAGCTCTCTCTATCTGAAATAGTGGCGATCTGAGGAGGAACAGTCACTCAAGCAAGTCCGGAGCTAAGATAACCTACGTCTGTTTCGGAAGCCATTGAGTAATTAGTCATAATTTTAAAAACACAAAATAGAAAAAGAAAGAACATCTACTTCTTACGATAAGATAAATCATACGTAGAAGTCTATTATCATCGTGCTTATATTTAAAACAAAAGAACACAACGACAGTTTTTCGTATAGGTATCGTGCGAGATCATGAGAACTTTATCTTTGATATTTTTCGTTGTATTTTGTTTGGTACATTGGTCCAATGTGCAAACATTAGATCCAATTGGTTTGAAAGTATCTGCTGAATTACGAGGCTTTCGTTTAGGCGCAGCTATTCTTGTTAATTATCTTCGAAATCAAATTGATCAAGGTCAATATAACTCGCATCTCGTTCAAAACTATCAACTAATTGTACCTGGCGCAGAATTAAAACCTCAACACATTTGGATCGGACGACATAATTATAATTTTGTTGATTCCGATTGGCTGTTAGGCGCAGCACCGGAGTCAACTGGATGGGTACAAGAAAATAATATGCATTTAAGAGGACATACTTTAATTTGGGCTTATGATATGAGACTACCGAAATGGTTACTAGCTGAAGAATCGATTATATCACCTAATGATGCCAAAAATCTATTAAGTGATTATATTCATGCAGTAGTTGGACGTTATAAAGGTAAAATTCAATGGTGGGATGTAATTAATGAATTGATTTCCGACTATCCAAATACACGACCGTTTCATATTCGAGATTCACTTTGGTATCGAAAATTAGGTATTGATTTCGTTAAATACGCCTATCAATTTGCACATGAAGCCGACCCAGATGCACTTCTCTACTATAACGATTACGGTATTGAAGCTGGCGGATTCAAAGCCAATCAATCATTGTCAGTTATCGATTGGTTGCAATCTCAAGGTGTACCTATACATGGTTTTGGAATGCAATGGCATAAGAACTTAACTGAAGCTGTCACACCAGGAGATGCTCATTATCAAAATGCTCAACAATTTATCAATCGAAATATAAGTTTTATGATTACTGAACTCGATGTTGCTATACCGATGAAAGATGATCAACCTATTGATCCTCAAGAATTCGACAAACAAGGTGCTCTCTATCGTTCAGTGCTCGAACTTGCTCTTCATTTCTATCCGCAATGTCCAGCTTTGCTAACCTGGGGTGTCACTGATCGGTACAGTTGGATTCCAGGTGCTACAAATGACACTGAAGGTGATGCTTTGCCATTGGATAAAAACTATCAACCAAAACCAGCTTATTTACAAATGCAGGAAGTTCTAGCTCGTGTTGTTGATGATGGGTTCTATCGTCTTTCGCCTGTCTCACAATCAGATTCATGTCTCGGTGTAAATAGCAATTCGAGTTCAAGTACTGTACAATTATTCACTGGAATTTGTAATGATCCACATGCACAATGGAATGTCACATGGCAAAATGATGGAACTTATCGTGTTTCACCAAAAGTTGCAATTAATAGTGCTCTTAGTGTTTCTAATACAACAACAGGCTATGTTTTTGTATCCAGTTGGACTGAGGATGCAACTCAAGAATGGGTGATTACTTCACAAGGCAAGAATGTGTATCGTTTTGGACCACGAACAGCTTGGGAACGTGTTTTAGCTGTCGATGAAACTTCACATATTGTTGTAACGAATTATACAATGGATCCAAGTCAACAGTGGCTATTAACTCGAAGTTTTTTTTTGTGAAATACGATAGTGTCGTTATTGTATAATCCCTAATAAAACACAAGCATTTTATTTTTATCTATTCAATATTCGATCGGAATGATAAGAACTTGTCTGTTTTT
>Ga0209935_1004029_pt1 | contig 14074 bp, 16 predicted proteins | sample ThiBio_1000_plan_2_FD_183958 | JGI IMG/M metagenome (GOLD analysis project Ga0209935, IMG submission 183958) | Wastewater bioreactor microbial communities from Cape Town, South Africa - Thiocy_cont_1000_plan (SPAdes) | ecosystem: Engineered > Bioreactor > Thiocyanate-remediating >... | reverse complement strand
CTCGCTCGCTCGCTCTGGTTCCTCTCGCAATGCCACGCGCCGACACTCACGCACAAACACACAGCCTTGGAGAGTATATCTTCACCAGGGCCGATGAGTGACGGTTTGTTTGTCGCTTAGTGCGCGTTTGTCTGCGTCTCTGTGTGTCTCTTTGTCTCGACCCACGGAACGAGAGGGCTCTCGCGCGTGAGAACCAGAGAGAGCGAGAGAGGAAGAGGAGGAGAGGTGCGGCACGCGAGCGGCGGCTGAGGAATGAATGAATGAAGAGGACGCGCTCTCTCTCTCTTTCGCTCTCGCTCCCCCGACAACGCTCGCTCTCTCTCTCTCTGGTGCTTGGTGCTTTTGCTCTTGGGTCTTGATCGGCGAGGATTTATATGCATTGATTGGGAAGATTGGCGGTGTGCCTGAGCGCCTAGGCGCAGGCAGGAGATATAATACTAGCTACTGCAGCAACGGGGTGATGCGCGGCATATGAGGAGATGGCGGTGGAGAGACAGCGAGGAAGAGGAGGACGGGAACGAGAACGAGGGTCGATGCGCCGCAATACATATCCAAGAAGGAGGAGGAGGAGGAGGAGGGATAGCGAGAGGAGAGTGCAAGGGGCATACACATTGATGGACGAGAGAGTGGCGATACACCGAAACAGGGCAGGAGAGTCGAGAGTCGGCAATCGGGGCGGCGCTGCTCGCGCGCAACTCAAAGGCGACGCACGTAGTTGCCCGGGAACGGACCCACGACGCCGTTGAGCATACCGGTCCACCAACCCGTGGCCTCGTCGATGTTCGAGACCGAGATGATGTCGCCTGCCGCAAAGTTGAGCTCGTAGTCGTGCGTGCCCGTGTAGTCGTAGAGCGCCTGCGCCTGGCAAATGTACTGCGTGTCGTCGTAGCTCTCGTCGTAGCTCTCGTCGTAGCTCTCGTCGTAGCTCTCGTCGTAGGTAGCCTCCTCGGAGTAGCCCGAGTCCTCGATCGCGAGTGCCGTTCGCTCCTTGACGTCCATCTTGGCGAGCAGCTGCTGCGAGGCGGCACACAGCTGCGTCTGCGTGGTGGCGAGATGCGCCCAGCCGTCGCGTTGGCCCGCGAGCTGCGCTCGGCTGCTCTCGAACAGCTGCATCTGCGTGTCGACCACCTTGACCCACGACGCCATAAAGTCGCAGTACTTTTTGCGCTCCATCAACAGCGAGCCGTTGAGCTTCATGCGTCGGTGGATCTGGATCTCGTTCATCTTGTCGGTGATCTTTTGGATAGCCTGCAGACGCCATCACCACAACGACAAAGGTGAGTACCACACAAGCACTTGCGCACGCGCGCTGTGCGATTGTTGCAGCAGTACCTCTTGCAATTGCGCCGGGGACTTCTTGCCGGCCTTGGCGCTCTCCTTCTCGGCCTTGGCGAGGTCGGCCAGGAGCTGAGCGTGCCTTCGCTTAAAGTCCTTCTCAAAGTTGGCGAGCGACTTGGCCTCGGCATCGATCGATCTCTCGATCGACGCCGAAAGCTCCTCGAGCATGATGTTGTTCTATTCGCACCACACCACCGAAACAATCAGCATCTCGCTCGCTCACTCATTGAGAGAGAGAGAGAGAGAGAGAGAGAGAGACGTACGGCCTCTTCCATCGAGGTGTAGATGCTCTTCTCGAGCTGCGAGATGGAGTTGAAGCCAGCAGCGAGGTCCTCGACGCGCTTGTTCATTCCGCCCGTGACTTTGAGCATGTGATCCGCGAGTGCCTTGCCGGTCTCGATTTGCTCTATCCACATCGCCATCACCATCACGATGATGAGTCGACAGCTTGTATGCATTGCAGATGGCATTCTCATTCGGGTCGCATCGCATCGCCTCGCATCGCAAGCATCCGAATCGATACGCGGTTCTCGCGCGCTGCCACATCCCAATCCATCTCGCATGGTACGTACTAATGGTCGCCGCATGGTGAGCAGCCGTCAACTTGGCAAGCGCATGGAGGTCTGCGTGGCTCGCCTTCATCACCTGCTCACGAGCACAATCGAATCGAATCGAATCGAATCGAATCAGATCAATGTGCTTGCTCTTGAAGCGAGCACGTCGCGTGTGGCACGTACCGTCAAGGCATTGAACATCTCCTGTGTTCCTCGATCTTCCTTCTTGGCCGCCATGTTGCAGAGGATGCAGATGATGATGCTGCTGGCTACTCCTCACGACGTGCGTACAATCGACGGATCGATTGATAGATAAACCTCGCTCACTCGACAGATAGATAGATAGATAGATACCTCTCTCGCTACCACACACACGCGTCACACGTCGTAGGCAGCTCTTCTCTCACTCACTCACACGCACTATTGAGTACTACCCTCTCAGATCCTCACAGATCCTCCTCCACCACCACCAGCAAGAACAACAACACAGGGCGCAGTACGGCAGTCGCGATATCAACACACGCGAGCAAGCGAGCGAGAGAGGGGAATGAAGGAATGGGGCTGAGGAGGCTGGAACATAGGGCCGATCGCAGCGTAAAGCATCCATGAGTCTTTGAGAGACCTTAGCCTTCGATCTTACGGTCGCCCGAGCGCTCGAGATTCCTCTACGCTGGCACCTCCCTCCTCTTCCTCTTCCTCTGCTCTCGCGCTCTCTGTGTCGTTGTTTGCTCGTCGTCTCTCGCTCGCTCGCGCGTCTCGGTGTCTCGTTGTCGTTGTGTCGTCGTGCGTTGGTGGGTGTCACTGCTGCTCGCGTCGTGAATACGCCTCACGTCTCTCGAGTTCGGTCATCGTGTCGTGGCTGGGATCGATCGTTCGCTCTCCTACGTGGTTGTTCGTATTTTTGCGGCATTATTCTCGCGGCTCCTCTCGAGTGGATTTGAGGGGGTTGCTCGAGGTGTCGCCACACAAGCACACAAGCACACAGCACAGCACACACTCCCCCAGGCTCTCGCACTCGGTCTGCCACTCTCGTAAGCTCGAGCTCTATTGATCGACGATGGCGTGTTGTGGAGGAGCACCGCCGCGACCCTCTCCTGCGGCACAGGCGCTGCCGTACAAGTACCTCTTCAAGTACATCATTGTCGGTGACACAGGTGCGTCCGCGTGCGTGCGTGTGCGCGCATTGTAGCTCGCGCCTCAGGCGCCCTCGACACGCACGCCCACACCTCGGCTTGCCCTCCATGCATCGGATCATGGTCGCACGAGTTGCATCGCCACCAGTGTTGGTCGTCGTTTATTTGGCTAGCGAGCGAGTGAGTCTTGCTCACTGTTCGTTAGTTGGCTCGCACCTGCACCACGAGCTCCTCGTCGTCATTGCGCGCTTGCCATAGCATCGTATCTCTCGATATCCCTCTCGATATCCCTCTCTATCGATATATCGCACTGTATCCTATCACTTCTTGCTCGCCAGCGGTGTCGGTGGATGTGCCTTCGATAGCGAGCTCGCGTGCTCGTCATTCCGCTAACGCGCCCAACGATAACCATCCACCACATCGTTCGCTATACGCTGTGCCGCGTGTTATCACTCACTCTCACTGACTCACCCACTCACTCTCTGTTATGGCCTTGATCGCCATCAGCTGTGGGCAAGTCGTGCTTGCTGCTACAATTCACCGACAAGCGATTCCAGCCGGTGCACGATCTGACGATCGGTGTCGAGTTCGGCTCGCGAACCATCACGATCGATGACAGTCAGATCAAGCTGCAGATCTGGGACACGGTATGTGCCACCGCCGCTGTTGCTGCTGCTGCCGCCATCGCTCCCACTCATCCTATCGTGTCTCCTATCGATGCTGACTCGCTGGCGGCGTCCGAAACAGGCTGGCCAAGAGAAGTTCCGCTCGATCACGCGATCGTACTACAGAGGCGCTGCCGGAGCTCTGCTGGTGTATGATATCACGCGCCGCGAGACCTTTGACCACCTCCAGAGCTGGCTCGAGGACTGCCGACGCTACTCGAACCAGAACATCGTCATCATGTTGATCGGCAACAAGTGCGATCTCGAGACTAAGCGCCAGGTGTCGACCGAGGAGGGAACCAAGTTCGCCGAGGACAACGGCCTTACGTTCCTTGAGACCTCTGCAAAGACAGCCGAGAACGTCGAAGCCGTACGTCTCTCTCTCTCTCTTCGTTGGAATGTGTACCGCTCGTGCCATGGCTCATGCGCCTTCTCGCTCGCTCTCGTGGCATAGGCTTTCATCGAGTCTGCACGAAAGATCTACGAGGCCACCGAGGCTGGAGGCGTCGACTGGAGCAAGTAACGAGCTCCGCGGTGCAGCACTCGAGCGTGAGACGCGTTGCGAATCGTATCGCTTCTCGCTTCTCGCTTCCCTCCACTTGTATGATTGATTGTCGGTCGTAATACGACCTCTACTCTCGTCGCCTCCGTCTTGTTCTTGTTCTTCGTCCTCTTCATCATCGTGCTGCCGTCGTGGCTGCGTGCGGCTATCGTGCCCTGCGCTGCTACGTTGTGTGTGCGTACGTGCGTGCGTCTTGCATCGTTTTGTGCAGCTCTTCACTGCCGCTCTCCTCTGGCGAGTGGCGCTCTTGTACAGCAACGAGCACCTTTGCGAGACTCACGCGCGTTCTCTCGCTCTCGCTCTCGATCCCTCTCCTCTCTTCTCCTCCTGCTGCTGCTGCTGCTGCTGCAGCTGCAATCCCCCAACCAACCAATGAAACAACAACCTCGCCCTTTGCGCGGCGTTGGTTTGTGCGTGAGCCACACGATCGGTATCTATCGCATCGCATCCACTCGACTCTTGTCATGTCGGCATTCGGCCTCGTTGTTTGTTTGGTGTCAAGGCTGCACTCGCTCACGCGTCACACAAGCGACGCCACGCCACGCCGCGCCAGTGAAATATCTCCTTCGTGTGCTCTCGAGTTACTTGATGGCCGCACCGGCGAGCGTCGGCACAGTCACGGCACCAGCCAATGTCTGCAACACCTGACCCTTCCAGGTCGCAACCTTGGCATCGTTGGTTTGCAGAGGCTGCCCAACACCGCCATCACCAACACCACCATCATCGAGCGCCGTGTCAGTGTCGTGGTTCCTCGTCCTTCGTGCTCATCGTGTCGTGTACCTTGAGGAATCGCTGGAAGATCTTCTTGTTGAGCTCCGGCTCCTCGGCGGGCTCCTCGCCCACGATCTGAACGCGCTCGCCGACCGCCGTGCCGGCAGGCGGCTCGAGCACCTCGACCACCGACTTGTCGGCGTTCGAGGCACACAGCACGAGGCCGGCCGAGCTCACGCCCTTGAGGTCGGCTGGCGCCAGGTTCGCCACCACGACCACCAATCGACCGAGCAGCTGGTCGGGCGTGTACCAATTCACGAGTCCGCTGACGATCGTGCGCGGCTCTCCCTCGCCGAGATCGATGCGCTCGACGTACAGGCTGTCGGCGTTCGGGTGCTTCTCGACGCTAAGCATCTTGCCGACCAGCAGCTTGGCCTTCGAGGCATCGGACGCCTCGACCGCCTTGGCTGCCGGCTGTCGGCCGCCCTTGCCGCCAGCCTTGCCGCCCTTGCCACCAGCCGGGGCGGCGGCGCCGCCACCGTCAGCGGCCTTGGCGGCGTCCTTCTTGGGTGCGAGATACTCCTGGCTCACGTCGATGGTCGGCAGCAGCGGCACCTTGGTGGCTGCGGTCGCTTGCAGGTGCTGGAACCAGCGCGTCACATGGTTGCTCGCCGAGCGTTGCTCGTTGTTCTGCGCAGCCTATACTCGCATCCATCCATTCATCCATCGATGTGTGCATCGAATGACCATCGAGCATGCCGCCATCAGTGAGCGAGAGAACTATCTCACTCGCTCGGTCGCTTGGTTGGATCACATGTCGTACGATGACGTCGTGCACATGGCCGAACAACAACGCGTCGATGATCGAAGGCTTGCCGGCCTGCGGACCCAGCACGAAGGTACTCTTGGCCAGTAGCGTGTTCAGTTGTGCGTGCGCCGCAGCCGCATCGGCCGCCAACAGGTCGCTCAGCTGACGGGAGGCGGCGGCGGCGAGCGCGCGTCAGCATATGCGAAGCGAGGACGATCGATCGATCGATCGACATACTTGCTTGCTGATCGTGGGGGAGTCAGGTACGAGTTGCGAGGCGAGCTCGATGGCGCTGCCGCTGTGGCCGCCGAGTGAAGGCTGCCGCGACGACTGGTGAGTGCTTGGCGCATCGCGCGATGGATAGCGAGAGAGTGGGAGAGATGGACGTACAGCAGCCGATGCATCTTCGGTGTACGAGACCTCGACGGCCGGATTGAAGACTGCCACGACGCCAGCGAGTTGACGAGAGGCGCTCGATGTCGAGAGAGCGAGAGCCATCGATCCAAGTGCACTGCTTGGTGTATTGGTATGTGGCGCGAGAGAGAGGCGTGCACGAAGGAAGGCGACCAAGCAAGAACACTAAACACTGCTGCGCGCTTGCTCTTCGACGATGATATCTCTCTCGATCTATCGCATCCATATCGCATCCTAATAATCGGAGGAGTGTGTTGTTTTTGTTTTAGGTTGTTTATCTATCGCTTGCATGAAGGGCCAATGCGCATCGTATCGCCGACATTTTGGCAATGTACGCTGGAGGCGAGGGGTTTGGTTGGGATGATCATGCCACAGTGCAATGCAACACCAAACCCCCGCCACAATCACGCAAAGCATCTCGATAGCAGAAGCAGAAAAGGAGGCAGAGAAGAAGAGCAGGAAGGATAGAGTATACACACACACGTAGCACATAACGAGTTGATGAACGACACCTCACGCAGCCGCACACTCGACAGCGCGCCACGACGACGGCCACGAAGGACGAGAAAGGAAGACGTAAAATAGGAAGGCAGATATAGGTAGGAAAGTACAACGAGCTTGCATGCACACAGCACGCAACAGCACACAAACAAAAGAGAACCAAGATACACTGATGAGCTTCTTCGCATTCTATCACACACGCACACACACATTGTTCGAGACAGAAGCTCACGCAAGCAAAACCAAAAAAGAAAACCCAAACCGAATCGACAGAAATGACACACAAACAGTAGAAGAGACACAGCGAAAACGAGAACGACGAGAACGACGAGAACGACGAGGAGAAGGAAAGATGGTCGGCAGACACAAGGGCGGTGTCATGCCACCACCCACAACTACTACGAGAGGAAGATCTTGAGGATGTCGTCGATCTTGCCTCGGCAGATGGGACAGCAGCCAGTCTGCTCCTTCACTCGCTCGCCGCAGTCGATACACGTTGCCGAGTGCCTGTGGATTTGCGTGCGTTCGCGAGACGATTAGCGAGTGCATCGGGCGCATATGCGCGCGCGCGCATACGGGGAGAGGAACGTACCGACAAGGGAGAAGCAACGAGTCGATCTCTTTGCACAAGCAGATGCTGCACTCGCGCTGGTGATGGTGCGACTGTTTGTTGATCTCCTGGATCAAGAGATCGAGGTTGTCGGTGGGCGCCCCTCGCTTCTGGAGCTGATAGAGACACGCGATCGCCACCGACGTGTCGTAGCCTTGCGCCTCGGCGAGCTCGAGCACTCGCGGATCAAAGGTCAAGCTTTGCAGGCCTGCAGAGAGAGCGAGGTCGGTCAGATTCGCATGGAGCGAAGGCAGCGTGGGTGGTGGGTAGGTGGGTGGCGTACGCTTGGCGGGTATGGAGGTAATGCGGCGCTCGCCGTTCTTGGAGCTCAGGCAGTCGGTGATGAGCTGCAGAATGTCCGAGTCACCGACGCGCTCGGCAATCTCTTGCGGCGTGCCGTTGATGCCCGAGATCGAGCAGTCGGCATTGTAGTCCAACAGGAGCTTGACCACGTCACGATTGCCGGCCTTGCAAGCGCAATGAAGGGCCGTTTCTCCGTGTCTACACTCGCGCACGAGGGAGCGTTCCAATGAGAATCGAGACACGGGCGAGCGAGCGAGAGAGAGAGAGAGAGAGAGAGCATCGATGTCGTACTTGTCGAGCATATCGATCTGGATAGCTGAGTTGGACAGGAGGAACATGACGCTCTGCTCGAGACCAAGGCTGGCCGCTTGATGGAGCGCGGTCTCGCCGTGCTTGTTCTGGCTGTTGACGTCGGCGCCCTTGCTGATCAAGAGGGTCTACACGCCGCACGACCGCCGCCTCATGGTGGTTGGTATGCCGTATGCCGTATGCCACGAGCGGGGGAGCGAGAGAAGAAAAACACACACGCGCGTACCAAGGTCTCAAAGTACATGACAGGATCGACGCACGGGTTGCGCACAAAGTAGTGCAGTGGCGTGGTGCCAGCGTGCGTCTTCTTGGTGACATCGGCCTGCGCCACGGTCAGCAGCAGCGAGCACACTTCGAACAGCGCCTCGGGGTTGGTGCACGAGCAGGCGCAATGCAACGGCGTCAGGCCGTTGTTGTCGACTGCTTCGATGATGGCGCGCTTGGCGATCAAGAAGTTCACTGTGCGTGCGTGCGTGTGAGTGAATGGCACGAGCATGGCGGACGACAACAACAACGTACGAATCTCGACATGACCCGAGAGCGCAGCAATGTGCAAGGGAGTTCGGCCGTGGTCGTCGGTGACGTTGAGCTCGCCAGGCTTCTTACCTGTACACCAACGCACCAACGCACAAACACACACACACACACACACATGCACGTTTACGTTCTCGATTCGTGAGCAACGTGGCCTCGTTCGCGCCCGCTCTCTCACATTCTCTACCGAGAGGGGAGGAGCGAGAGGAAGGGAGGGTGGCGCGCGCACGGCAGCGCCTGCGGGGCGAGCTACGTACCCAGTCGCTTGGCGACGGTCTCGAGCGAGCCGGCCTCGATAATGGTATGCAATCGCGGCACCGACGGCCGCGCCACAATGTGCTTCCACGACTTTTTCTTGCCGGCCTTCTTGGCCGGAGTGACCGAAGCCATGCGGGCGGTGTCCAGCTCCAGTGCGCGTGTCGGTGGGTGGGGGTGGGGCGTGTGGCTAGAGGCGCGTGGGCGCGCGAGAGAGAGGAGAGAACGCAGGCGCGTGCGGTGTGTGGTGGGTCGGCGAGCCCGCGCAAAAGGCCTCGTCTACGCCTACACGCGCGGGACGAGGCTGCAGCGAGGGCAGACGGAGGTTGGGTTCGATCGCAGGAGGCGATGGGGTGGGTTGGGGCAGGCAGCGAGGCAGAGAGCGAGAACGAACGAGCGAGCGCGCGGTGCCACCGCTACAACAGCAGCCGTGCACACGTGTCCCACTCGCTCGCTATGGCAGGTGGAGGAGGAGCGGAGCAAAGGCGGAGCAACGAGAGAACAAGAGGAAGAGGAAGAAGAACAAGAAGAACACCACCCGCTCGTGCCTCACACATCTCTCTGTGCTTCGCTCGCTCGCTCGCTCGCTCGCCTCCTCTTCGGCACCGCCAACCGAATCGGAGCGTGCACGCGCGTGCCCCTGCGTTTCACAAATGTAAAAAGATCGTGCCCCGGGTCTTCGTCCTGGCACTCTTCTGTTCCGCTTTTTTCGCTTCTTCGCTTCTTCGCTCGTTTGTTTGCTTGTTTGCTTGCTTGCTTGAGAGAGAGGCTCCCTCCTGATAGTGAAGTGCTCGCTCATCAGGAGACCTCTACTCCTCCCCCCGAGATTGAGAACGAGAGCAGGAGGGAGGGAGGGAAGGAGGGAAGGAGCAATAGAGAGCGCTCAGCGTGGCTCGTTTGCATTGGAATGTCGAGCGACACGAATCTGCAGCAGCTGACCTCGACGAGCATCAAACGCGGCTCGGTTGTCGAGGAGCTGATCGGTTGGTGTGAGACCTTGGTCTCGAAGCAGCTGAAGCAACGTAAAGAGGCACGCCAGCAGCTCCTTCCCTTGTTGCAGCATGCGACGGTGTATCAGGCGTTGAATGACGCCGGTAGCGAGAGCCATCGCCGAGGTTCGTTCGTCGTGCCTGCCAATCGACTCGCGCAGAGCCCCCTCCCCTCGATCGGCTGACTGATATCCGTGGCCGTGTTGGATGATGGTTCTCGTAACCAACATCGAATAGAGCGTACGATCTCATGGTCACTCGTGATCTCGCGAGTGATCGAGATGGTGGAGCTCGAGATCGATCATGCGCGTAAGCGCGCTCGTTTGGGCTCGAGCTTCAAGGACATCGTGCCCATGCTGCGGCAAGTCTGCAAAGTCGCTGACAAGCGTACGCGCACGCACTCACTCACTCACTCACTCACTCACTCACAGAGACGAGTGGACCAGTGCAATGAGTGGCGTTGGACTCACGCTGCATACGATGCCGCGCGAATGGATGTAGAGTCGGAGCGCTGTCGATTGCAAGCGAGCATCGCGCTCGTGTGCCAGCACATTCTCGTCGTGCTGCGTAACGCGGCGCTGCCGGACTTTCATGCCGAGTATCTCTCGCTCTTGCGTGAGTTGATTGCAAACAGTGTCTACAACGTTGAGATTGGATCTGAGACGTATATCGGTACGCTATCGTTGGCATGAGTGGCTCTGCTTGTTGATGGGGTTTCTCTCGCTCACTCTCGCTCATTCTCACTCACGCAGCACTGATTCGCTTGATGATCGAAAAGATCGAGAGCTCTCCTCAATTGAGCGACAACCACAATCGAACTCTCTACGCCTTGATCTCGAACTATCCCTTCGATATGCACGAGATCAGTGCCAAGTGTCTGGCCTTCTTCTCGACCTACATTCTGAGCAAGTGCAAGAGTGCCGAGTACGCCTGCTCCTCCTCCTCCTCTCAACCACGCATGTGCGTGCGTGCGTTGCTGACTCAGCTGACAATGCCTACGACACAAGAGTCGATTCCAACACCATCCCTCGATTCATCGTCGCCTCGTTGGGCATCGTCATTCGTGCGTGTGCAATCAACCAGGGCCAATTGGTCGTGCAGGTGATGGCCGACTTGCTGCCCGAGATCGCGCGCCTGCTGCGCCGACGTCCGCCATTGATGCAAACCATGCCCAAGAGCGCCGACTCGACGCGCGACGAGTGGGTCGGCATGCTCCTCGTCTATGTGACGCTGCATCACGGTTACATGGGTGCCATCGACTCGCTCGACTCGCTCGACCAACTGCTCCTGATCGCCGACTCGCTCGTCAACGCCGAGACGCGTCGCATCGAGCTCGCCTCGAGCACTCGTCGCGTGCAGCTCTCGCGCAACCGACACGGCTTCATCGTGCCCGAGCCGTCGGTGGCGCTCGCCATGCGCTTCTGTGTGCAGGTCTATTGGTATGCGTCGGTCAAACAACGGCTGCTCGAGCAACGCCGCCAACACCGAGCGCTTCAATACGACTCTGACAACGACTCCGACAACACCGCCGACACCAACGATCGTAATGGCGGTGGCGACGGCGGCCATGATCATGATGATGGCGGCAGTGGAATTGATGACGACGATCGCTGCCAGCATTACTCCCACTCCAACAAGCGTCGAAGAATCGAAGATCCAACCGATTCGATCTGGCACTCGATCCACAGGCACCTCGCTACCACTGCCGCCACCGATCCACGCTTCCTCGCCAACGTGCAGCTGCTCTGCAGCCTGGCCGCTTCGGCCGTTTGCATCCACTGTGCTTCCGGCACCACGTACATCTCGACTGCCTTGGCGCAACCGGCCATCAGCTCACTCCTCGCCAACCTCGAGACACTCGTGACCAATGACGACACTCGAACCGCATTGTGGGCGCTGCAGACTCTCGCGATACTGGCTGACAGATGGGCCTCCTGCAACTCTACGCCTCCTGCTGCCTCTGCTTCTGCTGCTACTGCTACTGCTGCTGCTACTGCTGCTCCAAACTCTCCGCCATCACCTCCCCAACTCCAATCTTCGCAATCCCCTTATCGACCGCTGCTTCAACAACAGCAGCAACCACCACCGCCACCAGCCAACGCCTCCTTCCATAACGTGTGGAACTCCACTTGGACACATCTGATACCACTCCTCGCGCTGGCCACGCCGACCGTCATCGATGGCATCTTCCAAGTGCTGACCGTCATTCTCGAGCGCCAGCTGATCGACAGCTCGGTGGTCGTATCGGGTCAAGCTCCGGCACTGTGGGAGCTGCGAGTCTTTGAGCCACGATCAGCGACCCTCGATTCGTTGCGCTTCATCGCATCGTTCTTGCGCCGATTCGAGCTCGTGCCCTCGCAGCCCAATCAAGATCTCGGAGCCGTGCGCGAGAGGCTGGTCAAGTACGTGCTATCGACGGCAGACGCCGATGTGCAACACGCGACCAGCCAGCCGGCGCCGATACAACCGCTGCTGCAGCTGCAGCAGTGGCAGAACAATCGCGATCGCCTCGAATGCCAAGCTCTCGTTCTCCTGACGCTCTTACAGCCGGGCATCGTGCGCCTCCCAAAGACCTCCTCCTCCTCCACGACGACAACCGATCGCTCGTACAGTCCCTTCTCATCTCCCATTAGTACCACCGGAGTCACGTCATCGGCATCGCTCTCGACCACGCCCGACGGCGAAACCATCGCGCGCGAGAGCCTCACGTGCTGTGAGCGCCTCCTGCACGCTCGCACACTCTCATCCCTCTCGCTCGAGTCGCCTCCTTCCTCCACGACCACCACCACGACCGAGTGCGAAGCGTCATGCGTTTCCGAGCACGCAAGCATCGTGGCTCTCGAGGCGTGGCGCAATCACGAGTATCGCGTCACCAACGTATCGGTGCCACTCGTCGCGAGGCTCCAAGAGACCGCGCACTTTCTGCTGTCGCAACGTGCCACCGACCTCCTCACGCGCCTGAATGCCATCGATCTGCGCAAGCGCAAGACCGTCGCTCGCGACCTCTCGGATCTCTTCCGGCTCCTGCACGCCGTGCTCCAGCACTGCCAGTTGGTGCTGCTCCTGCGTGCCATCAGCGCGACGCAGTTCACGCTGCAGTCGCTCGATCACCTGGGCCAACTGTGCCTGGCAGTCTCAGACGCTGTGCACAAACTTTCGACCAAGGACGCCCACCAACTGGCGCCGATCCTCGATGGAATGCGTGCCACCATCGCGTGTGCCTTGCCACTGATCGGCTCCTCCTCGTCCTCGTCGATGCTACCTTCGCATTCGGCCCTTGTGGGAGATCTGTCACCCATCGTAACGGCGCTGCAGCGGTTGTTATCTGACGAAGGAGGCTTCGTTCGCTCACTCGGCAGCGGCGCTGGCAACGGCACCGCCATGGCCTACGCCACCGGCAGCGGCGGCGACTCTCACGACAGCACCGGCGGCCTCTCTTCACCGCCACCGCCCACCGACATGCTCTCTCCGAAGTGGGTCGACGCCGACGCCGACGACGACGATGACAGCGAGCCGAGCGATGGCGACACGCTCTTCATCACGACGCAGTCGCAGCGCCAATGGACCGTCGTTTGCGTGAGCCTCGCGGCTCTGGTCGAAGCCACACCGATGGCTCCCGAGATCCGGCCGCTGGCCATCTCTCACCTCACGGCCAACGTCACACGCGCCACTCACCCGTCGCTCAAGCTCTTTCTGCTCGGCTTTCTGCTCGATATCTTGCACGAGCCACTCGAGCTGCGCTTCGCACTCGCGCAGCTCGAGGCCATTGTGCTCTCGCCTGCGTTCATCGGAGACGTGGCGCTGCGATGCGAGGTGCTCCACGTGCTGTCGCGCATCTCGCGTTTCCTCGCGACCGAAGAGCTGCACGATGCCGCCTCGTTCCGACTGTGTTCATTGGTGCTGAACATGTGCCAGCGCCATCGTCGCGATTGGAAGACCCGCGTTGCTCACGCCGATTGCATCTACCATGTACTCAGCTCTCCACCTCTCCGATCGTTCACTGCCTCGAGTCGACTCACCTTTCGGCCTCGGCCTTGTGACGGTGGTGGTGGTGGATAGTTTCTGTGGCATCAACTCGAGGAGCAATTTGCAGGCCTGAATGATACGTTCGTCGAGTACTTGAGCGACACGCACTTTGCCGTACGCAAGTGCATGGGCAGCAAGATTGCCTTCATTGTCGCACAGTTCCAAGAGCCCAAGCGCGTGTTCGAGGACTTTATTTGGCCCGTGCTGCAGAACGAGCTCGCACCGGTGGCCGACGCGAGCCTCGAGCGCCACGCCACGGCACTCATGACTCTCGGCGAGATTGCCGCTCGCTGCAAGGCGGTCGAGCGCTGGTGCGTGACGCACCTCTGTCTGCGCTACTCGAACGCCAAGCTGCGTGCCTT
>Ga0209935_1004027_pt1 | contig 14082 bp, 10 predicted proteins | sample ThiBio_1000_plan_2_FD_183958 | JGI IMG/M metagenome (GOLD analysis project Ga0209935, IMG submission 183958) | Wastewater bioreactor microbial communities from Cape Town, South Africa - Thiocy_cont_1000_plan (SPAdes) | ecosystem: Engineered > Bioreactor > Thiocyanate-remediating >... | reverse complement strand
ATACTGATAATAATCGCATTCAAATGTTTCCAGTCAATGAATTCAATGCAATTACCGTAGCAGGATTTGGTTCCGATGCCGAGTTTCTACTGAATAGACCTACAGCTATTGTCGTTGATATCGATAGTAGTTTGTTCATAGTTGAAAATTTGAATCACCGAATTGTTCGTTCAACACCATTCGGATTTCAATGTATTGTTGGCTGTTTAAAAAGTCATAATCAATTGCAATATCCACAAACAATGCACTTTGATGCACAAGGAAATATACTTGTTACCGATATGAATAATAGTAGATCGCAGAAATTTATCCTAGCTAAAAACTCATGCATTTCAACGATTGAAAATAGTTCCTGGATTAAGATTAGCGGTGGCGGCGATATTATCAATGGTGGTATTGGAGGAGCAGGTCAACTTTGGGTTGTTAGCAAGCCGAATAGAATTTGGTACAGGGTTCATCTAAAGGCGCGATGGTTGCGAATTAGTGGAAGTCTAACCTATATCTCAGTTGGCGCTGCTGGTCATGTATTCGGTGTAAATATGTATGATCAAATTTTTTATCGATCGAATGCATCGAATAGCAATCCAAAAGGATACGATTGGATACAAATCGATGGAAAAGCTATACAAGTAGCTGTAACTAGTACTGGAGGTGTTTGGGCTATAACTCGATTACATGATATATTTTATCGAACTGGAATCAATGGAAATTGGGAATTAATCGATGGTAATTTGCAACATATTTCAGTCGGTGTCAATGGTGAAGTATGGGGAGTAACGAAACAGGAAGATGTTTACTATCGTGAAGGTAGTTCTAATGCGAAACCAAAAGGAGATCGCTGGCAAATAATTCAAGGTCGTGGAACATGCATAACAGTAGGTGGCCATGGTCAAATATGGATTGCAAATATTGCTAATGACATTTGGTTCAAGAAAACTATCGATGTTGACTGGATAATAATGATTAACGGAAATTTAAGTTTTATAACTGTCGCGCCAAATGGTTTATTATTAGGAGTCGACATAGACGGTTATATATTTTATAGACAAAACACAATTATTTGTTAAAGACGTTCTACAAATGTTTTGCTTGAAATCGAAAACAATCGCTTGATTAGTTTTTTTGTAAGACACGTCGAGAGAATGATGTTATAATCTCATTATACCGAATATCCAACCCCAAAGACGATAAACATTATACATTTGTAATTGTTAAAGTATATGCAACATTAGGGAATAGGAAGTATTCTCTTTTCAATATACGATCGATACAATTTTTTTTCTACCCAATGTTCGCAATCTTTCCTAATTATTACAGTCTAATATGCAAATCATATGTACATATGAAGTGGCTAACTACGATGAAGAAACCTCACTAAAGAAGAGACACATACAATCTTTTCTTTTGATTGATTGTAAAAAGAAATACATATCATGAAACGATTGCATGCTTCAAAACATCGTTCCAAACGAATTATACATATTTTTATTCGAGGATCAAGTAGCGCTCCATCAACAAAAAGAAATCAAACCTCAATTAGTTCTCATCGTAGAACTAAACTTAGTCAAGCTCAAAGTTCCCACTTGACATTCAATTCGAATATTATTTCAAGTTATCCAAACCATGTAATATTAACATTAGTGTAGACACTCAAATAATTTTATTTTATATTTGATATAGGTCAAAGATACTTGGGCTAATCTAAATGATTATACAATAAAACACGAGCCAAATAACATAAAGAAAAAGAAAAAGTTTGTTTTTATTATGATGATTATTTGCGTTTGAAACCAAAGCTATGGTTTATGGATTTAGATATATACGTGGACGCAATATACTGATATTTGCAATTATTTCATTAATTTTAATTGGACTACTGGTCATACTCTTGATTTTTTTACTTTCAAAGTCGAAAACTAAAACTAGTGAGTTCAACAAGTGGTCATAGTTTTGATAATCGATCTAGAATATTTAGATACCTTACCTGTTCTTCGTTGGAATAGAACCGGTGTGACTGTAGCAGGTGTAACAGGTCAAGTTGGAAACGCTTCGAATCAACTAAATAATCCGCTCGGATTATATGTAGATTGGGCGAATACTCTGTACATTGCAGATGACGCGAATAATCGAATTCAGAAATATCTGAAAGATGCAATATTTGGTGAAACAGTAGCAGGTGATTCTACTGGAATAGGAGGTCCGGCATCTAATCTCTTAAATCATCCTAGCAATCTGGCAGTCGATTTGGATGGAAATATGTATGTGTGCGATAGATGGAACCACAGAATTCAATTGTGGAAACGAGGTGCATCGAATGGAACAACTCTAACAGGCATAACAGGTTTTAACTTTCATAGGATTCTATTTGAATACCTGTAATTTATTTAACTGTAGGTACAGCTGGTGTTGCACTCGATCAACTTAATCTTCCATACGGAATTGCTTATGATCCTGTCAAGAATGGCATTTATGTGGCTGATACCAATAATAGCCGTGTTATTTATTTTCCTGTTGGTGTCAGAAATGGTACTATTATTGCAGGAAATAATACGGCAGGTGTAACTTCTACTCAATTGAGCTTTCCTAGGAGTGTATATTTCGATAGTATATCAAATAGTATTATTATTGCTAATTCGGCTAGCCGTAATGTAGTACGATGGTCAATAGGTGCTTCTAATTGGACACTACTAGCGGGTGCTTTCGGCGGAGCAGGTGGTACTGCTTCAAACAGATTTGCATATCCATCAGATGCACTCTTAGATCCAATGGGTAATATGTATGTTGCCGATCGTTCAAATCATCGAGTCCAGTTCTTCATCAGCGGAGAAATGAATGGCTCAACTATAGCTGGATTCACTGGTGTAAATGGTAGCAATGCATCTTTGTTTAGTTTTCCAACTGGAATAGCACTGGACAATCAACTTAATTTATATGTTAGCGATTATTCGAACCATCGAATACAAAAATTTCTACGTTATTAATTCTTACTGATTCCCTTACATAGTTTTTTTTGTAATTTACGCAAAAAATTATAGATGTTCTTGCATACTGAATAAATATCTTAAAACGTATATCACACATTTAAATGTTTGCAGAGTTGATAAATATCAAAAAAGTTTCCCATGTAAATGTTTATTCAAATGAAAGTAAAAGATAATTTATCACGAGTTTACTGCAGGGTTTCGTGTATATAAGAACAACTGAGAAGCAAGACTTTTATGAAACAATGTCGAGATTATACGAAAGATTGCAGGTTGGTTTTGTTATTTAGTACTTGCAGATGAATTTTTCAAAATTTATATAAAATTATGTTTTGTTTATTCTCTCATAGAAACAGCTCATAAGTAACTATGAAAATAGATCAATGAAGGCAATAACAAAGCAGATGCCTCAAGATAAGCTATTCATCATTCGAGGCAAAGATCAAGGTTGTCCTGCATGGCATTATATTTTAGTTCCAGGAAATAAGATCAATGAACTTAAAAATCATACTGCGGGTGCAACAATTGACATCACACGATTTGGTCGCTTGATTGTGTATAATGATGAAGGCAGGCATAACAAACAAACCTCCGGTTGGGGAAAAGATCCACCCAAAAAACTTAGCAAATGGCTCGAAACTCGGTTTGGTACATAAAAACTAGTTTCTATTTGCTTTATTTTCATCTATTTCTTCATAGGTTCGAATTATTTTGATGATATTGGCGAATTTCCTTTATCTTCAAATGATGATATTCGACTTTGTATAATGCAGCGTGCAATTCCAACACAAAGGGTTGGTATTTTTAATTGGTGCCATCGGCAAGAGCAAACAGTTCATTGGTCACTGGATAACACGCTGGAATCAAGTCTAGCTTATCGTGCAGGAATTAAAGACAATGATGTACTTATTGCATTGAATGGTATAAATCTAGAAAATTATACGTTTGATGGATATTCGGCGCGTTTTGACAGTGCACGAGACTTACCCGTTGAAGTGCTTGTTTGCGATTGGTCAACTTATCTGAATTATAAGAATAGAAAACAGACAATTCATTGTAATTTACCAACTGTTCAACATCTAAAACCTGTCTTTGCAACGACAAGTAAATGTTTAAGATTTTACTTTTTCATTCAAATCATTTCTTCATTTTGTAGGAACGGATTCGCATACAAATGAAAAAGAAATTACTTTTGATGAAAATATATTCTGTACCGTTCGGATAAAAGATGATAATACAATCGCCATTATTCCACAGTCAGCAGTGTTCAAATCACCTGAATTCACTCGAGTCAATGATATATGTTTTGTCGAAATCAATGGCAAATATAAAAAAGTAAAAATTCTTTGCATTGGTTCATACAACGATTGTGAGCAGTTTAATGGTAAATTTTTTCAAATTATAATCTCTACTTTAATAAATGAGTTGTTCAGTAGATACAAAGAGCCAATTAACTCAGTTTGAACAATTGCCAAATGAATTAATGCTTGATATATTTTCTCGAATTCAAATAGAATATTTGCACGATGCTTTTTGGGGACTTAACTTACGATTCAATGTTCTCTTTCAATCTACTAAAACGTTATCTTTTAAGTTTCATGATTATATTAAAGATCAACGAATCAAATTATACGGATCATTTGTTAATGAATTAGTTATTGATACATTTAAAAGTTGTGATCTTCAGCTATTCCCAAATGTGAAAAAACTAACTATACTTAATACAGACTCAAATGACTTAAATAAAATAAATCCAGAGATCCTTCCGTCCTTAACCCATCTAACAATTTCTTTGGGATCAACATTTACGGCTCCAACACAATTAATTGAAGACATATTTTCTAACAAATTTCCATCGATTGAGTATGCAAATCTTGGTCAACTGGCTAGATACGATAGTTACTTGTGGTTGATAGTTCCGTCACTACGTTTTATTTCAGTTGGATTGACACGTGTGCATGTTATGAGTGATATTCTAATGACATGTCCCAATCTCAATCATCTCCAATTGCATATCTTAGAGATCACTCAAACTGATTCGATTCCTACCTCGCCAATTACTTATCCTCTACGACGATTGACTATATGGAGTGATACTCGTCAACTAACTTTAAATACTATAAATTCTTATCTTTCTATTGTGCCTAATGTGCAACATCTATATTTACAAACAGTATACAAAGCGTCATTGGTCAAGTTGGCTGACAATCTTATTCACAAACTCAAAGATTTATCGCGTTTCGATTGTCACATCAAAATAAATACTTTCATCGGTGATACAGATGATATTTTAAACAGTTTATCACAAGTTCATACATGTTTTACTCGTATAAAATGTATCGAACAAGACGAAGAAGAAAAACAGTATAGGTTTTTTTTTGTACAGATTAATTTATTTCGGGATAAAAATAAACCAAGATTAATATTGATTAAGATCTGATTCATCAACAATATACGTATGCAATAGATCTTGATGTTGTCTTGAGAATAGTTTGTTTCGTGCTACAATATTCACAATATTGACCATAAAAACTATCACCGAGACATTCGCATGTAAAATTCTGAAATATCGGTCGACAAATACCATTATTTTCACAAATCACATTATCACAATAATTTATCATTGTTTGACAATATTGACCTGACCATCCTGGTTAACATAAACATTGAAATGCTGTATTGGATATTTCATTGCATACTCTTATGAGAGAACCGATTTATCAACATCAACAATAACAATTTTCTTTTACCATTATTCCAACATTTCGTTGGTGTACAAATTTGACGGTCATATTGACATCGTGTACCGTTGAAACCATATATACAAATACAGTTATAGTCAGACATATTAGCAGAAGTAACGTAACAAATTCCTTGATTTTGGCATGGATATAATAGATTGCAAACATTGTCTTGAATAGTAACAATCGATGTTGATGTGACTGGATATTCGGTTGTAGTTTCATCTAGTAAATAGACATTCCTAGAATTATTTTATCGACTACATTTGTCTACTTGCCGCATAAGTCTGTTAATAATTGAAACTTTTGAAGCCGACCATTGCCTTGATCCGTAACAAATAAATTACTATAACTATCAAAAGCAATATTTCTCGCACCGTCTAATTTATTAGCCGTTGAACCAGATGAACCAGAACATCCAACAATGCATCGCGACCCAAATGGTCCCGAGCTAATAACGCGATGATTATTGAGATCCGCAATATACAAATATTTATTACTATCCATTACAACACCGATTGGGTCATTCAATTGAAGGGTTATATTTATTGTTATTGCATTTGATTGTCCTAATCGAAATCGTTGAACTCGATTGTTTCCATAGTCTGCACCATATAAATCAAAGTTAGTATCAACAGCTATTCCATGAGGTCGGTTAAGCATATTTATGCTACTTCCACCACACATTGTGCCTGCAAATACTGTCAATGTATTCGAAGAACTAGCTAATGATCTTGACAGAACATGATGTTGATCACGTATCGAAAAATACAGTGTATTATTAATATCGATGAATAAACTGAAGGAATAACTACTCATGTATACAGCAACATCGCTATTATTAGTATTCGAATTCCATCGAGTGATTTGAGGAGATGGATGTGTTTTACTGGTTATATACATATCATTGTTACTGGCAACAAAGATAGCATGATACCCCGACGAGCCAGTATTGATGATTGTTGTTGAATTAACACTTTCATTTGACCAAATTTTAATCGAATTAGTATTTCGGCCAGGCACATAAATCGTATTATGTTGGTTGATAAAAATACCATAAGGACTTAAACCAATTGTATTATTATCAGCAAAGGTAATTCCATTTGAATTCCAAACAGTCAATGGATCAAGTTTTGGTTGATTGTATGAGATATTATTCGAAGCATTAACTATTACTACTAATTGTAACAATGAGTTACTTGTGTTTACAGTTGATGCTATTGTTTCGTCTAAAGAAATCATTTTTGAAATATGTGTACTTAGATTTTAACAATGAAACATACTGCAAGAATTTGTTGATAAAAAAACTTTTGTATTCGCTGATTGCCTCGATCTACAATAAATATATTACCAAATGAGTCGAAAGCTATTGATCGCGGAGTAACTAATTGATCTGATGATGTACCTCCTCCATCACATCCAAGAATACATCGAAAACCAAATGGTCCGTTTGTAAGAATATGATTAGAGAAATAATCGGCAATAAAAAGATATTTATTAGCATCTAAAGTAACTGCTACTGGAGTATTTAATGAAATTGTTGGAATGGATGACGTATTTCCTGCAACTGTTATTGCATTTAATTGACCCGATCCAAACAGCTGAATTCTATTGTTGCTAGAATCTGCAACATATAAATCAAGATTCGTATCAACAAATATACCATTAGGACCATGTAACATGTATGACGTTGAACCAGCTAAACCAATACCAGCAACTATTTCAATGGGATCTGAGTCATTATTCAAAGATTTTCTAGTGACTTGTGCGACTTCGTTCATTGAACAATAAATATTATTTTGAATATCGACGAAAATATCAAAGCATCTAGTACATGTATTCCATTAATTGAATTCCATAAGTAATCATAATAAATCTCATATGTTTCAGTAATGAAGAAAGTTCTTGTATCATTTGAGGAAAGCGAGATATTTCTTGCTGGTGTTGAGTCCGTGTCAGTCCACATAATTAAGCTCAGAGTATTTCTATTAGGAACATAAACAGTGTTATTTGTTGTAATGAATACTTTCCAAGGATATGAACCAATTATAGTCCTATTAGCAATTGTGGTTGTATGACAAGCCTAAATAGCATGAAACTGTAGTAGCAAACATCAGAATCAGCCATATCTTGACATGATTGATGGTGAACATTATTGTGTGTGTGTTGAAGAAAACAATAATGACCTTTTTATCGATATGTTTTCTGTCTGAACTATCGTGTATTTAATATGATGAAGAAAAACTTTCGGCATTTGATTGAAAACAAAGACCGTTTATTTAAGTATAATTCGGAAAAGCCTTTTATGTATACCCAACATCATCGATCTCAATTACGGACAAAGAAAAACATATAGCGTCAATATGGTCGTTATGAACATTTATTTTTCTTCTTGATTTGATTGAAATGCAGATTGTGGATTACACAATTCGAGAACATGATAAAATAAAAGATTCAAATCCTTGAGGGATAAATTGATTGAGACTTTATGAGACTCATTCTTGATTTTTGATTTGATCATCTTCGAGTTGATAAAACCAGCTACACGATTCATGACAATATCAATTTCACTTATAATTCGCGAAGTGTACGTTTTAATTGAATTAGTTGGTTCGTTTTTATTATGAACTTAGTTTGAAAGGTCTTCGAAGAACTTTTTGATATTGCTCAATCGTCTTTCCAAATTCTTTTTTGTACAATTTCGATGGCATAACAAAAACAAGAAAACTCATCATTGATGGTACGAATGAAATAAAATATCCTGCGAGATACAACCAAATATCATCATCGGATTCCATACATTTCGATATGTAAGTTAAAATTAAACGTGGTACTGCAAGTAAAATTAAAACAAGAGGAGCAATCAATAGATGTTTATGTCGATAAATTTGATCACGAAATACTTCTTTATATGTACGATTACGACGAATTTTTAATTCTTGATGAGTCTTCTTTAGAATTAATATGATTGATGATATAATATTAATAAAAAAAGGACCAAAGAAATGTATCGTATGAATAATATAATCGTAAGTTCGTAAACTTGCTTCATATCGAACTATACACCATTTTCTATCTTTTTGATTATCGTCATCTTCGTTTTCTTCATCAGCTATATCTCGATGAATAGGATCATGAATAGAAGTACCAATAATAATTAAATAAAGAAAAATAAGAATGAATTTAGCTACTTCTCTCGTTTGTTTTTTATCGAAACGAGCACCTTGAATAGCGGTTATGACTCGTTCAACAGCGATGCAAGTGTTTAACCATTGATCCATTTGTAAACAAATTCGAAGTAGAAAATCAATTGAATGACATTGAATATGAAGGAATTTGTCATTTGTAATTATTTCCATTTGAGTGAGAAGAAGAAGAGAGAATTTCAATGCAAAGGAAATCATCAAAAATAGACTATTAATCGATATTCCTAATAAATATAAGCCACAACCAACTTCTTGAACAGATTTATTTTTAAATGTAATTAACGAAAGAATACTATTGATCATACCAAGAGTGAATAAGATGACTACTAATGCTAAACTTATTTTGATGATGGGTGGTTGTTGAGACAGGTTTTTGTTAGGTTGAATAGAATAGCCTAAGAGAGCATCAAGTGAGTAACCAAAACCATCTATACTGAATTGACAAAGTTGACCAGAATAGCATGTTTGACAAAAACATGTTGTTTGCGTTGGACAAGTTGGATGATTTTGTAAACATCGACCACTATTTTCACATCTACTTCGACCTGAACAATCATAAGTTAAATTGTGTTGAAATTGAAAACAATTTGCTAAACGTTTGTCAAAAAAATCATAACATAAGCAAAAGTGCTTCTCATCATGGAAACATTTGAGATTCAATGATTGATTTTGACAAGGTAAATGATAATATTTAATTCGACGAATTAAATTCCATTGAAGAAATGTTTGATTGAATATTTCACTGATATGGAGACAACGATCAGATGTTTGGATAGTTCTATTGATTAGTTTCGTTTGATTATTACTGTTATTGATGACAGCTAAGTAATAATGTTTATTTACATTTAACAACTCAATAAAAACAAGATGAAATGATTGTGACCAATAGATAATCACAGACTTTTGTTGATAATTAATTGTTTGAAAAGTAGCTGATCTGATAATATTATTATAATTTGTAGCTGCACTATGAAAATGTTTAATCTCGATAAAGTGAATAATTATTGATTGATCGAGCTTAATATTTTCATCAAATGTAAAAGTAAGTCGACTATCAATAATTTCACATAAGTGACCACTGAAACCTTTTTTACAACGACAAAATAAATGTTCATTTGAATTCAAATAATCTTCTGTCAATATGGATTCGCCTCCATTTTTACATAATGACTTGTTGTGTATTGCCCAAGTTGTTGTATTAATTAGACAATGAGTACCAAATGTATTCTTTGAACAAACACATATCGATCGATTATTTGATAAGCTAATTCCTAAACAAGTCGAGTTCAAAGAACATTCGCAAACATATCGGATTGAACAATATTTTCCTGTCCATCCTTTTTCACATTGACAAAACATTTGATTATTTGTATTATTCCAATATCGAATACATTGACCATGTTGACATTGAAGTTCTTGACAATTCGGATTTGGATTCTTAGATGGAGGTATTGGAATGAAAAGACCGAGACGATTAACAGGTAAAAATGAGAATTGAATTGGAAATAGAAGACTTGCACGATATTTGAGTGAAAGTGTTTCAAAGATATCAACATGAATTTGATATTGTTTTGTGAGATTTTTTGATCGATCTCCATAGATTAAGGTTAATTGAAATATCTGCTGACAATATTTAATTGATGAATAAGTTAATTGTTCATATGAATGAATGATCCGTTGATCCGTATTATCGATAAGTAAAAAGTATATTGTAAATAATGTTTGTAAAGAATCAGATAATGTTTGAAATTGGATAAAAAGATTCACACGTTGATTTTGATATTGACACTGTAAACCATAATAATATGGTGGACAAAGACATGATGAAATAAATGAATTTGTTTTTTCATTTAACCAAATGCGAATATCGACTCCTTGATAACAGTGATTGTGATGTTGATTTTCCAGTTTTGTGATAGTTGAACTTAATAAAACTGGCGGGTTTTGACTATTGTTTTGCTCAAGTCGAAACATATCGAATGAATCTGTTATAGTCGTGGATGTATAAGCACACAAAAATTTCTCAACACTCGAAGCTATGCCATAGTTATTGAAGTTATAGCAAATGCTATCATCATTGTGAACTCTTTGTGTTTTACAAAATTGTTCATCATCTCCACGTTCACAATCTGAATAATTATTACATAAAACTTCATTGGATAATAATAAACTTGAGTTTTGATTTCTACAATAGAAAGTTGGTTTGTAATGCGTATTGTTATAAATATTTCTCATTTGTTCATGTAAAAGACTTTCATCTGTTGCACCCAAACAATCAATCTTTCCATCATTGACTTTTTCTAATGATAAACATATAAATTGATTTGTTTCTGGTGATACACATGTATGAAAATATCTTGAACAATTTGCAGGATTAAGACTATAAATATTGTTTCGACAGCCAGTTTCATCTTGTCCATTTAAACAATTCCATCCATTTTGACAATGTGTATAAAGATTGTCACATTCCCATTGTTGACATTCAGTTTCATCTGTATGATTTTTTCCATCGATAATTATTGGTAATAGATCAACAATTCGATCACAAATATATTGAAATAAATTTGTATTTTTGATATATTCTATCATGTCTTTATTACGATTATACATTGTTCGTCCAATTTCTATTCTTTGCTTTAGCCAATATTTTATCTGATGTTGAATAATATTTGAATTATAAATCAAAGTTTGATTTTCATCATCTATATATGGACAATCATAAATTTCATCTAATAATCGATGAACAGAAATACATTTCGATGAATGAATACATTGATACATTTGAGGTTGTTGACAGATATCTGATGTATAATTCCAAGTTAAATGATATCGTCGAAGTATGATATGCAATTTCTTGAGAACCTCGTCGTATAATGATTTCACTCCATGATCAGAATTGAGAAATATTTTTGAATAAATACATGTGAAATTATTCATTTTAAAACTTAAATATTGTTGAAAATAATTATTATAAATATTTGTTGTATAGCAAATATACGGTGATGTTTGACGAGAATCAGTATTATTCATAATTTCATGTTTTACATAAACAAAATAAATATTTTCAAATAAAATTGGATTTTGTGGAAAGAAGATATATTCATGATAAGTTCGATTGATTATTTCAATGCAATCATTTTGATCACAAAATCTTCGACAAATTTTATACTCTTCAAGTGTCAAATTGAGGTAACATGTTAGTGACAGCCAACTATCACTTGATAGAGAGTTATTGTCATTGATATACATCGTCATAAATGCGTAATACTGACGATTAGTTGAACAAGAACTTGTTAGGGGTGAATATGGGCATATAAGATCATCACATCTATCGAATGAATGATACCTTAAATGACATACATCAAAGTTCTTTGGTTTATTATGAGCAATAACCTCATGATAAGAACAATCACTGAGTAATGTATCATATTCATTAAATAATATCGATATACATTCACCATTTGAGCATCGATATTCGTTTTGATTGCATTGACTGATTTCTAATTGCCAACAATCTTTTTCATCGATTCCATCATTTAAACAATCGATATGGCCATCACAAATCTCAGTCCAATCTAAACATGTATATGAATTACTTCGATAACATTCTAAATGATCATAACAAGTCATTAGAGAAGGTCGGCCATCAATGGCACGTCCTCTAAAACCTGTCTCAATATTTTTATGAAGAGATAATAGTTGGGGATCATAAAACATAAGCTGATACTGACATCGAGGACCGAATCTTGGTAAAATACATTTGTAAAATATTTTTTTAGCTAAATTTGTATTATTTGTATTTAAATAGAGTTGATATTGTTCAATGATATCAATTGGTGTTGACCACAAGTATAAATGTTCAGAAGTTAGATTTTGTTTTTTTAATTGTTGAAAAGTGTACGTTTTAATCGAATTACTTGGTTCGATTTTAAGTGTTGATGATAAATCACTTAAACAAAAAGACAATTTTTGTAACATCTTATGGGTCAATGTTTTGAAAAATAGACGTAAACAGTTGTTTTGTGTAAGATTCGAGTCGCCTGTATAATACATATTAACTTGAAATTCTCCATTGATCGAATATAGAAATGTTAAAGAAATGAGAAGTTTCCAACAGAACATTTTTCTTCAAATGAATTTAACTTTGTGATTTTGTGAACAGATGTATATCTTTGTTCATATACTTTCTAGATCCGGTGAGCGAACACTTCCATTGGCAGATGTGTATCAAGATAAGTTGAGATTAGATTAGATGCTCGCTACACATGTTTATTTATCAAATTTAATAATAGTAAAAAGGGATCTCTATATTTTCTTTTATTCTTTCTAAACCTTCATGACTTGTATCACTACATCGAACATCTAGATATTTGAGTGTCTATAGAAAAAGAAAAACATATTGAATTGAATGTTATTGCATTGTGTTTTAGTGATTCACTCAACACCCTCAACCATCAGACAATACATTTATAGTTTCATATGAAAAATTATTTTATTTCAATAGTCATGAATGATGAATAAATAAATAAAAATGACTAGAGTTCATTCCAGTTTGGTGTCTCGAAAGGCAATTGATACTTGAAATAATCCCAAAACTTTTCATGATAAATATTCGGTTGAGCATAAAACAATCCGTTTAAACCATAATAAATATCAATCCATGGTAAACCATGATGGAATGTTTGTTGAAGAACTGATGTACGTATTTTCAAACGAAGATAATTACGATTGGATGGACATGATTCAGGATAGGTTGGATTTGCATCAAGAAAATCGACGTAACATTCTCGAAGATTTATTGAGAAATCTTCATTTGTTTCGATAATATGTAGAATAAGATCATAATTAGCAAATTTCGCCCATTGAAAATAGATTTCGAAATTGAACGGTTCAATATCAATCGATTGAGTTAAATTGATGTCTGAATGAACGTTTTCATTCATATTCGATGAAGAAATTTTTAATTTTGGATAACGTTTTTCTATAGTCTCAATAACTGATGTTAAATTTGCTTTTGGAAAAACGTCAGCAAAACGTTCATCATTCGGATGTAGAGGAAATAGATTGCCTCCAATTGGCATCCATACCGATGGGTTAGTAAATTGAATAAATTTAATTACTTTCTGTAGAAAATCTTCATCTTTTTTCTTTTGA
>Ga0209935_1004026_pt1 | contig 14091 bp, 11 predicted proteins | sample ThiBio_1000_plan_2_FD_183958 | JGI IMG/M metagenome (GOLD analysis project Ga0209935, IMG submission 183958) | Wastewater bioreactor microbial communities from Cape Town, South Africa - Thiocy_cont_1000_plan (SPAdes) | ecosystem: Engineered > Bioreactor > Thiocyanate-remediating >... | reverse complement strand
CATCGACATCCGAATAGCCGGTCGCCAGCACGACCGGAACCGTGATGCCCTCGCTCGCCATCGCATCGGCGAGCTGAAGTCCGGTCATGCCTGGCATGGCCTGGTCGGTGACGACGAGGTCGAACCCGCCGCGACGCAGCCGCTCCAGTGCCGTCCTGCCGGCGCTCACGGCCTCCACCTCATGGCCGAGTTCGCGCAGCATCTCTTCCGTATTCATCAGCACGAGCGGATCGTCGTCGACCGCCAGGACGTGCAGCCGGCGTATCCCGACGGCCTCGTCGGGCACCGAAACGGCGTCATCGACCTGGCTGATCGCGACGGGAAGCCATATCTCGACGCAAGTGCCGCGTCCGACCGTCGAGCGGATCTCCAGCATCCCGCCGGACTGCTCGGCGAGCGCGCGGACCATCGGCAGACCGAGACCGGTGCCCTTGCCGGGTCCCTTGGTGGTGAAGAAGGGTTCCTGCACGCGGGCCAGCGTCTCCGCCGCGATGCCGACGCCAGTATCCTCGATGGCGAGCATGACATAGCTGCCGGCCTGAAGCGCGGCGTGCTCGCCCTCGCGCAGCCGCGCTTCCCGCGCCGTGATCGTCACCGTGCCGCCGTCCGGCATGGCGTCGCGGGCGTTCACCACCAGATTGATCAAAGCCGATTCGAGCTGGTTTTCATCCGTGACGACGGGCGGCAAGCGGGCTGGAAAGCGGTGCTCGATGACAATTGAAGGACCGATCGAGTGCGCGAGCAGCTCCGTCATGCCGCCGACCAGTTCCGGGATCTCCACGGCTCGCGTTTCCAATTGGCGCCTCCGCGCAAAGGTGAGCATGCGCTGCGTCAACGCCGAGCCGCGCAGTGCCCCTCGGGTGGCATTGTCGACGAGGCGCAGTATGGCCGGATCGTCCGGAAGGCGCTTGCGCAGCAAATCGAGGCTGCCGAGGATCGCCATCAGCAGATTGTTGAAATCATGCGCGATGCCGCCGGTCAGCTGGCCGATGGCCTCGATCTTCTGCGACTGGAACAGCGCCTCGCGCGCCTCCTCGAGCGCCTTCTGCGCGGCGTGCCGCTCGGTGATGTCGCGCGTCACCTTGGCGAAGCCGATGATCGTCCCGGACGGATCGCGGATCGGATCGACGACGACGCTGGCCAGAAAGCGGCTGCCATCCTTGCGGACGCGCCACCCCTCCTTCTCGAAGCGGCCATCCCGTCGGGCAGTCGCGAGCGTGCGTTCTGGTTCGCCGGCCGCCTGGTCTTCGGCGGTATAGAAGCGCGCGAAGCTCTGACCGATGATCTCGCCCGGCCCATAGCCTTTAATGCGCTCGGCACCGGCATTCCAGGTCGCGACCCGGCCGGCCGCATCGAGGCGATAGATCGCATAGTCCGTCACGCTCTCGACGAGGAGACGGAACTCCTTCTCGCTCCGCTCCAACGCATCGGCCGATTGGCGCCGTTCGGTGAGGTCGCGGGTCATGCTGGCAAAGCCGATCAATTCGCCGGACTCGGAGCGGATCGGATCGATGATGCAGTGAGCCCAGATGGCGGCGCCGCCCTTGCGGATCAGCCAACCCTCGCTCTCGAAACGGCCCTCGCGCGCTGCCGTCGACAGGGCCGCCGCGGGGACACCCGCCGCCTGGGCCTCGGGGGAATAGAAACAGGAGAAATGCCGGCCCAGAATCTCGCCGGCCACATAGCCCTTGATGCGCTCGGCGCCGCGATTCCAGCTCGCGACGCGTCCGTGCGTATCGAGCATATAAATCGCGGAATCGGCGATGGATTCGACGAGGAGCCGATAGCTCGCTTCGTCGGCCCGCAGACCTGGTTGATCCTGTAGAGGCTCCATCCCCGCCCTGCGCCAACGCGATGCGCTAACGGCTTAGCGCGAACAACAAGCGTCATCAATGCGCGGCCACGACTTTGGTTCCCGATCGTCACCGCGCCAGAGGCGACCGCCGTGGCGGCCTGCGGTGGCGCTTGACCGGCGCTGCTGCAACGCACAAGTATCGTCCGGGGGCAAGCCGGCAGCATTGGACGCAAGCAACGGATTCGCGGTGTCGAACATTCCCGACGAAGTGATGGGGCTGCTTGGCGAAGCTGCCGTGCTGGTGGCCGCCTATGACCCGGGCGATCGCCTGCAGTTCGCAAACGCTGCGTTCCGTGACGCGTTCTTCATCGCGCCGGACGAAACCCCGCTCTGGTCCGAAGTGATGCGGCGCAATCACCGGATGGGCCGCGGCACGGTCATCCGCAATCCGGATTTCGATGCGTGGCTGACCTCGACGCTCTCCCGGCGCGGCAAGGCCGGCTTCCGGGCCTATGAGACCGATCTCGCCGACGGGCGCTGGCTCTGGATGGCCGAGACGGTGCGAAACGACGGGTGGATGCTGTGCGTGGCGAGCGACATCACGTCGCTGAAGGCCGACGAGCGATCGGTCCGGCAGGACCGCGACCTCGCCATTCGCGCGGCCTACACGGACGAACTCACCGGTGTCGCCAACCGGCGCTTCGTCGTCCAGCAGATCGAGAAGCTGATCGGCGAAGCGCCGCGATCGGGCGACGCCATAGGCTGCGTGGCGCTCTGCGACATCGACCACTTCAAGGCGGTGAACGACCGCTTCGGCCATGTGGTCGGCGATCTGATGCTCAAGGACTTCGCCAAGCGCATGCAGGACCAGTTGCGGCGCAGCGACTCGTTCGGCCGCGTCGGCGGGGAGGAGTTCGTTTTCGTGCTGCCGGGCACCCCGCTCGGCATCGCGGAAATGATCATGGAACGCCTGCTCGCGGTCGCGCGCCAGGCGCGCCCGATACCGGGCCTTCCCGATGCCGGCTACACCTTCTCGGCGGGCCTTGCCGAAGTCCTGCCGCATGACGACGCGGAACACATCATCCGCCGGGCGGACGACGCGCTCTATCAGGCGAAGCTCAGCGGGCGCAACCGCATCCGCATCTACACGCCGCCGCTGCCGCCGGCCGTCAATGGCTGAGCGGCGCCCTCGTCAAAACTTGCCGTAGCGCAGATAGGCCTCTTGCGGGTCGACACCTTCGAGGATCGCCTTGCGGACGAGGTTTTCCGTCGCGATCGCCGCCTCGGACTTCGTGACGATCTCCTCCGCGAGTGCGGCCGGCACCCGGATGAGGCCGTCGCGATCGCCGACGAGATAGTCCCCGGGCGCGATCGTCACGTCGCCGATCTCGATCTCGACCTCGGTCGCGACCGGCAGCCAGTAGCCGACGATGTCGCGCGGCGTGTGTCCGCGACACCAGGTCTGGAAGCCGATCTTCAGCAGGAAGTTCACGTCCCGGGCATAGCCGTCGACGACGCAGCCGCGCACGCCCTTGTTCTTGAGCGTCTCGGCCGAGAGCTCGCCCATATGGGCGACGCGGTCGTCATTGGGCTGCGAGACCCAGATCGAGCCGGCCGGCGCCTTGGAGAGCAGACCGGTCCAGGCGAGCAGCGTCTCGTGCGGATCCGCCGAAACGTCGACCTTGCCGACGATGGTGAAGACGGGACCGGCCAGCGTGCGCTCCGGCATGATCGGGCGCAGATCCGCCGGCAGCGTGAAGGCCTTGAGGCCCATGGCCCGCATGACATCATGCACGACGCCCGTATAGCAGGCCTCGAGTCGTTCGGTGAGCGTCGGCACGTTCTTCTCCCCCCGTGCGGTAGCGTCGTCAGGCAGCCGGCAGGCAGGCGGGCCCGATCGGCTCGAAGGATTTGTACGTCAGGATGAATTCCTGATGGCCGAGCTGTTCCGACTTGGTACGCTCGCCCGCGCCGAGCGAGACGACGAGATCGTGGATCTCGCGTCCGACCTCGGCAAGGCCCGCCTTCCCCTCCAGGATGCGGCCGGCATCGACGTCCATATCGTCTTCCATGCGGCGGTAGGTCTCGGGATTGGCGCAGATCTTTACCACCGGTGAGATGGCCGACCCGACGACGGAGCCGCGGCCGGTGACGAAGAGCACCGCATGGCTGCCGCAGGCGATCAGTTCAGCAATCTCCGCATTGTCGTTGATGTTGGGGAAGCCGAAGCGGACCTCGCCATCGGGCACCACGTCCAGCAGATAGAGACCGCCGCGCGGCGGGATATCGCCGGGCTTGATCAGCCCGGTGATCGGCGACGCGCCGGATTTCGCATAGGCGCCCATCGACTTCTCCTCGATGGTCGAGAGCCCGCCATCCGCATTGCCGGCCGCGAACGAGCCATAGCCGAGCGTCGCGTAATAACGCGCGGCCTTGGCGACGCTCGCCTCGAGCTCGACGCCGAGTGCGGGCGTCGCGGCGCGGGCGGCCATGATGTGCTCGCAGCCAATGAGTTCGCCCGTTTCTTCGAAGATGCAGGCGGCGCCCTCTTCGACGAACTGGTCGAAGGCACGGCCGGCGGCCGGATTGCCGGTGATGCCGGAGGTGCCGTCGGAGCCCCCGCAGACCGTGCCGATCACCAGTTCGCTCACATCCATCGGAACGGTCGGTGCCGCATCGAGCAGCGCGCGCTGTTCGGCGATGAAGGCGCGGCCCTCCTCGATCGATTTCCGCGTGCCCCCGGCGGCCTGGATGACGATGGTCTTGATCGGACGCCCGGTGGTGCGGACGGCGCGCTCCAGCGCGTATTTGTTGAAGCTCTCGCAGCCGAGCGAGACCAGCAGCACGGCGCCGACATTGGGATGGGTGCAGAGCCGCTCCATCATCCGGTCGGCATAGTCGTTCGGGTAGCAGCCCGGAAAGCCGATGACATGCACGTCGTGCTCGCGGAACGGGATCGCGATCTCCCGCGCGACGTGGTGCGCGCACTCGACCAGATAGCCGACCGCCACGACGTTGCGGATGCCCTTGCGCCCGTCGGAGCGCGGATAGCCGCGCATGGTGCCGATGCCCTGAGTGTTCATGCCTTGCCTCCCGCCGCCGCCTGCTCGTCGAGCAGGTGATGGGTCGGCGTGTAGTCGCTCTTCACATTGTGGACATGGACATGCGCGCCGCGGGGAATGGCGGCGGTCGCCGAGCCGATCGGCGCGCCATACTTCAGGATCTTCTCGCCGGGGACGATGTCGCGGCGCGCGAGCTTGTGCCCGATGGAAAGCGGCGCGGCGAGGCGGATCTCGGCGCCGTCGACATGAAGCGCCTCCCCCTCGGCAATGCGGGTCCGGGCGACGAGGACATTGTCGCCATCGTTCAGCAGCAGCAATCGCGGATCGTTCGCGGCAGGCACGTCTTCCTCCTGGAGCGGCGCTTCCAGGCCCCGCTCGGGCTCCATCGGTAGCCGAGCCGCGCGAAATTCGAAACAGAAAATTTTTTATTGCGAGGCGTGGCGATTGCTGCGAGGTTTCCCGCCATGAGAGCGCTGAAGCGAGCGACGCTGGCCGAGCAGGCCTATGAGGAACTCCGGAGCCAGATCGTCTCGGGACGTCTGCGCGCGGGCGAACGGCTGCTTGCGGAGGAACTCGCCGACCGCCTCGCGATCAGCCAGACGCCGGTGAAGGAAGCGATCGCCCAGCTCGAGCGCGACGGCCTCGTCGAGGGCTTCTCGCGCCGCGCCTCGGTCGTGCGCCACTTCACGCCGCAGGATATCGTCGAGATCTTCGAGGCGCGGACGCTGGCCGAGCTGCACTGCCTGGAATCGGGCTTCGCCGCCGGGCGGGTGACGCCGGCATTCGCGCGCCGCCTGCGGGCGATCTTCGAGGCGCATATCCGCGAGGTCGAGAAGCAGGAGGAAGAAGCGCTCGCCGACGCCGTCCGCCTCGACCGCGAGTTCCACGAGACGCTGGTCGAGCTCGGCGCCAATGCGACCATCGCCGACTGGCATCGCGTGGTGCTGCGCCAGACCCAGACGGTTCGCAATTTCACGCTCCGGAGCTACACTCTGGAGCGGACCAAGACCGAGCACGCCGCGATTGTGGAGGCGATCGAGCGGGGTGATCGGGAGGCGAGCGTCGAGGCGCTGCGCGCCCATTTGACCGCAAGCCGCGATGCCATGCTTTCCCGCGCACCGGAGGATCTGCCGGTCATGGGTTGAAGGGACTACGTCGCGACGAAAAGAGGTCGCCGCGACGCGCTACCCGACGTGATGACTTCGGGAGGAGGTCATCGTCACCGGAACGCCGTGGTCCAGGGAGGGACCGGGGCGAGAGCCGGTCCGATGAAGGGATGAAGAAACGAAAACGGCATCTGGGAGGAAGCCAATGAAGTCCGTGAAGCTGCGGCCTATGACGGCCGCCAAGGGCATGCTGCTGGCCGGCGCGATGACGCTTGCCGCGATCGGCGGCGCGCGCGCCGAATCCGGCAAGGTCGCCGTCGATCTGACGACGCTGACCTCGCCGTTCTGGACGTCCTACAACAAGTACATCATCGAAGAGGCGAAGGCGCAGGGCGTCGAGCTGCTGGAGCCGTTCAACTCCGAATTCGACACCGCCAAGCAGATCACGGGCGTGCAGAACGCGCTCGCGCTCGGCGCCAAGGGCATCATCTTCTCGCCCTTCGAATCCGCCGCGGCCGGCAATGTGCTGAAGGCGGCCGAGAAGGCCGGCGCCAAGGTCGTGGCCGTCGACGTCGCGCCGGACAATGGCCCGGTCGCCATCGTCGTGCGCGCCAACAACGTCGCTTATGGCGAGAAGGCCTGCAAGTTCATCGGCGACAACGTCAAGGAAGGCGCCGTCCTGCAGATCATGGGCGACCAGGCCTCGATCAACGGACGCGACCGCGGCAACGGCTTCCGCGACTGCGTGACCAAGAACTATCCGAACCTGAAGCAGCTCGAGGTTCCGACCAAGGCCTGGTCGGGCGAGGACGCGGCCGCCGGTCTGGACGCGATCCTGAACTCGAACCCCGACCTGAATGCGATCTACATGCATGCCGGCGGCGTCTTCCTGGCGCCGACGCTGCAGACGCTGAAGCGCAAGGGGCTGCTGAAGCCGGCCGGCGAAGCAGGCCACATCATCATCGTTTCGAACGACGGCATCCCGCAGGAGTTCGACGCGATCCGCAAGGGCGAGATCGACGCCACCGTCTCGCAGCCGGCCGACCTCTATGCCAAGTACGGCATCATGTATCTGAAGCAGGCGATGGAGGGTAAGACCTTCGCGCCCGGCCCGACCGATCATGATTCCAACATCGTCGAGGTCCGTCCCGGCGTTCTCGAGGACCAGCTCGCTGCGCCGCTGGTGACCAAGGAAAACGTCGACGACAAGAGCTTCTGGGGCAACCAGCTCTGATCGTCGCGCGCCCCGCCCCGGCGGGGCGCGCTTCCTTCTCCTTCGCGGGCACCACCTCATGACCGAGCTCCCATCCGGGGCCGCGCCGCCGATCGTCGAGGCGATCGGCATCTCGAAGCGCTACGGCCCAACGATCGCCCTCGCCGATGCGCGGCTCACCGTGCTGCCGGGCGAATCCCATGCCCTGGTCGGCCGCAACGGCGCCGGCAAGTCGACGCTGGTCGGCATCCTGACGGGCCTGCGGGCGTCCGATACCGGCGAGGTGCGCTTCTCGGGCGAGCCGGCGCCGCCGATCTCGGACCGCGAGGGCTGGCGCCAGCGCGTCGCCTGCGTCTACCAGCATTCGACCATCATCCCCGACCTGACCGTCGCGGAAAACCTGTTCATCAACCGCCAGCCGACCGAGCGCGGCTTCATCTCCTGGTCGACGCTGCGCCGCAAGGCGCGCGAGCTGCTCGACCGCTGGAATGTCGCCGTGCCGGAGGACATGCGCGCCGGCGACCTCCGCGTCGAGGCGCGGCAGCTGGTCGAGATCGCTCGCGCCCTCTCCTATGGCGCCCGCTTCATCATCCTGGACGAACCGACGGCGCAGCTGGATGGCGAGGAGATCAAGCGGCTGTTCGTGCGCATCCGCGAGCTCCAGGCCGCCGGCGTGACCTTCCTGTTCATCTCGCACCATCTGCAGGAGGTCTATGAGATCTGCCAGACGGTGACCGTGCTGCGCGATGCGCGCCACATCGTGACGGCGCCCGTGGCCGACCTGCCGAAGGACCGGCTGATCGAGGCGATGACGGGCGAGAATGTGCATTTGGGCGTAGCCGATGCGGCCGGCCGCGTGCGGGACGAGAACGCGCCCGTCGCGCTCACGGTCGAGAAGCTCGCCGGCGAAGACTTCGCCGACATCTCCTTCACGATCCGGCGCGGTGAGGTGGTCGGCCTCTCCGGCTCGACATCGAGCGGGCGCGTCGGCGTCGCCGAGGCGATTGCGGGATTGGGGCGCTTCAGCGCCGGCGCGGTCCGCATCGGCGACAAGCCGCTGCCCTCCGGCGATGTGCCGGCGGCACTGGCGCTCGGGGTCGGTTGCGTGCCGAAGAGCCGCCACAAGGAGGGCCTCGTGCTCTCCATGCCGATTGCCGACAACACGATGATGACCGTGAGCCACAAGCTCGGTCCATTCGGCTTCATCCCGCCGGCCAAACGCTCGACCCTCGCGCATGAGGCGATCCGCTCGCTCGGGGTGGTGACGCAGGGGCCGGACCAGCTCGTCTCGGGCCTTTCCGGCGGCAATCAGCAGAAGGTGGTCATGGGCCGCGCGCTCGCCAACGCCCCATCCGTGCTGGTGCTGATGGACCCGACGGCGGGCGTGGACGTCAAATCGAAAGAGGCGCTGCTCGGCGTCGTCGAGCGCATGCGCCAGGAGGGCAAGGCGATCCTCGTCGTCTCCAGCGAAGTCGAGGACCTTCGAACCTGCGACCGGGTGCTGGTCATGCGCCACGGATCGATCGTCGCGGAACACAAGGCGGGCTGGACGGACAACGCGCTCGTCGCCTCCATAGAAGGAATTGAGGCCCAATGAGCACCACCCCTTCCACCGCCAGCCCGGCATCCCCCGCGATCCGCAACCGCTCGGCCGTCGCCATGGCGGGACGCATCCGCGATCTCGCTCTGCTGCCGGCCCTGATCGTCCTCATCGTCGTCGGCGCGCTGGTGAGCCCCGCCTTCCTGACGCAGGCGAACATCACGACGATCCTGACCTCCTGCGCGGCGCTCGCCATGGTCGTGCTGGCGGAGTCGCTGATCATCATCACCGGCAAGTTCGATCTGTCGCTCGAATCGACCGCCGGCTTCGCGCCGGCGATCGGCGCACTGATCGTGCTGCCTGTCGCGAGCAACGGCTTCGGCCTCGAACTGCCGACCATCGTCGGCCTCCTCGTCGTGCTCGCGATCGGCGCCATCGTTGGCTTCATCAACGGCTTCCTGATCGTCCGCCTGCAGCTGAACGCCTTCATCGTCACGCTCGCCATGCTGATCATCCTGCGCGGCATGCTAGTCGGCGCGACAAAGGGGCGGACGCTGTTCGACCTGCCGGACGCCTTCTACGCGCTGATGATCGTGACCTTCCTCGGCATTCCGCTCGCCGTCTGGCTGGCCGCCCTCGCTTTCCTGATCGCGGGCATCGTGCTCAAATACCACCGGCTCGGCCGCGCGCTCTATGCGATCGGCGGCAATCCGGAAGCGGCGCGTGCCGCCGGCATCCGGGTCGAGCGCGTCATCTGGGGCGTCTATATTCTCGGCGGCGTGCTGGCGGCGATCGGCGGCCTGTTCATCACCGGCTATGTCGGCGCGATCAGCGCCAACCAGGGCAACGGCATGATCTTCACGGTCTTCGCCGCGGCGGTGATCGGCGGCATCTCGCTCGATGGCGGCAAGGGCACCATGTTCGGCGCATTGACCGGCGTGCTGCTGCTCGGCGTGGTGCAGAACCTGCTGACGCTCGCGCAGGTGCCCTCGTTCTGGATCCAGGCGATCTACGGCACCATCATCCTCGGCGCCCTGATGGTCGCGAGGCTGACATCGGGTGCCCCGCAGACCTGAGATCACCCGCAGTTCGGGCGGCAGCGTCGCGCGCTAGTCCCCTCCCCGCAATGGCGTCATCCCGGCGAAAGCCGGGATCCATTCAGCCCGCGCCCTGGGGCGTTTGACAGCAGCCAATCGCATGAGCCTCAGGCTGTATGAACCCCGGCTTCCGCCGGGGTGACGGCAGAGTCCAGTCCGGTCTCGTTCAATACCCCCAAACATAAATTGGCCGCGCGCCTGCCCGGGAGGGGAAGCAGGGACGCGCGGCCAAGGGGTTCGCCGCGGCGATGGAGGAGAAACATCTGGTGCGGCGAACCGGAGCGCTCTACGCGACGCCGTCGGCGAGCGTGATGGTCTTGCCGGTCTTGGCCGATTCCTCGATCGCGACGAGAACGCGGGTGACCTGAAGCCCGTCGCGCGCATCGGCGAGCACCGGGGCGTCCAGCACCACGGCATCGACGAAGCGGGCGATCGCCTCGGTGACGAAGCCGCCGATGCGCCCGCCGGCCGTCGGCGTGATGCCGATGACGTCGGCCCCGCGAAGGCCATTGCCCGTGTACTTCTTCACCACGTCGTTCATGGTCGGATAGGTCTCGACCGCGCCCTTCTCGCCGACGATGTCGATGCGGAAATCGACGATGCTCGGCAGGTCGAGCGGGAGCACCCAGCTGTTCTGCAGCGTCGCGACGCAGCCATTGTCGAATTCGAGCAGCGCCATGTGCACGTCGGCGGTGTCGACGCCCTTGCCGGCGAGATGGCCGTGACGGGCCATCGCCTGCACGCGCTTCACTTCCGCGCCCATGATGAAGCGCAGCGCGTCGAGCGCATGGCTGCCGAGGAACCACAGCGCCGACGACTTGGCGGCCCAGGACAGCAGCTCGAACGGCACGAACTGCGTGTTGGACAGGCGCGCCGAGGCATGCAGCGGCACGCCGATCTCGCCGGCGGCCACGGCCTGCTTGACCGCCACGATGGGCGGGCTGACGCGGTTGTGGAAATCGACCATGGTCTTGGTGCCGGAGACGGCAGCCGCGCTGGCGATCGCCTCGACCTCGGCCAGCGTCGTGGCGAGCGGCTTCTCGCTCATCACGTGCTTGCCGGCCTTGATGGCGGCGAGAACGATGTCGCCATGGGCGAAATCGGGCGTCGCGACGGTGACGGCCTCGACATCCGGATCGGCGAGCAGGTCGCGATAATCCGTATAGACCTTGGTGGCACCGAACTGGCGCTGCATCTCCGCGGCGCGCTCGGGGTTGAGGTCGCAGACTGCATAGAGCTCGGAGGCCTCGATGGCGTTGAGCGTCTGGCAATGGAACGAGCCCCAGAGGCCCGCGCCGACGACACCGAAGCGGGTCTTCCGGCCCGGAGCACGCGTTTGGGACATTGCAGTCATCCTTTCACTGAACCGAAGGTGAGCCCGCGCACGACATAGCGGTCGAGGGCGAGAAAGATCAGCATGGGCGGGATCATCGCCGCGACGGCTGCGACCGCGATGAAGCCCCAGGTCACGCCGGCCGTGCCGAAATATTGCAGCGTGCCGATCGGCAGCGTCGTCGTCCCGCGATTGGCGAGCACCAGCGGGAAGGCGGCGTTGTTCCAGGAGAAGACGAAGGCGAACATCGAGGTGACGATGATGCCGGGGCGGACCAGCGGCAGCACGATGCGCAGCATGATCGCCGCCGTGCTCGCGCCGTCGACGCGGGCCGCCTCCTCGATCTCGACCGGCACCTCGTCGATGAAGGAGCGCATCAGCCAGACCGAGAAGGGAATGGTCAGCGTCTGGCAGATCAGGATCATCGAGAAATAGGTGCCCTTGAGCCCGACCGAGCTCGCGAGGATCGAATAGGGAATGAGGAAGGCAACGGGCGGGGCCATCAAGAGCCCGAGATACCAGAGCATGATGTTCTTGCGGCCGCGGATCTTGTAGCGCGACAGCGCATAGGCCGCGGGAAACGAGAACGGCAGATTGAGCAGCACCGCGCCGGCGGCGACGATCACGCTGTTGAAGAGCTGAGGGCGGTTGTTGCCGGGATCGACGAAGGTGTAGCGGATCGCGTCCCAGGTCGGCTCGAAGAACAGCACCGGCGGCATGGAGAAGGCCGTCGCCGTCGGGCGGATGGCGAGCAGGACGAACCAGACGATCGGCCCGATGAAGACGAGCAGCAGCACGACGACCATCGCATAGGCGAAGACCTTGCTGGGGAGCTTTTCGGTTTGGTCCATCGGCTCAATCCCAGTCCCGGAACGCGAAGAACACGAACAGGCCGATGATCGCGTTGACGATGATCACCATCATCCACGTCATCGCGCTCGACAGGCCTATGTTGAAGTCGACCATGCCCGCTTGATAGAGCGTGTAACCGAGCGTTCGGGTCGACGATCCCGGGCCGCCCTTGGTGAGCACCACGATCAGGTCGAAGGTGTTGAAGAGCTGCATGAAGCGCAGCATCACCACGATCAGCGCCGTCTTCTTGATGAGCGGCAGCTTGATATGCCACAGCAGCGCGAGCGGCGGCGTGCGGTCGAGGCGCGCGGCCTCGAGAATGTCGTCCGGGATCGACAGCAGTCCCGCGTAGAGCACGATCGCGAAGAAGGGCGTCCACTGCCAGACATCGGCGAACAGCACGGCCCACAGCGCCGTGGTGCTCGATCCGAGCAGGCCCTGCGCCGGGATCGGGATGCCGACCGAGGTGAGCAGCCAGGGAATGAGGCCGCCGCCCGGGTCATACATGTAGCGGAAGAGGAAGCCGACCACGATCGGCGCGATCGTCGTGGGCATGATCAGCAGCGCGCGGGCGACGTTCATGCCCTTGAGCTGGCGCGCCAGCAGCAGCGCGATCATCAGGCCGAGCGTGAACTCGACCGCGGTGCCGACCACCGTCAGCAGGATCGTGTTCCAGAGCGCGCCCAGGAAGAAGCCGCCCTGCAGCGCCATCTTGTAATTGTCGAAGCCGACGAAGCCGAGCGGCGTCGGCCCCATCTGGAGATTCCAGAAATAGAAGCTGTTCTTGAGCGCGAAGAGCAGCGGAAAGGCGATCAGAGCCAGAAGAAGGATGACCGAAGGGCTGATCAGCAGCCAGGGAACATAATCGGGCATGTGCCGCCGCACACGCTTGCGCGGCGCCGCCGGGACTGAAGCGAGCGTCATCGACATCCTCTTTCACAAAAGGGCGGCGCGCGGATGACCCGCGCGCCGCCGAACTCAGCCTCAGGCGAGCGACTTGATGAGCGCCTTGGTGGCGTCCAGCGTATCGTCGAACGAGGGCTGGTTGTAGGGGATGAGGAAGTTCCCCTTGAGGATGTTCGTGAAGAAGCTGGAGGTCTGCTTCAGGCAGTCCTCCGGCGACATCGCGCCGGACAGCGTGTTGTTGAGGTTGAGGCCGTAAATGCCTTCGAGCGTCGTGTAGACAGGTGCCGGCGGACGGACGATCTTGCCGTTGCCGGCCTGGAGCGCCACGAGCTGGCCGGGCAGATACGGGTAGATCTTCAGCAGATCGGCATCAGCATAGAGCGACTTGCGGGCGAAGTCGGAGAACTGGTAGCCGAACTTGTTGAAGAGACCCATGGCCTTCTGCGTCTTGGCCGAGGTCGCCCACTTGATGAACTGCCAGGACTCGTCGGCCTTCTGCGTGTTGCCGGCGATGCCGAGGCTGTGGCCGCCGAGCGAGACGACCTGATCCTTGCCCGGCTGCTTCGGCAGCGGGACGATGCCCATCACATTCGCGACGACCGAGTCCTTGCCGGACATGTAGCCGTCCTTCTTGCAAAGGTACGAATAGGCCGTCCACCAGTAGAACATGCCGATATCGCCCTTGGCGAAGCGCATGCCGGCGTCGAACCAGTTGTAGCCGATCGATTCCGGCGGGGCGAGCTTGTAGAGCTCGACGAAGGCCTTGAGCGCGCCGAGGTTTTCCGGGCTGTCGATCGTGGGCTCGAAGTCCCACTTGGGAGCGGCCGGGAAATCCTTGAACCAGCGCGCGCCCTTGCTGGCTTGCAGCTGGGTGTACATGTGGACGATCGGCGCGGGCTGCTGGCCGGCGACGACGGTGCCGACGATCTTCTTGCTGTCGAAATCGGCGCCGTTAACCTGCTTGATGATGTCGGTGTATTCTTCCCAGGTCCAGCTGCCGTCCTCGGGGATCTTGATCCCCTTCGCGTCCATCAGGTCCTTGCGATAGAAGACCATCTGCGCATAGGACGCGACCGGCAGCGTGCCGACCTGGCCGCGCCACGTATTCATCGAATAGAGGATCTCGGGGACGTAGTCCTCGATGTCGGTGTCCTTGTCCTTCTTGATGAAGGGGTCGAGCGGAAGGA
>Ga0209935_1004023_pt1 | contig 14095 bp, 16 predicted proteins | sample ThiBio_1000_plan_2_FD_183958 | JGI IMG/M metagenome (GOLD analysis project Ga0209935, IMG submission 183958) | Wastewater bioreactor microbial communities from Cape Town, South Africa - Thiocy_cont_1000_plan (SPAdes) | ecosystem: Engineered > Bioreactor > Thiocyanate-remediating >... | reverse complement strand
GCCAGCCCCATCATGGACGCAAGTCCCACGCCGATCGCGTTCTGTACGATCAGCATGCCCGCCACCACACCAAGAAACAGCACCAGGCGACGCCCACCGGCCTTCAGGCTGGCTAGATTGGCCGACAGCCCGATGGTCGCGAAAAAGGCGAGCATGAGCGGCGTTTGCAACGACGTGTCGAACTTCAGCTCAACCTGCCCGAACTGGCGCAGCGCCAACGCGCCCACGGCCACCAGCAGGCCTGCCGCCACGGGTTCAGGAATGCTGTAGGTGCGCAGCGGCCCAATCCATTCGACCAGCTTGCGCCCAAGCAACAACACCAACGTGGCACAGACGAGCGTGCCGTAGGTGCTGAACTCCAGTTGTCCGATTCCCATGAATCCTCCCGCTCGAAAAAAGTGCGTCGAGTGTAGCAACCGATTCGGCCCAAATTAACGGGAAATCACCCAAATTGGCGCAGTTCGAGCCAAACCACAAATTGGGTACGCCCCGCCGCATCTCGACGATCGTCAGGCATCTGCCGCCATTCAATGGCCAATTTCGCGAATTCGGCTACGCATTTTCGTCTGACGACGCTTCGCAACGCGCGATACGTGAAATGCGTCCAGCAAAAACGGGCGTATAAGGCGCGCCGCCACGTCGTCCATCCGCATCGGGTCAGCTGAAGCCGCAGGCAAAATGCGAATGCCACCGCCATCCCGGCATTGGCTTGAGATGCCATCCAATCTTCCGATACGCTGCTGTGGCTGCGCCATGCGCGGGACCGTGCAGTTCATAACGGCGAAGATCCGCCTGCACGGCGTGTGAATCCAGGAAGGAAATGAGAACGGTAGTCCTGCAATCAGCACCGGCTTTGATCGGCGACAAGTCAAAGTCCTCCCGCCTGATACTGCGTTCATACTGTCCGACCGACGCGGGCGCCATATTTTTAACGATGGCCGAAACGGATTACAGAAGTATCCGTGCGTTCATGTACCCGTGATAGGCGCCAGATCATCAACGCGTCAGGGCCGTTCACCGTGTCGGTAGTTGGCAACCGACGCCTTGGTTTTCGATTGTCGCCTTGAGGATCTCCGCCAGATCCCGAGCCGCATCGGACAGATGATCCTGTTTCAACATCCATAACTCAAGAGGTGGCAGTGCCGGCAAGCAGTTGTCGAGCCGGCGTATTCCAGGCGGCACGCCATGGGCTGTGCGCACTGTGACGCCTAATCCAAATCGTAAGGCCGCCCAAACACCGGGCAGGCTGGGCGTGGTAAGCGAAAGGCGCCATCGGATGCCCGCCTGATCGAGCGAGCGAAGAGCAGCCTGCCGGAACAGGCAGGGGTGATCAAAGAGCACAAGCGGCAGAGCGCCGGAGGCATCACGAAGCGGTTCAATGTCTTCATCTTTGGAAAGCCAAAGCATCGGCATCGTCGCCAGGTGATCTTCAGTCCCCGGACGATCCGCTCCGGTGAAAGCGAGAGCCACATCGAGCCGTCCGGACTTTACTTGTTCTTCAAGCGCGTAGTTTCTGCCCGCACGAACCATGACATGCACATTCGGTCGTCTCTCTGAGAACGTCGCGAGAGCACTGGGCATGATGTCCTCGAAGAAATCCTGTGGCAGGCCCAAGCGAATGGTAGGCAGCGCCGCCGACGCCCCCAACGCCACGGCCGCCTCGTCATGCATGGCTACGATCCGACGCGCGTAACTGAGGAGAGTGTCGCCTGCTTCCGTCGGCACCAGACCGCGACCGCGTCGGTGGAACAGTACATGACCTGCCTGCTCTTCGAGGCGCTTCAGTTGCATGCTGACAGCAGACTGTGATCTACCGAGATGTACGGCAGCGCGAGCGAAACTCCCGAGGTCGGTGCCCACGATCATCGTACGCAGCGCTTCAATGTCGAATTGCGGTGTCATCGATCCGATTTCTTGAACTGTCACTTCAATAATATCAAGTTTTCGAATTCGTCAGAATGAATTAATCTCCTTAGAAAACAGGAGACACAAATGAATAAGTCGAAGCCGATCGGATTCATCGGGCTTGGCACGATGGGACTGCCAATGGCCCTGAATCTTGCTCGGGCGGGAACGAAGCTGATCGTATGGAATCGTTCTTCGGAACGATGCGGGCCGCTCGTGGAACTCGGCTCAACCGCAGTGCCCAACGCCACTGACGTCTTTGCGCGATGCGAGAGCATCATCTTGATGCTTGCCGACGAAGCTGCCACTGATGCCGTGCTTGGCCGCGGCTTACCCGATTTTGCCAATCGCGTGTCCGGACGGCGGATCGTAGCGATGGGCACTGTTAGCCCCGGTTATTCGCTCGCTTTGGCGAACGAGATTCAGAAGGCAGGCGGGCGTTATGTGGAGGCCCCGGTCTCGGGATCGCGTACGCCTGCGGAGTCGGGGGAACTTGTCGGGATGCTTGGAGGAGAGAAGGAGGACCTGGCCGACGTCCGGCCTCTACTGGCGCCGCTTTGCCGGCAGATCTTCGATTGTGGCCCGGTACCCAACGCTTTGCGCATGAAGCTCGCGGTGAATCTGTTTCTGATCACCATGGTGACCGGGCTCGCTGAGGCCGCGCATTTTGCCGAACGCCACGGCCTCGATCTGGAGCGTTTTACGGCGATTCTTGACACCGGACCAATGGCCAGCAACGTATCGCGGATCAAGGCCGCGAAGGTGGTGCGTCGGGATTTCGAGCGCCAGGCGGGGATTTCCGATGTTCTGAAGAACAGTCGCCTTGTCATTGAAGCTGCTCGGGAGGCAGCTATAGCCTCACCTCAGATGGAATCCTGCCTCATGCTTTACGAAGAGACGGAAGCCTTGGGCCTTGGCGCCGATGACATGATCGCTGTCCTTCGAGCAATCGAAGATCGAACCGCAGCGATTTCGCTAGCGAGAAGCACCGAGATCAAGGCGTGAATATCGATCGGATGGCGGGCCGGACCCAGATTTTGCTGGCGGTAGGGCGTCATATAGCGCGATGGCGTGCAGCAGTGGCCCATACCATCTTAGGCATGAACTCGGGTCGGCCGGAGGATGCGACCGTACGAACCGGCTCAGTCCATCCGCAAGGCGCGTTCATGTTTTTGGTTCAGCTTCGTGCGAGGCCCCATTACCTTGACGTCCTCCTGATTGCAACCATCGGCGAACGACGCGATTGAGTGGCTCGGTGTAGAGTTTAGCGACGCCTAAGCTCACCACTACTGACAACATGAAATACACCACCATCAGTTCCACCTTCTCTTCACTCGATGCCATTTGAGGCGGCAATGCCGTGCGCATCAGACCCAGAACAATCAGGTGGAATAGATAGATCTCGTAACTGACACGGCCACATGCCGCCAGAGTTCGCCCGCTCACAGACCCCGGCGAGACAGAGTTCGTTGACCACCCGAGCAGCAGTAATGCTGTACTCGCCGCCATCACCGTCACGCCCAGTACGTTGCTCTCAGCAATGGGACAGATCAAATACAGCAGCGTCATCACCAACACCACCGCTACTTGCATCCGGAAATTTTCCATCCACGAAAAGAAGCCGCGTTCGGCCAGAACCGCTGCGCAGCAGCCTATGGCGATGCTGTCGAAGCACGCCAAGTACGCGTAAAGAAACCCGGCTTCGTCTCCTTGATGTGCAAAGCGGTACAAGGGGCCTGCCACGATGAAGAGCGTCCAGAACGCACACATCCAGCGCTCTCGGCGCAGCAGCAAGCAGACAACTGGAAATGACAGATAGAACATCTCCTCGACGGACAGCGACCAAAGCACACCGAGCGGGTAGTTCACCCAGCCGTGCCGTTCGATCAGCACGTTCATCCAGAAGGTAAGGCTGGCCAGACTGGTCATCCACATGGGGAGTGCCGGTTCACCGAATCCGCGGTTCTGGAACATCACCACTCCCGCTGATGACAGTGCGCCCACCATGCACACTAGCAGGAGCACGCACGGCACGATGCGCGCGGCCCGCAATGCATAGAACCGGAACAGTTCGATGTCTTTCAGCCGGCCCCAACGTCGGATGGCGTTGGATGTAATCAAAAATCCCGAGATAGCGAAAAAGATGGTTACGCCATAGTTTCCATTGCGCGCGACAGCGCGCACGACCGGCCAACCCAACCACGCCGACAAGACCGTGTCCTTGAGCGGGTAAGCGATGTTGAAATGATGGAACAGCACCAGCAGGATCGAGATCCCACGAAGCATGTCTATCCGAGAGCTCCGTAAGCCGACACTCATGATGGTTGTGGCCCAAGGTGATCGACCAACGCTGGGAGTTCGCTCAGGAAACCATCACGCACCCGCAGACCCGCGTTCGGCTTGGTGGCCTGCTCGTCCTGGATCAGCCGGGCGAAAACCAGTTTTTGGTTTCCTTTGGTCGCCCAACCTACGAACCAGCCATACGCATGCTCTGCATCATATTTTCCATCAGAACCCGGAGAGCCCGTTCCCGTCTTGCCGTGGATTTCCCATCCGTCCGGCGAGGCCTGGACTAACGTGATGCGCGCTGTCATCTCGTAAGCGCGTTCGCTAACATTTAGTTGACGATTGACGAGCTTGCGCAGAAACGTCACTTGTTCCAACGGTGAAATGCGCAACGACGAATTGATCCACGCGCCCGACGTACCGTTATGCTTGCCCGGCTCGCCCGAGACGTCGCAGTTGCCATACTGAAATTCGCGGGTATAGCGCTGGAACCGTACATCCCCTAAGCGCCGCGCAACCTGCTGAGAGAACCACACGACCGAATACTGGATCCATCGGGCCGGATCGGTAGGCCGGCGCCATTCATCGCCACCCCACGCAGGATATCCTGATTGATAGGGCCAGGACGGAGTGTGCTCATCCTGCAAGATGCCGGAATCGAAGCCCATCAGGCTGATCGCAATCTTGAAGGTAGAAGCCGGAGTGACCCGGCTGGCGCAGTCACCGTCTTGTACAACCATCCTGCCCGTAGATGCATCGGCCAGGACCGTGCAAATTGTCTTGGCGGAGGCGTTGGTAGTCCAAAGTCCACCGGCGACCAAGACCGCCATTATCCAGTTTTTATGCATTTTCATTTCTTCGATGCGTTGGAGAACAACAAAAAGTGCGATACGCAATTAACCGTGGAAACCATTGGCTGTTGCCTTCCGGCTGTCGCGGGCCTTTTACAAGGTGGCGAAAAAACGCGGCACATGCATGACTCGCCTGCACGGGTCAATCGCGTCCAACCTTTCAGGCGAAGCCATGCCGATCCGAAAATGCTGGTTCATCGTCAAACCTGCGACGTGCATTCCTGCGTTTTTCGGCGCGCAGTCCTATCAATCGCATCCGCTATGCGGGAATACAGCGCGGAGGGAAAGTCGTGACCCATACCGTCAACAGGCATGAATTCGGCCCCTGGGGTAGACGCGGCCGTGTCCCTGCCGCATTCCATAGGAATCAATGGATCCTCAACCCCATGCACAACCAAGGTCGGAGCTGCGATCCGCGCAATACTTGATCGGATATCACCGGTTGCAGCTATGGCCGCAATCTGCCTTCCGAAGGCGGCCGGATCATAGGTACGCCTAATTTCTTCCAAGATAAGGCGTCTGTGCGCTTGCTCATCGAAGGAATAGCCAGGACTTGCAATGCGCCGCGCAAACGCAAGGCTATGCTCCATGAATCCTGCTTCATCCTCGAAAGGATGAGGAGCACGTTCTGTTAGCATGGTCATGACGTCTGGCGCCGCAGAGGGAAGAGTCGGATTCCCCGTGCTGGACATGATGGATGTCAACGACAAGATCCGTTCCGGATACTCACTGGACATCAGTTGGGCAATCATTCCACCCATTGATCTTCCGACGACGTGTGCTCGGTCGATTTGCAGGGCGTCGAGTAGCCCAATCGCATCCCCGGCCATGTCGTAGAGCGTGTAAGGCACATCCGGGGTTCTACCAGCCGCGATTGCGGTTGCCAAAGCCGAGAAATCTGGCGTCGGGGAATGCGTGAAATGTGTCGAGCCACCGGCATCGCGGTTGTCGAACCGGATCACACGAAAACCTTTGGTCGCGAGATGCTCACAGAATGGCGATGCCCATCGAATCATCTGGGCGCCAAGACCCGATATCAACAGAATGACCTCGGCGTCTTCATCGCCAAACGTGTCATAGCCAACTGTGATGCTGTTTGTTTCTACGCATTCCATTAGTCTTATCCATTGACCTGAGTGACGGGAAGAATGCGCGAGTCTTCAATCGCAGCCGTGCGGTGCCCCGTTCCAGCGAGGTAGTCTTTGTCGCCTGCAAAAGCGAGGAACGACTGGCTGCTGCTTTGACGTACCATCATGAGCAAATCCCATCGCTCATGCTCTGGGCCAACCAAGAAAGGTCCTCCCGCACCGAGAAAAAGAAGTTCGCCACCGCTTTCGTGCAGGAATGGGAGCGTGTGGCTGATGTAGCGATCAAAAGCCTTGGCACCGGTGATCGGCGTCTTTGGTGCCAACTCTGGATTGGCGGAATAGTCGGCAATTTCGCGCAAGCGCAACAGGTTGAGCATCACGACGCTGCCCTGCATTTCTCGCATGATGAACGCGCGACCCGATTCCTGCGTAGGTTCCAAGTAGCGCGGATATGGAAATGGAATGGTCATGTGTTTGATTCCTTGATGTCAGCGGCCGAAACGGCGGTCGATGCGCCACGTAGTTCCTCTACAACTGCAAGTCGCATGGCGTGATCGCGTACATCGCGGGGCCATGCATCGATGAGATCCCGAGTCCTGAGCAATTCGTTGGCGAAAAGTGCCCGCGTTGCCTCCTCGAAACCGGGTAGGTCACCCGCGATGGCCTGCATGAAGTGATAGGCGCGCTCGTGCGCCATGCGAACTCTGTCCTTTTCGCTGCGCGTTCGTCGAGCTTCCTCGACCAACTTTCTCAAGGCCACAGAGGCCCCGCCGGGTTGAGCGGCAAGCCATTCCCAGTGGCGGGGAAGCAAAGTCACTTCGCGTGGAACCACACCTAACTTGGGGCGTCCACGGCCTCTAGGGCCCGTGGAGGTCGACTCGTCGCACCGGCTTGAGTGCGTCGCCTCGGCACGTCCTGCGGCGGTCAATCGAGCAACCACCGCCTCATCCGAACCTCTGGTATCAACATCGACCGAACGGCCGGTCGCATCATCGAAGATCAGAATGGGGCCGACTGCGCCACTTTCACGCGCCTTCTTGACCGCCAAGGCATTCTCGTGCAAAGAGCCCGTAGCGATGCGTCGGTGACCATCGAAACTTGTATAGGAATTTGGATTTGACTCATTCATCGACGGCGAATGTCAAAGGTGCATCTTCAACCAGCAGGTGCAACGTTGCACTTATGCCACGTGGTTGGTCAGGTAGCCACGCCCAGTGGCGTTCAAACAAAGCAATGTCCCGGCAGGTCTTCATGGAGGTTTTTCTCTGAAAGGATTGACTTGTCATCCTTGACTCCTTGAGTTCAAAAATTGGATCAGCAATAGGTTTCAACGCGCCACGGTGTATCGACTATCGACAATCCAACCCAAGCCGACTACGTGGTGGCCTTGAGCATCTTCTGTGGAACACGCTTCGAATCAAATATTATCCGGGTAAAAATTGGCCGTCAATAACATCCGGGTATAAATTGACGGTCTTTGCCGCTTTGCAACATCGGACGGGTTCACTAGAAGACCATCAGCCGATGGAAGGGCCGCGCTGCCGCTCAATCTCCCACGACGCCCAGTCGCCGCGCACCGTCGCGGCGACCTGTTGGACAAGCCGCTTCTCGATTACTGGTCGCGACGGCACCAGGCTGAATCCCATTCCGTCATCCAGGATCGCGTACCGCCCGCTGGCGAGGATCACGCACTGACCACGCCGCTCGGCCAGCCCCTGCTCTTCGGGGAAGTCGGCGCGCTGCTGCAAAGCGTCCTTGGCGTCGCAGGGCTTCCAGCCGGCCGATATGGGCCGCGCCGGCTGACGGCATTCAGTGATTTTTTGTTTGATCGCTGGCAGCAAGCACCATGGGATCATTGATCTCATTCCTCGCTGCTGGCGGATCCCAGACATCGCTACGGGCCGCTAGGCTTCATAGAAAATCTCGTAGGACGTACCTTTGCGCTTGATGTGCCCGAATCCAAGCTCGCCAAGGTGCATGCCAGCAATAAGGATTTTGTCCGAGCTAACAACATCCAACAGTTTTGATCGCGTTTCGGCGGAGAGAATCGGATCTTGGTCGAACGCAATGGATACGTCGGGACGAGCAATCTGGATCTGGGGGAAGTGAACGATATCCCCCCACACCAGCAGACTACGATCATCGGATTCGATGCGATAACCGGAATGCCCTGCGGTATGTCCTGGAAGGGACATGGCACGAATGCCAGGGAGAACTTCGCTATCGGTCAACGTGCGCATCTTCTCCCGATATTGATCGAACACCTTCCGCGCAAACAGAAAGTTGCCACGAGCCCGCTCACTCGCTCGGCTGAGGTTGCCATCATCCATCCAAAAAGAAACCTCACGCGGGTGGATGACTAACTCTGCATCGGGAAAGGCAACGTCCCCTGACGCGTCAAGCAGCCCCCCAACGTGGTCGGGATGTGCATGGGTCAGAAGAATGGTGTCAATATCAGAGGGCTGCACACCGGCAAGTGCGAGATTCGCTATCAACTTTCCCCCCCATTGCTTGAACCCACCAGCGCCCGCGTCGATGAGGATCGTGCGCCCCCTTCCACGCACCAGGTAACAGTTGATGTGGATCGAGGATGGGTCGCTCACGCCTGCGTCCTGCTGCATCTTGGACGCCTCCATGGAATCGATATTGGAGAGAAGATCTAGACTTGCGGAAAGGTATCCGTCACTGATCGCCGTGATCGAAAACTCGCCGATCTGCTGGCCTGGAAATTTCATTTTGTTCATTGCGGCACTCCTTGCGCGTCATCAGTTCCGCGCGTAGATGGCAGGGGCCGGATAGCCGAAGCAACGGATGCGCGCCGTTAGCCCCGTATGGCGCTTTATGGCCTCATCCAGTCGCGCCATGAAGGCGTCCATGACCGATGGCGTTCTGAGCGGTTCGAGGCGGTACTTGATTTCCGCATAAGCAGGATGCCCGCGTCCCTGGCGAGCAGCGACATAGATGACATGCACGTTGTCCAGCGCAGCCTGGAGGACGTCCGTGCAAAGCCGAGTGCATCGTTCGGTAAGTTCCGTCAGATTCGCTTCAGGCGGCATCTTTTCCGCCTGGATGAAGATCGTCAGGTTAGGCATGTCGGTTCTGCCCCTGCGTCTGGCGCATCGCGCCATTGCCACTCGTCAATTGCGCGGTCATCGGGGCATAGAGATGCACATCCTTCGGAAGGGCTTCCACACTGAGACGGATGGACCTATCCAGCTTTGCCAGCCACCTGTTTTCAGGAAATTTCTCCAATGCGACGGCCCGCATCAGATCAGGCTCGAGCCCCATCGCGATGAGCGGCTCGGGACCGACTGCGCTCACGATCAGACGGTCTCCTTCACCGATGGCAGGCGCGCGTTCAAGGCCGCCATAAAGATTGCGGTGCCAATCGGTGATGTGCTTTTGCCAACGAGCGAAATTGCCGCCGCCCTTCTGGCGGTACTCATCGCCCTCAAGCACGGCCAGACCGTCGATCGAGTGCATGGCAAGGTAGACGGGGCAACCACTGCTCAACGCTTTGAAGCGCTGCGAAGTATGGAATCCGCTCACCGAAATGAGCGCGGGCAGCTTTTCCAGGCTGTAGAAATCATTCCACTCCGCTTCGCTGGCTGGGTCGGCAAAGCTGCACTCAACGGTATAGATCATGGAATCACTCGCTACCGAACCGCTTGTGCGTTCGGTCCTCTTTGTTGATATTTCATCATGGTATGACCTGGATATCGGCGCTAAAAACGATTTTTCGGTATGCTTCAGTGACAAAATATCAATCTAAATCGATCACCGGCCTCAAGCCAGGAATGCTTATGCGAAGGAAGATCCCCAGCAGCACGGCACTGATGGCATTCGAAGCGGCCGCCCGCCACGGCAGCTTTGCGCGCGCGGCAGAGGAACTGTCTTTGACTGAAGGAGCCATCAGTCGCCAGATTGGTCGGCTGGAAGCCTTCCTCGGAGTCACGCTGTTCGAGCGGGTCGGCAATCGTGTCCGCCTCCTGCCCAACGGGGAACGTTACGCGGCCCAAGTCCGCGAATCGCTTGACCGCTTGGATCGGGACAGTCAGTACTTGATGGGGCAGCCGAACGATGGAGCGAGCCTGGACATTGCCACCATCCCGACGTTCGCGATGCGATGGCTCATTCCTCGACTGGGACGATTCCAACGGATGCATCCGAACATTACTGTGCATTTGACCGAGCGCATGGAGCCCTTCGTTCTGGCCGGAAGCGGATTCGATGCTGCCATCCATTTCGAGCATCCGGCGTGGGCGGGAATGCGGACTCACCAACTTTTACACGAAGTGCTGGTTCCGGTTTGCCATCCTGACCTTCTGACAGGACGCAAACGAAAAACTGCGCTGGACGAATTACCGCGCTTGCACCGACGACAGAACCCGGAAGCTTGGCTTCAGTACTCCCAGGAGACGGGAACCCCGCTGACCAATCCTGCAATTGGTGCACGCTACGATCTCCATGGAATGTTGATTGAAGCCGCATTGGTCGGCCTCGGTGTTGCGCTAGTACCGCGCCTCTACGTTGAAACCGAACTTGCGCTAGGAAGTCTGGTGGCCCCGTGGCCAGAGGGGAAAACCATTTCCAAAACCTTCTCCCTCATCCTCCCCGAGCCCCTCGGATTGAGCAGCGAGCCAATACAAGCGTTTGCTCAATGGCTGCTCGACGAAGCGAAGCAGGTAGCAACGATTGACTCGTAGGAAATATCCTTTCTCCATTGTTATCAGATAGACGGGGCACGTTGCCGCCCAGGCGTCCAAGACACACAGCCGCCGCGCACCGTCGCGGCAAGCTGCTGCCCAGGGCGCGCAAGGTCTTCTCGGTATCGGCGTGAACCGCCCAGGTGCCGGACTGCGTCTCGTCGGCCAGGCGCAGGCGCTGCAAGCATTACAGGCGGCCGATCAGCAGCAGGCGCTGGCGTTGGAGCCGGGGTTCGTTGCAGCGTTCGATCTTCACCCGGCCATCGTCGCCGAGCGGATACATCGGGACGTGGCGGCGTGGATTCGTGCCGTCCGTGTGCTTCACGTCGAGCACCTTCATCCGGCCCATGATCGGGATGATGCAGCGGTCAGCCACGCCCTGATAGCCGCGTTGCGTGCTGGGCGTGCTGGGCGTGCTGGGCTTGTTACGCTGCTTGGTCTAGTCCTACATAAAGGTGTGGCAAAACGCCTTCATGGTCAGCGCCTTGCGGGCTGCGGTCTTGGCTGCGCTGGGGTCGCCGCCCTTGCGCACGCCGGCCAGTCACGCCTGCGCCATCGTGCGCGCCTGATCGAGCGTTGGCTCGCCGTACTGGCGCAAGGCGGGCTTGCGGCGCTCGCCCGCGTCCAGCGAATTGCGGTACTGGCGTCATCGTGAAACAAAAAAGCCCCGTGCTTTCACACGGGGCCGGATGTCGCCACAGGCGCGCTCGCGTAGCTTACTGGCGCACACAATCCACAAAATACTCGGGGCGTCCGTCCACTTCCTCGACGACCAGACCGTGGATATCGGTATGGAAGCCCGGGAAGCGTTCGTTGAAGTCGCGCGCGAAACGCAGATACTCGATGATCGCGGCGTTGAAGCGTTCGCCGGGAATCAACAACGGAATACCCGGCGGATACGGCGTGAGCAACACGCTCGTCACGCGCCCTTCGAGTTCGTCGATGGGCACGCGGTCGATCTGGCGGTGCGCCAGTTTCGAGAACGCGTCGGTCGGCTTCATCGCGGGCTGCATGTCCGAGAGGTACATCTCGGTCGTCACGCGCGCCACGTCGTTCGCCTTGTACACGCTGTGGATCTGATCGCACAGATCGCGCAGTCCGATGCGCTCGTAGCGCGGGAACTGCGCCACGAACTCCGGCAGCACGCGCCAGAGCGGGCGGTTGTGATCGTAATCGTCCTTGAACTGCTGCAGCTCGGTCACCATCGAATTCCAGCGGCCCTTGGTGATGCCGATGGTAAACATGATGAAGAACGAATAAAGCCCGGTCTTCTCGACGATGATGCCGTGTTCGGCAAGGTACTTGGTAACGATGGCCGCGGGAATGCCGCTCTCGCCGAACTCGCCGTCCACGTCCAACCCCGGCGTGATGATCGTCGCCTTGATCGGATCGAGCATGTTGAAGCCTTCGGCCAGATCGCCAAAGCCGTGCCAGCGCTCGTTGGCACGCAGCACCCAGTCGTCGCGCTGAATCGTGCCCTCGTCGCCCAGATGCTCCGGGCCCCAGACCGAGAACCACCACGAATCGCCGTACTCGGCCGCCACCTTGCGCATGGCACGGCGGAAGTCGAGCGCCTCGACGATCGACTCTTCCACCAGCGCCGTGCCGCCCGGCGGCTCCATCATCGCGGCCGCCACGTCGCACGACGCGATGATCGCGTACTGCGGCGAGGTCGACGTGTGCATCAGGTACGCCTCGTTGAAGCGATACGTGTCGAAGGTTCGCGCTTCCGATTCCTGCACCACGATCTGCGACGCTTGCGAAATACCGGCGAGCAACTTGTGCGTAGAGTGCGTGGCGTAGACCGTGGCCTCCGCCGAGCGCGGGCGCCCTTCGCCGATCGCGTGCATGTCGCGATAAAACTCGTGGAACGCCGCGTGCGGCAGCCAGGCTTCATCGAAGTGCAACGTGTCGATGTTGTTGCCCAGCAATTCCTTGATCATCTCGACGTTGTAGATGACGCCGTCATAGGTGCTCTGCGTAATCGTGAGAATTCGCGGCTTGGCGTTCGGATCGCGTTCAAGCACTTCGCGCGCGAACGGGTTCGCTTCGATCTTGGCGCGAATGACTTCCGGCTCGAACTCCGACTTCGGAATCGGGCCGATGATGCCAAGGTGGTTGCGCGTCGGCGTAAGAAACACCGGCACGGCGCCCGTCATCGTGATCGCGTGCAGGATCGACTTGTGGCAGTTGCGGTCGACTACGACGATGTCGCCCGGCGCCACGGTGGCATGCCACACGATCTTGTTCGAGGTCGACGTGCCGTTCGTCACGAAGAACAGATGATCCGCGTTGAAAATGCGCGCCGCATTGCGCTCCGACGCACCCACCGGGCCGTTGTGGTCAAGCAACTGACCCAATTCTTCCACGGCGTTGCACACGTCCGCGCGCAGCATGTTCTCACCGAAGAACTGGTGGAACATCTGGCCCACCGGGCTCTTGAGGAACGCCACGCCGCCCGAGTGGCCCGGGCAGTGCCACGAATATGAACCGTCGGCCGCATAGTGCGTGAGCGAGCGGAAGAACGGCGGCGGCAGCGAGTCGAGGTACGACCTGGCTTCACGGATGATGTGACGCGCCACGAACTCCGGCGTGTCTTCGAACATGTGAATGAAGCCGTGCAGCTCGCGCAGGATGTCGTTCGGGATGTGGCGCGACGTGCGCGTCTCGCCGTACAGGAAAATCGGAATGTCCGGGTTGCGACGGCGCACTTCCTGCACGAACGCGCGCAGGTTGATGATGGCCAGCGCCAGCTCGCCCTCGCCTTCACCGCCCGCTTCGCTCGAAAACGTGCCGAACTCGTCGTCGTCGATGGACAGGATGAAACTCGATGCGCGGCTCGCCTGTTGCGCAAACGAAGTCAGGTCACCGTAGCTCGTGAGACCGTTGACCTCCATGCCCTCGGCTTCGATGGCCTCCGCCAAGGAGCGAATCCCGGATCCGGAGATGTTTTCGGAGCGGAAGTCTTCGTCGATGATGACGATCGGAAAACGGAATTTCATTGGCGTTCCTTCGACAAAAGAACGAGCCACGGTCCGACATGGCCGTGGCTCTTGGGCAGTGCGACGTTGCGGGTGCTCACCGGTGGCGAGTCAAGCCTGCGCAGGCTAGGTTTTCGGCAGCGTGACGCCACGCTGTCCCTGGTACTTCCCGCCGCGATCCTTGTACGACGTCTCGCAGACTTCGTCGGATTCGAAGAACAGCACCTGAGCCACGCCCTCATTGGCGTAGATCTTGGCCGGCAGCGGCGTGGTGTTCA
>Ga0209935_1004020_pt1 | contig 14115 bp, 20 predicted proteins | sample ThiBio_1000_plan_2_FD_183958 | JGI IMG/M metagenome (GOLD analysis project Ga0209935, IMG submission 183958) | Wastewater bioreactor microbial communities from Cape Town, South Africa - Thiocy_cont_1000_plan (SPAdes) | ecosystem: Engineered > Bioreactor > Thiocyanate-remediating >... | reverse complement strand
ATATCAGCGAACCATTCAACGTCAACCATCAAATTCATGTCGACTTTTGCTCAGAAACTGGCTTTAGTGTACGTCAAACGTTTGCTTGGTTCTCTTGGGATAGTAATACTGATGGGACTCTGGAATACACAACTTGGTTTCGGTTTTGGTTTTACCGTTGGTTGATATAGGGTCTGCCGCCAGAGTGGAGCCGTGTCCTTGCTGCTAGTGGTATCTCCAAACAGGAAGCCCTCGCGTACCCTGAAGAACTCCTCTCGTGCCTCGAGTTTTGGTCGAGCCTGTCGAACAATCAGCCCATCAAGGCCACGCCAGTGTTCAGTCAGTGTAGGCCAACAACAAGTGCTGCAACTTTCAACGTCTCAACTTCACGAAGCTCAATCATTGCGCCATCTTCTGCGATGCAAGACGATTGGGAGGTTGCTTCACTCCCTGTACTTCAGGTACTTGAAATTCGTCTATCGTATCTTGCGTTATCACTCACTCGTCCATGGTGCGAATGTACAGCAGCATCAACAACCACTTGTCGGAGAGTTGGTAGTATTTCCAGAGCTCTCGACAGAGGTCATTATCAAGGGTGAATTCACGAGTCTCAAACTCAAGCGTGCTATCGTCTCGATGCGCTTTGGTGGTGGTGAAATGCTACAGTTTGATGTTCGACATTCAGGATTCTTACTGCGCGCCAAGCGTGTCGAGTTGCTCCTCGAGCTATCGAATCCACGGCTGGCCAACAGTCGCGTCGTAACTGCCAAGCTGCTTTCGTCGCTCGATCTTGAGCAATGGATCATTGCCATCAACCGTACAGTGGCACTCGCGCCACTGTTGCGCATGTTGCACCGTTACGAATCAATCAACGCCCAACAACAAGGAGCGCTTGCGCTACAACAAGCCCTCGGTGAAGGCACTGTTGCCGTCTTGGCGGTGGTCGATAAGTACTCGGTCTCGGAGAGCGATGCCAACGCACTCGCACGTTTGCAAGACCCTGACTCTGGCTCTTGGACATTGAATGACTCGTTGCTCCAAGTGGTTGGGTTGCAGCACTCGGTGGTTCGAGGCATTACTGACGAGCTCGGCGTGCAAGCGTGGGCGAACGAGCTCAAGGCTTTGCTTGACTCGATGATCGCAACGTCGTTCGCTCTGGCCTACTTGATCTCGTCAGCCACGCACACTGAAGCGACGGGCCGACTCTCGGATCGCGCTCGGAGCTTCTTGCGAGTCATGGTGTCGATACAACCAATGATGGCTCCATTCGCAGTTGGAACTCCGCACTCGACCTGGGAGTCGTTCGGCATCGCGACGCTCGAGCAACATTCGACAAAAGGTATCTTTGCACGGGCCAAGTCGCTCAATGTACAGTCGCTCGTGCATCACGGAATCATGTGCGACGGTTGCCGATCGTCGATCTCGGGTATTCGTTGGAAATGCTCTGCCTGTGAGGACTATGGTGCGACTCACCCTCCTCTCACCTTGCGTAATGATGATTGCTGATTATTTGAGTCGGTGGGGTTGATTGTAGATCTCTGCGAGAGGTGTCACACAGAGCAAGTCCACGGTCGCAATCACATGTTTGTAGCTATACCGGCAGACAAGGGCCTCACTTGGATGTCACTGCCGTTCCTCGATTCTGATGTTGGCTTCCCGATCATGAATCGCTTTGCTGACGCTCTTCGAGCCACTCTGTAGCACACCGCACAGGCCCGTGAACAGCCACTGTAATAATGATCTAGTCTGTGGAGCCCAGTGTTTTGCGTCGTCGTGGCATACTTTATTCGATATCATGTTGCTGCGTACTTTTATGCGTAGTGTTGCTGTTGCTGCTGCTGCAGCACTCTTGATGAGTAACAATACATGAAGCCTCGCAAACATGTGGATGGCCATCAGCATGAAACTCCAAGAATGGAATCGTAATCGAGAAACTCAAAGATCAAGAACAAGAGCTCATTCGGAAGCAGCGAGATTGATGACCACAACGCAATCGATCGAATCATTGTGAACGTGGAAACGAGGGCCTTGACGGCTTTGGGAGCTCGCGAGTGATTTCGGATACTCCATTGGGGATATTCTGTTTGAGATGCATACATCATTCGATCGAGTCAGCAAGCAACTCGGGCAACTTGACACACACAGAGAGACACATGTACGTACTGTGACTATCGAGCGTTTTTGCGCTCCAGCTGCCGGTTGCTGCCAGATCGAGAGGCGTTTTGTTGTTGACATCACGCATGTAGAGGTTGGCATGATGATACAGGAGAAGTCTGAGGCAATCGGTTTCGTCGTTCATGGATGCAATGTGGAGCGGCGTTTGCATGGCGCAATTTCGAGCATCGATATCCGCATGCGATTGGAGGAGCTCCGTGACAGTATAGGCAGCACCTTGCGCTGCATAGTGCAGAGGCGTGTTCATGCCGCTGTCTCGAGCATCGATATCCGCATGTTGGTTGAGGAGAAGGTAGACGCAACCTTGGTTGCCCTTCAACGCTGCCAGATGGAGCGGTGTGACGTGGACCAGAGGTTCAGTTTGGTCGTCTTCCTTCTCGCACTCGGGATTGCGATGAAGGGGCGTGCGGAAATAGTTGGCATGGCCATTGGCATCGGCATGTCGCTCGAGAAGGAGCTTGACGCATTGATCGTGGCCTTTGAACGATGCGAGATGGAGCGGTGTGTTGCACGTGCTCGAAGCCATTACGCTGAGGTCAACTCGTTGCTCAACGAGACGCATGGCGCATTCGACACGGTCGTTCGGCACTGTGGTAGGATCATTCAGCGACACTGAGGGCCAGTTGCGATTATCGCGGAGGCAGATATCGGCATGGCGATCGAGCAGAAGCTTGATGCACTCGTGGCGGCCATGTAACGACGCAAGATGCAGTGGCGTCTCGTTGTAATAGTTGAGTGCATTGACATTGGTACGACGATCGAGAAGAAACTTGGCGCACCGAAGGTGGCCCTGCATTGCTGCGAGATGCAGTAATGAGTTACCGCAGCTTGATAGATCATGGATATCGGCCTGTCGCTCAAGAAGAAGCTCGATGGAACGATCGTGGCCGTGCCATGATGCAAAGTGAATCGGCGAGTGGTTGAGAAAGTCGCGAGCATGGATATCGGCATGTCGATCGAGAAGCACCTTGATGCAATCTCGATGGCCGTTGGCCGCTGCCGAGTGAAGAGGCGTGGAGTTGGTGTCTTTGACAGCATGGATATCGGCCTTTCGATCGAGAAGAAGCGTGACGCAATGAGCATGGCCCTGGCTTGATGCATGATCGAGTGGCGTTTGACCATGGTTGTCGGCGCTGTTGATATCGGCCTTTCGATTGAGAAGGATCTTGAGGCATTGAATACGGCCACCGTACGCTGCCCAAGCGACTGGGGTCGTGCCGTCGTTGTTGGCGCTGTTGATATCGGCCTTTCGATCAAGAAGGAGCTTGAGGCATTGAGTACGGCCACCGGAAGCTGCGTGATGCAGTGGAGTACTACCAGCTTGACCGACGCCGTTGATATCGGCCTGTCGATCAAGAAGGAGCGCGACGCATTCACGGTGGCGATCCGAATGGGAATAACCAGCATTGGAGGCATGCGAGAGAGCAGTGCGGCCACACTTGGAGGTGGCGTTGATATCGGCTTGTCGATCGAGAAGGAGCTCGAGGCATTGGAGACGCGCATACAACGCAGCATCAAGAAGCGGTGTGTGTTGATAGTCGTCGCGAGCTTCAATGTCTGCGCGTCGATCGAGAAGGATTTGAACGAATTTGTGATGGCCGTACTCGGCTGCGAGATGGAGCGCTGTTTGATTCGAGTCCGTGCGAGCGTTGATATTTGCACGTCGACCAACGAGGATCTCGAGGCATTGGAGATGGCCTCTTTGGCATGCCCAATGAAGGGGAGTGTACTTGGTTTCGCCACGGACGTTGACACTCGCACGGCGGTCAAGTAGAAGCTCGACACATTGGTGATGACCGTTCATTGTTGCACAATGGATTGGTCTTGTTGATGGGCAGTCCGGAGACTGTTTCTGAAAGAAAGCACCGTGGACATCGGCACCGTGCTCAAGTAGAACCTCGATACATTGACGATGGCCATTCTCTGCAACCTTGCAGAGAGCTCTGGTGACTTCGCATTGCCAATGATCATCGGTTTTGGCTGGTCGGTCAAGAAGAACACCGATACTTTGATGGTGAGCAAGTTTGACGGCAACTTCAAGAGCACGTTCGATGGAGATGTCTTGGAAATCGACAAGGTCGAAGAGAGTGCGGAGGCATTGATGATAGGGCTGGCTACTCGTCGATGCGGCATGGAGAGTCGTAATACGATCGTCACTCGCGTGAGACAAGATATCGCACACAAGATCGGTATCGAAGAGCGATTGATAGATTAGAGTAGACGTTGCTTGCTTGCTCTCCTCTTCAATCAGATGTGCTTCGAGCTGAAATGCTCCTTGAGTTTCGACTTGTGATACTTTCATCGAGAATGAGAGAGAGAGAGAGAACAAGTTGCGGGCGTGGTAAGAGTGGCGCGCAAGAGGGAGAGCAACACAATGATGATGACACAAGGAGGACAACACAATGGAATTCATGTCTTGCTGCAACTCCACGGTGGGTAATCTTGCCACGATGGGTAATCTTACCACCGTACTGACGATTGAGTGCATGATGACACCACACAACATCCTCGTGATCTATCGTGAGCTATTGTGATCTGTTGGTGTTCTTTGGGGGAGGTACGGAAGCCAATTGCACTCCATCTTGTTGCGTCAGCCTCTCCACGAGCTGAGCGAACGAGTGGCAATCGAACTCGACTGCTTGAAGACATTCAATCTCACTTGCGATTGAAGTGAGTGGCACTGCTGGATCGTTGAGCTTCTCGATGGCCTCCTGCCACTGTTGGTTCTTGCTCATTACTGACAAGATGCTGTGCAGAGCATAGCGATCGTGAAACAGTGCCATTGCACGAGCGGGCCTCGCTTCTGGGTGGCGAATCACATCACCAGGAGTGCAGTTGTACGAGAGCGGATACGCTCGTCGCATCTTGTTGGTGTCATCCAGCAGCCGACTCATGTCAAAGTCGATGATCGATGACTTGGACTCTCCAAACACCAAGTTCGCTGCTCGAATGTCTCCGTGACACCAGCTGGCATCATGCAAACGGCCCAGGTGGCGGATGATGTCGGCCACTTGCGTTGCGCGAGTTGGAACGTGTTCGCCGTCAATGTGCGGGTACCGCACGATCGTGAGCCCGAGGGTGAGCTCCTCGACAACGGCACCATCCAACCAGCAGTAGCCGATGGGAGAGCGTGAGCTTTGCACGAGCGAGTATCGTGAGTCGAACACCTTGAGCACTTGGTCTCGGTGGAACACGATGCATCGTTGCAGGAGAGAATCCGAAGGCTCGGGTTCGACGCAATCCATGGCAGTTGCGGCAAGCTCCTCCGAGTATTCGATCAGTGATGCGATGAGATGTGCCAGCACTGTGGCAGTGAGTCTGCCTTCGAAGATTGTCACCTCGCCGAGAACCATCTCGCCAACAAAGTGGTACCCGATCACTGTGATCTGAATGGTGGAGCAATCACCGCCAGAACCGAGGTTCGACAAGATCACTCCGACGAGCGGCGTGAATTGGTGTGGTTGGAGCGCCACCAATACGTTGCGAGCATTCGCCCACACTTGCGTCGTCTTGTTCCTTGCACTCTCTCGTGTCAGCTCAAAGATCGCCAGCGGCACTTCGCCATCATTGACCTTGTGCATGAGAGCAATGCCGATTGCACCTCCTTGCGCATCATCGGTCTGAATGCCCAGCTCGCGATACACTCGAATCTTGGCATTGGCCCTGGCGAGCATGGCAGAAAGCTCCGCTTGCAGAAGACTGCCGATGAGCTTCTCGTGTCGGTTCACGGGAGACGTGCGGCACGGACCGAGCACAGCCTGACGGTTGAAGAGCTCGAGCACTGTGCGAACTGCCGCCATGATGGTGGAGGAGGTTGGCGCTTGTGCTCGATACAATCGAGTCGCAAGATCCACGAACAATGGATGCGTTGCGAGTGAGATCGACTCGTATTGTGTCCGAGAGCGCTTGAAGGCCGATGGGTTCGAGATGAGAGAGGGGCGCCGAAATCGAGTGGTATCATGTGCAATCGCTCGCAGATCAAAGTGGACTGCCATACATCAATCAATCAATCACCAGCAGCGCCCAATCGTGTGAGCACTCCAACCATCTCGAATCTGTGCCAACAACACACGCGCGGCAAGTAATGGTCGCACACTGCTGACACACCGTTCTCTCTCACCCACGAGACAAGACCGGGGCAGTATGTTCCAAACGACGACAGTTGTTGCGAGAGTGTCGCAGGAGTGGAACAAGACAACACCGAGAGGACCATGACTACGAGCACCTGGTCGACACCAATCTCGCGGTGACACTCGGCAGCGATTTCCTCGATCTCGTCTTGCGATGTTCGAGAGCTGACCTTGTGCTTGTACTCTGTCAAGAACAACCAAGACAAGACTCAGCAGCCAGCCAGCAAATCAAATGATACATCGACGCCTATCGATGGCAGGATGGATGTGCGGCTGCTTGCTGCTGCTGCTCGCAAGGAGCCAGAGCCGTACGTTGCTGATGTTGCTCCTCTCCTGAGCCAATTGCTATCGAGTGAGTAAGCGCCTTAATGACGAGACCAGATTCGTTATGCCACAACTGCACTCGAGTCGTACCGCTCTCGATGTTGACTTTACTCGTTGATTCAGGAGACTCGAGACGAGCGCGCTTCGATTGATGCGCTGCATGTTCTTCAGCACGATGAGCTTCTGAAAGAGCAGCAGCTGAAGGATCGCGTTCGAGCAAGCATGTGTGAGGTACTCTGGCTGGAATCACCGATATGTCGGCCACGGACACTCACGTACGTGCGTCAGGCAGTGGGCGCTTGGTGCCCAGACGCTGTTCTTGTTGCTGTTGCTGCTCCTGGTTCTGTTGTTGAGCGGCCTCTTGGATATCGGCAGCAGCGATCAACTCACGCTCGGGAGAGCTCATGCTGATCAATGCGTGCGTAGGCTCTTGGTGGGTGTGCTTGGAGGTACTTCGGAGGTGGGTTGGTGTATTTGAGCGCGACCACGAGCGTACGACGAGGGCGACGAGCAGAGGAGGAGGCGGTGTTGGAGTGTCTGCGCTCTGCCGCAGAGAGAGCGAGAGAGCGATAAGGCGAAAATGAATCGGTGAGCCATTGGGTCAGATTACCCACTGACCCATGCTACAGACAAGAATACCTCAGGCCTTTGCATCTTCTGCTCAGACTGCTTTGCAACTCACCAATATCGTCAAGCGCCTGGCTTTGCCCTTCCGTGCTGCTGCTTTCGCTTGCGCACTCTCTCTCTCTGGCACGCTCACACGTGCGTTCGCTTGGTCGTGATGCTGCGTCGTGTTCTTGTCGTTGCTGGCCTTGCGCAGCTCTCGCACGCCTCTTCCTCGCTCGCACGTTCCCAGTGCCGCCATCTCCTCCTTCTCGCATCTCGTTCGCGCCCATCAGCCTCTCCTCTCGGCAAGCCCTGGTTGCACCACGGCACCAAGCCGCTCCGTTGCCTCTCGGCTGCTCATTGCCTCTCGTCCAGCACCACATCCACCATTACTGTACGTGCCACACTTTTGCTATCAATCAATCACTCAATCATCTTGGAGAGTGTTTCGATGCAAGTCTCTCACTGATGAATGTGTTGTGGTTGTCTCAGGGAGATTCGTTGTCGTCACCATCGAGTGGCTCTGTGATGTCAGAAGCAATACCAGCAGGTATGAGCATAGTGATGTTGGTTACGCAGCTCCGGTACGCACGCATCTCGGCTCGCTTACTCTATCCTTATCTCTTGTGTGTTTGTTCTTCTCTTGCATATGTAGCGCCGCCGCCAACTCCCAATCACGACTCCTCAGTCGCTGAGGTGAATGCATGGCTCGGTTGGTTTGCGAGAAACCAGCTGGAAGCTTCTGAGGACGAGCTTGCAGCTCTTCGAGTTGCTGGAAAGATGCTTCTGTCCTTTACCAAAGAAGAGTGTCTGCGTCGCTCTCCAAACTGGGGAGATGTGATCTACAACGCCCTCCGCAGAGGTACTATAATCTATCGTGACTGACATTCCTTGTTGACGTCACTCATTTCGCCTTCTTGCTTGATGGATCTCAGCCAAAAGGTGGTCAGCTCAAGGTACGATATTGCACGGTCATTGCTGCTGATTCAGCTCTCATCCATTCGGTATCTACCAGAAATCATCCAACATGCGGAGAGGTTTGAAGGCGGTAAACTCTTGCGACGTGACGGCGCTCAACAAGTATTGGTATGATCTCGTCCTTGTTCTGGCAGGAGAATGAGCGTGTTGACGAACAACCTACGTTGGTCTCATTTGCCTCACTCGAGCAGTACCCGCTGCAAGTGGCACTCAGCACGGCTTTGGCGTGGGTTGGTCGAAAGGACATGGAAACCGTACTTCGGGAGGTGATCACCACGCACGCCACAGGATTGACGGAGAGTCTTTCGCAAAGTCGAGAGCTTGCCCATCACCCTTACGGTACCTGCTTCGACATGCGAGACTATGTAGAGATCGGAATGCTTTCGGGAACAAGCGGCATTGGCAAAGTACGTGCCACTCTTTGCCACTTCTCCTCCGTGGTTGGTTGGTGTGTGTTAGTGACCTCCGTTCGGTATGATTGTCGTAGACTCGAGCCTTGTACGAGATGGGCACTCGTTGGTCGACCTTCGTCGAACAAGCATGCTCGAACTTGAGGCACGTCGTCACGCCGGAAGTTATCGACCGGCTCAAGGATGCAGCAATCGTGCTGGTGACTTACAACTCTGACTATGACCAGCGTGACGACCCGCCAACGGACTTAAAGTCGAAGGATGACCTGCTCGTTCGTATCCTTGGCTTGTACGCGCATCATCACTCTGTGCCTGATAGTGATGCATCACCTCAAGATGCCTACCTCTTCCCTCTCACACTCGAATGATGATGATACTTGCCGAGCAGCTTCATGCACGATTTGAGCAAGCCCGGTAATTGGAAGGCCTTTCTTGAGCACATGGAGCCTTGCATCAAGTACCTCGAGGCCGAATGTGTTGTCGACTACATCTTGGCCATGACAGGCAAGCGAACCTTGGTCATCGGAATCGATGAGTCCTTGATGTGCAAAGACGAGCGTTCCCGGTCGTTCTTCCGACATCTCGAGAAGCTAGCGTGGTGTAACTCGATCACGTCCAGCGTGTTCGTGTTTGCCTCCAGCCTCTCGGCTTTCACGATGCGCAAAGGCTGGGAGAAGCTCGTCAAATTCCCAGAGTCAGCCTTTCTACTCCACGAGCTCCCATTTCCGTTGCTGCAAGACGGTATTGTTGGCAATGAGGCCTTGTTCTTGTCCTTCAAGTCGAATCCGGACCTTGCTCCTGCTCTTGCATTGGCTAGTGGTCATCCTCGTTCGATCTTGGACCTCTATGACACTCTGAAAGACAACCCAAGGGCTCAGCTCCCGTCGTTGGTACGGCAGAGAAGCGAGGTAGCTGGAAACACGTGGCATACATACTATTGCTCACGACGCAATCTACTACTCTCCAGGTTGCTGCGATGGTGAGGCAGCGTGATCAGTCGACCAAGCTTGCTGAGGAGTTCTTCGTGATTGTGGCAACCGGTGTCAACGCGCCTGAATATGAGGTGCTTTATGTTCGCGATGAAACCGACGTCACGCTCGAGTATCTCGAACAACACGCTCGCGTTGTTGCCCGACAGAGCAAGCACGGTCCACTTGTACCGTTGCCATTCATCCTGTACGACTGGGCCATCGATCAGCAGCTCGATCGCCCTCCCGAGCTGAAGACCGATCTTTGCTTCACTGGCGACACTCGCGTTGACACCAGCAGCAACTTGGCGAATATCAAGCAACTCGTGTTGTGGATGTTCAAGTCGATTCGATACGATGCAGCAGTGTTCGAGGAGTTCACTCTCGCGTTCTTCTCGCTTGCTTGGGGACGCCGAGGTCGAGATACTCTTGGCTCATTGTTCCCGTGCTTGAACAGGCACAAAAAGCAGAATCTTCGGCTCGAGCCTCTCACTCGCGTCACGTTCGCAGATGCCTTGCTCTCGAACACTGATGCAGACGGCACGCTGACTGCCGCAAACGTTCCGGAGCCAATCGATCTCTCAAGTTCATGCGCGATCCTCTTCTACGGCACCAACAACAAGGATCAACCAGGATTCGACATCTTGATCCATCAGCCTCGAACGCGCACTGCCGAAGCGATTCTGTTGGTGATCGAGTGCAAGCACACCGACAACGTTACTGGCAAAGATCTCGACAAGAAGGTGAAGTTGGCAGCTGAGGAGTTGGCTCCCTATGTGAAAGGTACGTTCGTCTCGCTGGCGATGCTTACTTGCTGGTGACTGGTAACGATGATGAGGATGAGGAATGAATGAATGAATGGGTTCTCACAATGTGTTGGTTTCAGGTGCTACGAAGCTGTTCAATGTCGACATTTCGCACAGAGCCAAGTTCGACAACGCTCCATTCGATGTGCCTCAAGAGAACGTGTTCTTTGTTTGCGCTTCTCGTGTCTCCACGGACGCGTGGGTCGCACAGCCAATCGAACGCCGCAACTACGCGTGTATGACTCGTGACAAAATGGATGCTCTCATTGGTCCATTCTGGAACCGAATGCCACTGTTTAAGGCGGAACATCAACGCGTGTGAATTGTGAGCATAACGAGCTCGAGTTTTGACCTTGCTGGTTGTATACTGTGTGCGATGTAATGCCGCACGAGGTGCGTACGTCACGAGGTCACCAAGCAAATGACATCCCACACGAGGTCATGCAGCGCACGCGAAACAACACGCATTCATCACTTGTTTCATCGCATCACCATCGCTGCATCACCACGCACCAAACACCAATGCCCGCCTACAAATACACCGACTGGTTGTGCATCAGTCAGTCTTTCGCCCAGCCTCATACGCCTCGCCATCCAAGCCTCGTGTACTCGGTGATCCCGAGCAAGAGACCCTTTACCTCCAGCTGTCACATCCCATGACCAAAGAACGGCAGACGTCTCTCGGAGCGAATCGGCACTTGGAGAGTCGAGCTTGCAATCCTGCTTGAATGAGAGCAGCTCTCATCGCTCAGCTGATTCGCTCGAGATGATGCTGTTGCGAGAGTACGATTGATTGTGGGTCGCAATAACATCATCGACATGGCATTGAGCATCAAACTTGTTGATGCAGCTCGACCGCACATTGTTCATGAGCTCCATGAATGTTTCTCATGAGTTGACGAGTTCGAACGGCATGTGGTCTTCCATATTGATATTGACCTTGTTGTTCAATGTAATGAATGCCGTCTTGCTCTCGGACTCGGCATTCATTGAGGAGGCCTACTTGCCAATGGCCTCTCTCAAGATGCAGTTTCGAGATAGACAGAGAGAAGATCGATTGTGCGGCAAGTGCATCGAATGTGTCATCGAGTCGAAGCGATCGCTTCCACCCGCTTCTCAATGACGGCATTCAGTGATCTTTGATCGAGATTGCTTGCTTTCCAGTGAGTGGGTGGTCGATTGGATTGAGTGAATGATCGAGATCTTGTTGGCTCGAGATGCACTGCTCCATCGACTTGGCTGCCTGGAGCTCTGTGAGCGATCCCATCGATTTCGATATCTTTCGAGATTACTGAACACACTCGATCCATATTGGTGATCGTGCACACATGCTCAAACCATCCACGAGCTGTCGAGTCATCGTTGATTGATGCTCATCTTGAGATACGGTGGCGGAAATCACGTTGCGGTTGCTCGTTGTTGTTGTTGTCGTGGTCGTGATGGTGCTGGAGTTGAACCTTCCTTGACACAAGCCCTTCATCTCGGCCTTCTTGGTCGAGCAGTTCTCGAGAAGTGTCTCTATCGGCCACGTCATTCACTTGCTTGAACACGGATCGAGTGCAGCTCTTCAATTCCAGCAACAAGACATCGTCGATCAACTGGCTGCCGATCTCGTTGTCGGTGAGCTTGTCATCGGCGAGTCGATTCATGGCAGCCATCTCGCAGCAGAACGTTGATGGCCTTGTGCCTCGTGATTGCTTGAAGTCTCTCACTCGCTCGCTCGCGAATCTCGACCGAGAGCAAGTCGGATCCGAAGCGATTGAGGAATGCCTTGCTCAAATGCTGCTCCATCAAGCTCGAGTTGACGTATTGCCCATGCTTGAGCATCATCATCTGGCATCTTGTTGGAGATGAATCATTGCCATCACGATCTCTGATGGTCGGTGAACTCGTTGGTGTCAGTGACTGCTTCAAGCACATGCTGAGCCAATACTTGGAGGCCCATTCGACGTTGGTTGAAGGGCTTGATCGCCTTGACAGATGAGTGGTTCGTGGTGTTGGACTGATGGTCGTATCGCTGGTGAGCGTGAGACCAATATGGAGTCCATGCGAGGCTCGATGGGATGGTGAGCGTGATCGATGGTGAGAACCAACGGCTGCTTGGCTCATTGAGACCTGAGACGCGCGTGGAGTCTCGGCACTCGCTCGTGGAGTGGCGATCCTTGACGGTACTGGTCAGTGTTGGGCCTGCACTGGTCGGTACGATTGGTCATGCGGTTTGGCGGTGGCAGTCGGCCTCGCACTCGATGTTGTTGGTCGTCCGTCAGCTAGAGGTTGGAGGATCATCGTCTTGAAGCTCGTTCTCGTCCACATGGGAGAGTTCAAGCTCTCGAGCTCGTTGTGCGGCTCGAATCCTCTGTCTGATGACTTGGCGCATACTCTTGATGTGTTCAAGCACCTTGCAGGCATATGGTGGTATCTTCCAGCGACTGGAGCGATGCCAGTGTGGTTGGTAACGAGGGTACGGTTGATTGGAAGCATCCTCCACCAAGATATGACAAACTCCAATCAAAGAACAGGGATTCGTTGGATATGAGAGAGGGAGATGGTTGTGAGAGGGTTTGTGTGAGAGAGGAGCGACGTGTGAGAGACAGGCAATGAGAGAGGGAGTGGAGAACTGGAGGTTGTAGAGATGAACAAGCGCTCTCGTGTACTGCTGTTCAATAGTCGTTACAATTGCGTGCCTATCGTATGCGTGTGCGTGTGTTGCACCACGATCGTTCGCTGAAGAGTCTTTTTTGGTTCTTGGTTGCCAAGTAGCTCCACCACACTTGATTTCGATCGATATTAACATGATATAATATGATTGGAACATTGACTTCATCAACATCATCAACAACATCATCATTGAGATGAGTGAGCTGATTGATACTTTGTTGAGATGCATACATTCACACAAACAAGTATGAATTGAGAATGTGGTCTTGTTGATGATTGCAGTCATCAATTGCACTGAATTGAAGAGTTTGAGAGAGAACGAGAGATAATGAGAGAGATTGAAGAGCATGTAATGTGCGAGAGAGAGAGATTGAGGTTGATAGATCTCACTTTGATGAGTTTGATGAGTTTGATGCTGCCTCATGAGATCATCAATCTCTCTCACATTCAAAGAGCTGCTCCAACAAGAGAGACTCTCGCTCTCTTTCTTGCCTTTGAATGTTGATTGATTGATTCTTGGTTGTTGTTGTTGCACATGATACTCATCGAATGACTATCATGATGATGCTGTCTGAAGAGATCATTGATGATGATCGAGGAAGAACAAGCACTTGCAGATCTCGAACATCAACTCGTTGGCAAGCCACACCATCGAGCTCTCGGACAAGTGTCGAATCATGAACATCACCAATACTCGTCTCTTGAAGGCGCGATACTTGCTGATGCCTCTCATGTTCACAAGTCGATGATGCAACGATGGAGACCACTCGAGATTGATCAATGATTCTGGAAGTGCAATCAAATCATGTGAGAGAGAGCGTGAGAGATCAATCATTGATGATGATGATGAACAACAACACAAGAACAATGAAGAAGAGAAGCGAATCAATCAACTGTGATCTCTCTCAGTTTGTGATTGATTGGATTGATTGGATTGATTGATTGATTGATTGATCGATTGATTGATTGATTGATTGATTGATTGATTCGATTGATTGATTGATTGATTGATTGATTGATTGATTGATTGATTGATTGATTGATTGATTGATTGATTGATTGATTGATTGATTGATTGATT